>Ga0179591_1263409_pt1 | contig 15515 bp, 20 predicted proteins | sample CZOMad2_1_08_16f_FD_182891 | JGI IMG/M metagenome (GOLD analysis project Ga0179591, IMG submission 182891) | Vadose zone soil fungal communities from Angelo Coast Range Reserve, California, USA - CZOMad2_1_08_16fungal (PacBio error correction) | ecosystem: Environmental > Terrestrial > Soil >...
CAATGGGATGGGGGGATGGCCACCGAAATGATCGAACCCCTTGTTGGCAACAACAATCCCAAGTCTCCCTGACGGAAGGGTTGATACAGGACAAAACCTAATAATTTTCTCATGGGGGGAAGGGACCCGGTAACAGGTGAAATTGGAGCTCACTTAAGGGTTCAATCATCGACGCACGGTTGGGGCAGCTGAGAACATGGGAATTGTTGACCGCAGAAGAGACCGTAAGCGGCCAAAGAGCTGTTTTCATAGGGGTTCAAAGTATCAATGATAGTCCCGAAGGAAAAGTGATTCCGGTCCCGAGAGCCGATGTCCCGACGCCAAATTAAACACCAAAAAAACGTTTGGAACAGCTTGGAAAAACAAGAGGGGAACCCAGGAAGGGCGCACTTGGGGTTTTGGACAGATCTCCAATGGGGAGGAAGTTGGGCGGCCATGTACTTTCTGCAGAGAACGAAGAAGAAATGCTAAAACCCGACACATCCATTAGAATAGGGTCAGTTCGTCGGGGTTGGCAATGAGATGCCGAACTGGAGAGGAACTAAGTTTTCTGGGGCTATGAGGACAGATGGAAAGGGCCTTTTAAGTGTAGTGGGGGGGGGGGAAACCAAAAAAAACCAAACTTATTTTAAAAACGGAAAAAAAGAAAAAGCTCTCTCAGTGGGGATGCTCATTACTCTGAAACGAAAACTTGGATGGGGAGAAAGGGGAAGGAAAAGGTACAGGGTCAATCCTTGGAAAAACAAAAAGGCAGCAAGGAAACGTAAAGGGAGGATATCCGCAAAAACTCGAAGGGGGGAAATTAGCGGAGTACATAAGGGGGTAATTAGTTCTACTCCGCACTCACGGCTGGGGGCATTATAAGGAAAGAAAAGATAATCCCATGTGTGGGGTGACGTCAAGGGGTTAACTCTGGGGGTTCGTGGGGGACTTAGGGTGAAAGCCTAAAGAAAAGAAACGGAGCCCAAAGTCGGCTGTGAGATGATCTTGGGGCACGCAACGAGGGGGTACAAAGCCCGGAGAACGCTGTTCGAACGGGGAGATCTTTGGGGTTCCCGGGGGGCAGTTGGCCTAACCCTGTGGTTAGACTGAAACTAATGTCGGACACCGGTGCTCCATCCTAAAGGGGTCACTTCTATAAGGTCTTACCGCTTCTGTTGTTGGGGGGGGCTTACCCGCGGGGAGACCGTGTCCTTGTACTAAAAGCACCACATCATACTGAAGGAGAGGAGCTGGTTTAAAGAATTGATAAAGAAGCTGACGTCCAGGGACAGTCATATTGCTGCTCAAAAAGAACCCTCGGGAAAGGGGCCCCCGGCCAGGTCCGTAGCAAGGCGTTCGGGTGGGGGGCCAGTGGCGCCGCCGGGCGGACCAAATTGGCGGGACTCTCTTGGGCAATCTCCAGTTTTCCCTAAGCATGGGTTTTCTCAGTTCCGCTCACATAAAAAAGGGGGGGGTTGTGGTCGGAAAGGAAATCCGAGGACGCAACAATCCAGAGAAAACAAAAAACCAGAGAGCGGCTACAGGAAGAGAAAAAGGGGGAAAGTTTTCCGTCAGAAGAAGGACAAAGGGGGGATCGCTGACCGGAAAACATGAGTCACTTTCGAAGAAGTCGAAACGACCAACATCGGGACAAGGAAAGGAGAAATCAATTGACATTGAAAGGCAACATTGAGGGGACAGGGAAGGGTTCTTGCCGCCGGCGCCATGAATGCAACAGACCAAGGAGAAGCTGGGGGGCCGAAGACGGGGCGTGGGGGGGGTTTCGTCGAAGAATTCAAATCGCAGGGTAACAAGAAAAACATCGGGGCCGAGGACTCGAGGAGTGGGGAAACTGGATGTCAGGCCCAGATTGGCTACACGCCGCCAGCGGCCGGTTTAAATGTCCTGGCATCATTGAAAAAAAAGACACGAGGTGGGGGGGAAAGACACCTGCGAAAACCTCTCGATGGCGGGAAAGGGGAAAATCGAGTAGGTCATCCTCTATGGGGACCTGGCCTGGGCACGACGGCTGTTCGGAACACCGACGGAGATTGTCGGGCAAACCAGGCAGACAGATCAGATTTCAATCGATAACCAACGGGGAAAGGACCAGTTAGAAAAAAAAGGTGCATCTCTCAAACATGTTGGGAGGCGTTTTTGGGGGAGAAAGGGAGTAACACTCCAGAACACACGGTACCAGAGTAAAACCCTAATGAAGGGGGGGGGAATACGGGTTCACCCAACTTTGTTCAATCAAGCGTGAGAAGAAAAACCAAAAGGAAGAAGTGAGGCAAAACGACGCAAAAGGAAAAAGGTTCAATGGGGGGGGATGGGCCCGCCCAAAAAGGAATTGCAACTTGAAGCGGCAAAGAGGGAAAAAAAAAAAAGCCAGGAAAACCACGTCAGAACAACCCCGGAGCTCAGGAAACCAGGCAAATGCGTCCTCGGTAAACAGAATGAAGGAAGGGGGACGAATTGGCCGGAGCGAAAAAGCAGGAAACCAGGAAAAAGGTTGGAAAAAAAAAGTGGTCGTAAAAGACCACAACCAAGGACACTCGGGGGGAACTTGGAATCAGTACGTAACTCAACGGGACCGTGCGCTTGGGAAAAAGAGGTGGCAGACGACCAGCACAAGGGAGTGGAACTTTTGCCAGCACGGAAGCATCAGGCGCCGGAAGCCAGGTGGGGACAAAAGCAGGGGAGACGGGAAAACAACGAAGCAAAAAAGACAAAATCACGTTTGTCAAATCCTAGGCTGGGAGGGCGGTGGTACCGGCGGTGGGGCGTTGTGCGGTGGGCGGAGTCCACGTGTCCTCAACGATAAAGGAAGGAGACCAAAGGGGGGTTAAGAGATGTGTTCAGCCGCTTGGAGTCTACGCGTTACAGATCCAGATGGGAAGAGGTGTGGAAAAAAGGCGCCGGGTAGGGGGGCACCGAACCGGAAATGACGTGGGTCCAAATTGGGACGTCCTACTAGATAACTGGGGACAGGTCATGTGAACGGACTGCTAGTGGGAAACCTAAAATAATTTTTGGTTTTTCATTAAAACAGGGGGACCCCTATGGCAAGTTGGTTCCCTCAACATACAGTGAGCTACCTAGCTGATAGAAGTTGCAAGGTAAAAGGCAACCAACAAGGCAAAAGAGGGTTATGTAATTCTCCATGCTCGAAACAAGGACTTGTAGATAAAGATAAAAAACGACGAACAGGCAAAACTTCCGTGGTCTCCTGAAAATGAAAGAAACTGGCTGCGGGTTTGTTAGGAAAGGGGTGGGGAGAAAGGTAAGTGTGACCACCTGGCGCTTAAAATCCAATGAAAGGAGGTTGGAAAATCTACGCGCTCAAAGGATGCCCAGAAAAGGGGGGGGCGCGGGACGGATCGACTAACACAACGGAGGAGTAGGACGTTCACAGAGCACATAAATAAGGCGAACGTGGGGAGATTCTTTAAACACAAGTGTGTACCAGGTTTGAAGCTCCACTTAGTCGAAGGGAAGTCGCTGACTTATTTTTTGGGGGTTGGGGGAGTCGGAGTGTTGAAACGGTCCAGGAGGGGCCTTGGAATTAAGATGCCTAAACAAGAAGGAGAATGAACCATTAAAACAGACCAACGACTGCGTCTTAGGGGATTGGAATATGAACAGTAATCAAGCGATCAAAACAGGCAATGAGGCGATTTCCCAAAATGGAGGCGAGGGTAACACAAAAGTGTTCCAAAAAGGAGGGGGGGCACCAGTTGGGCTAGGGAAACGAGGGGTGAGTATGGAAGGCGGAAGTAAAATAGATCTTACCGGGGGTGAGGGGTACCAAGCGAAAGAAAAAAGGAGGTCTTTTTAGAATCAAGGGGGGAACCCCAAATGAAAGGGTTGAGGTAGCCATACTCAAGAATACACCAAAAAAAAAAAGGGGGGGGGATTATGACTTCCAACAGGGATGAGGGGCCTGACCTCTACTTTGTTGGGGGGGTAACCCGAGTGAAGGGCCGGGACCTCCCCAAAGACTACCGGGAGGTTTTAGGCAGCGGGCTTGAAAAAAAAGGACTGCTGTAGGTCAAATCAAATCTTAAAGACTTGGGGGGAACTCTCAAGGGCCTGGGGACCTTTGCCGAGTTATCCTTTGGGTTGTCCTGGTATCACTGGAAAGGGGGGGGCACAAAGAAAGAAGACTTGGGAATGACCAGGTTATCGTCACTAAGGGGGGAGGAAAATCTAAGAGTGTGCTGGGTGGAACGACGGGAACAGGGGAATTCCGTTTTCGGAGGAGGGGGCCGGGTGGGGACAAAGTGCAAAACTCGCCACACAAAGAGGGGGCGAAAAGATGTGGGACTGTGAGAGAAGAGGGACTGAATGGAACATTTCGCCATTTGCATTACAGAAGAGAAAGCGCCCCTCCCGGAGAAAGAAAAATGAGGTCGTGAGCAACTTCTCATTCGCTGGTTGTTGGAAACGAAAGGGAACAAAGACCAAATCAGTGGGCGCTAACAGGAGTAAAGGGGGGCCTATCCAGAACCGAATCATGAATCCGATCCAGGGGGCGACAGCAGAAGGGGGTTCCTACGGGGGACTTAAATGGGGGATTATTCCAGCAGTTGGATGGTGGTGAAAAAGGGAACGAAAAAACCAAAGAAAAGTTGCCGGTTGGGAAAGGGTCTTAGGGATCGAGTTTAGAGGGCAAACGGTTCGAGTCGTTACAATAGGAGAGAAAAGGAAAAAAAGGCTGATGGGTTGAAAAGACGACTACTCAGCAGCGGTAGGGGGTGAAGGACCGGCATCCTCTGGAAACTCCGAGACTGAAGAAGGAAGAAACGAGGATGAGGGGGGTTGAAACCGCTCACGGTAACACCAACACGGGGAACCCAGCACTTATCCGTGTCGGGGGGCGATCAAGAGTAGAAAAGAGAATTGGTGGGAAAATGTCAAAAGCAGTAATCATTAAAACCTGATAACGGCAAGTCAAAGAGGGGGAGTCGTCAGCCGCAGCGAACAAACCCGGAAAAGAAACACAATACCAAAGGGGGCCTTGAGCGAGGGGACTGCCAATTTCAGTCGCAACCCGCGGAATCCAGAAAAGGAAATAAAACCTCGACCGTGGGCGAAGGTGAAGACGAGGTTTTTCTACGCCTCCGCCAAAAGGCAGAGAAGGCACCTCGTCACCTGAAGAGAGGGAGACAGGTGCAAGAACAACAGGGAGGGGGGGGGCACGTCTTCAAAAAAGAGGGGGGGAGAGAGGGGACACAGAAAACAGAAATTCCAGCAAAAAAGTGCCGGAGGGTGACGGAAAAAACAAAACTGAAAGAGGCGGGAGAGGGGGTTCTGATCGAGACAACTGGCACTCTACAACGGGAAAAAAACAAGACTCATAGGTTTTTTACTGGCACAGGGGGGGCCGGGAAGGGGAAATGGGTGCCGCGGGGGAGACGGCATACGTCGGGGGCAACGGGTATCTGACCAGGAAAGCGGGTGGGACGGGGGGGAAACGAACACACTTTTTGGTGGTGGCCGGTAGGAATTTACGAGGGTAAAGGGATTGGGGGGGGTCAGGGGGTAACGGACGGCCAAGACTAACATTCCGAAAAACGATAATCCCAAGAAGAAGTTAAGAAAAACATTAGGGGGGCGAACTGTGAAAACGTTTGCTGGGGGGGCAAGAGGTAAGGACAGAAGTACACATGGTTTTCTTCTCATCAGTGACTCTAGGACAACGGGCAGCCGGGGGACAGAAACGAAAAATGAGCCAAAAAAAAAAAAAAAGGAGGTCCCAGGGCCGGGTTTCATCTCTTCGGGGGGGGGGTCGGGGGAAAATCAACCGCGGCCAGTGCCCAGGGAAGGGGAACAAAAAAAAAAAACGAGGGGGGAATGACCTCACAGGGGGAAGTAGGAGGGGGTAATAGGGGTTGGAAACCCACCTTTTTTAAGGGTCTTAGCCAAAGGGCAAAAAAAAAAAGAAAGCCGAAAAAGACCTGCGCTATGGGCGGAATGGGAAAGATTGGGGGGGGGGGGATTCATCCAACATACAGCAAGCGATTACTGGGGTGAAATCCCTTGACAAGACGACATCTTCGACGGGAAGAAAAGCCGGGAGGAGACCAAACCTTCCTGTGGGCTGAAAAAAAATAAAAAGGGAAGGCCAGCCCTGGGGAAGGGGAGGGAAAAGGGGAACAGCAGACCCAGGGAAAAATTAGCAACAATTTTCACGAGGGTTTCCGGATGGTGGAGGGGTCGTTTGGGGTACGTCGTATCTTGGGGCAAGGGGGAAAGTAAAAGCAGAGAAGAAACAGTACGGTGAAGTAAAGGAAGGTGTACGGGGCCTATATTTCCGAACTTGGGGGGGTTCAAAAACTCCTGACTAAGCAACAAGGCCCGGGTGGAGAAGAAGGAGAAAAAATCGCCAAAATAAAGTTTGGGGATGTCGCGGCGGAACCGTATTGTGCGAAAAGGTCCGGAGGAGCAATAGAACGAAATATACTCCGGGGGGGATTGCAATATCCTAGACTTAATAACGGAGGGGGGAATCGGGGCGGTAAGGAGAGCTTGAATAAATCGCTTAACAGGGGGTATTTAACATAAACGATGCTGCGTCGTACAAGGACACGTACGCAAGAAGGTAAAAAAGTCCCAACAAAGAGTTGATAGTTTCAACGGCCCGGCGTGCTGGATGGCCCAGGGGATTATTGAAGGTTACGAGGACCTGCGAAACGGGTCAAAGAAAAGGCAAGAGGAGAGAACTCTTGTGGGGGGTCGCAGGGGAAACGAGGCCGAGCAATCGAAGGGAGTGGCAAACAAAAGCAGGGGAAAGCGGCACCCCCGGAGCCCGGACCGACAGGCAACCCTTTAAGAGGATGGCCCGGGGAGAAAATCTTGGGGGGGGTGCTTTTCCATGCACACGGACAAGCTGCGTGAGCGTTCAAAACCGACAAGATACTTCCAGAGAAAAGAAATTAGAGGTGTCAAGAGAGCACTCCCGTAAACAAGGGGGGACAGGGTCCCGGCGAATGCAGGGCAACCGCCCCGTCGCAAGTCCGGGGGGGGTTGAACGCAAAAGAGAGGAGGAAGAAGAGCGGGAAAATGAAAAGATCAGCCATCTTAGGGGGGCCTTCAATGGAAAGCAAAAAAACTCACCGGCCAGCACATCGAAGACGCTACCCCGAAAAAGAAAACAGGACAAGAGCGAGGCTTGCGGCCTCAGGGTCATGGAGTAAAGCCACCAAAACGAAGCGCGGGCAGGCCTCGAAAGGATGCGGATTAAATTAAGGGGAAACACACACTGGAACGTCCTGGATCGTAAGGGGCGGGGACAAGGCAAAAACGGCCGGGGTTCTCAACAGAGCGTAGAGAGAGGGGTGGTGATGTGAGTTAGGGAAAAAGCTCACTGAGAAAGGACAAACTCAATCGGGGGGGAAGTAGGAACACAAAAGGACCGGAAAAAGAATTGGAAACAATTTCTTGGGAAGAGACGTCCCTCGACCATCAGGTAAAGGGGCACGAGCGAAAGATGGACAGGACGAATCTGGAACCAGGAAGGTGTGATGCAACGTCCATCAAAAAAAGAAAGGGGGGGGGACCAAGCCAGAAAAGTAAGGGTATGGAGCCCTTTGGCTTTGGCGGATGGTAAAGACGTGCCAACAGTAATACTGGAAGAGAAGCATGGATGCCTAAAGGGATAGGGTACTCATCTAAAAAAAAGAAAAGCGAGAACATAACGGATACCGGGGACCGGGGGAAGGACTAAAAAAACAAGCACACGTAGGAAGGGTAAAAAAGAAAAAAGGGTTCCAAAAAAGGGGGGGCGTAGTTAGAGGAAAAAAAAAAAGTTCCTCATGGTAGGGGGGTGGGGGAAAACCTAAGTATTCAACTCGGAAAAAACAGGGTGAGACGGGGTTGGAAACCCCAAGTAGGTAAGGGATGGAAAAAAGGCTAATTATCGCTAGAAGGGTGCGGGAAGAAAAAAGCCACAGCAACGACTAAAGATAAAAGAACGTAGAAGAAATGCAGGACGGGTTTCTCTGGGGGGGGAACCACCTGGTGTTGCAAAAGGGGGACGAAACGGTTGGGAACCAAGAGAGGTGTCCCAGCAGCAAGCGTAGATGGCACTAACTTCAACAGGTGGGGTACGAAAAAACATACGCGAGGGTACAAAACCTTATCCAATACAGGGAATGCGACGGGGGGAGTACTGTAAAATTTTCACCAGTAAGGCAGGATCCTGGGGGCAAAAAAACTATTTCAGGTGAAAGCAAGACACAGAGAGGGACCGCCATCAAGTGGGTGTTGCCAAAAGGTGGCAGAGGGGCGTTGACCTACGGTTCCAGGGGAGTCTTTGTGGAAAGGGGCACAGGGAAAGAAAAGGGGGAAAAATCAAAGCTACCAAGCTCCTCCGAACTGAAGAAAGAGGATCTGAGGAAAATGAGGCTCCTGGCCAATCAAATGACGACGGGGCTTGGGTTTAGGGCAAGTAGGGAGGGGGATGTATGTGGGATTAACATAAGGTACTGAAGTCCCTGAAGAGGTGGGGGAGGGGGGAGGGAAAAAGAGAAAGGGGGCAGCTTCAAAGCCAGTTCACTACCAAGAAATGAGAACAGGAAGGGGTCTCTCCTGACGTTCCCGACCGGGCATTAACTTTCTAAAAGAGGTCAAGAGAAGAAACCCTAGGGGGGGTGGAGGGAAAAGAAAGACATCACCGGGGGGAGTATGAACAGCTCTTCTGGGGGGCGGTCCAGGGGGTGTAAACAACGAGGAAGTATGGTGAAAACAACTTGCTAGTGACAAGGGAAATGACGGTTGGCACTTACTGGTGGCGGGCAAAGAGAAACCCTCGGATATTTCAACTCCCGAACCCCACGACAAAAAAAAAAAAGATTGCAAGAGAAAAAATTCAGGGAATTGAATAAAAAAAGCCAAAAAAAGATCGAGCCGACGCCGAAGGCCTTGATGTCCTGAAAGGGGCGGGGGTATCATATCTAATTTTTACAGTAATCCTGGATGGGTACAGCGCCAAGTCCGAGCACTACTATAAAGCTTTTTAATGGTCTTTTGGTGGGGTCACTTTCTGCAAAGTCGGGGGGAGGTAATGGAACAGTACGACAGGAATAAGAAATACACCCTTGGCCAAAGGAGCACGGTCCTAGTGGTTGGGGGGGCAGAAAAGTTAAGTCCTCCTACGTACTAGGGGACGGGCGGAGACAGGCCTGGATAGAAAGGGCCGTCACTTCTCAGGGAGTTGACCGGGGGAGACTTGCAGAAAAAAGAAGCTAACCTTGTTTTCAATCAGGCAACCGATCTACAGGGAGACAGCAGAAAAACAAAATTTTTCGGGCGGCCAATGAACGCAACCTCAAATTGGGGGGGGTGGTTGTAGTCCTCAGAGGGAGACCAGACCACATGGAAAACCATAGATACAGCACGAGAAACTGACTGTGTCTCAAACAAGGGGCAGAGAAGAAATGAAGGCCAAGAAAAATGGAAACATCAGCACTTCGAAAGACACGAAAAGAAAGGAGTCGGGGGACAGCAAAAACATGAGGTAGAACACTCAGTAATGGCGGGTCGAAAAACGGTCTGGAAAAACGGGGGTCCTGGGAAGGAGGGAAAATAAGATGATAAGCACCGAAGCTTTTCCCGATGGGGGTGGTAGGAGGAAAGACTTTCCAAACTCAATGGAAAAAGTCGGAGCCAAAAGGAAACTCAGAGTATCGGTGCGGTTTGGCTTTATGTCGTCCCCGGTGCCCTGAGACAGCTGACAGGTTTTCGGGACGGAAACTGGAAGAACGGCTATCAAACAAGCACTAAAAAGAAAGCCTGGGGGACACAAACAGACAAAAATACCCTGGGGGGAACGCAGACGGACCCCTGGACGAGGACATCCTCTGAGAAATTTAGGTTTCCTACAAGGGAATGTAGGGAGGTCACGACAAATCCTACGATTTATAAAAACGGTACATGATATGGGATTGTCGGGGGGCATATGGAAGCCAAGGCGGTCGGGTCCGCCTTTGGTAGAGATTGGCGGTCCGGAGGGGGACATCAGCAGACAAGTGGGTTGGGGGGTCCTGCTTTTTGGGTTCACACTTCTATGTAAAAAAATGGCCACTTCTTAAATTTAAACCACGGACTCCTAGCGGGTTGAATAAGTCTACCACGGTTAGGAATCAAAAGGATGGTCGCTCACAACCGGAGACCCCTACGCGGCCAAACTGCCATTAAGTGGGGGGGGATCCCTAAAACTACAAACCACAAGGGGGAAGGCTAGGTCAAGGAACCGGTAGTGGGGGGGAAAGAGTCAACACAAGAAGCTTCCCTTGACCCAGAGAAAGAAAACGCTTCCGTAAACTAGAAGGAAAGGCTGGAAAAGTCCAAAGACCAAGAAGTTGGGGATGGTGAAAGGGGGGGTGTCAGGGGGTAGTCCAGGGGGGGAACACAGCCGAAAAAAATTTGTCGGTGGTTTAGAAAAACAACCAAAAGGGTGGTCAGAAGGGAACTTCGAGAAAGGTTTCCCCTCCCTGGGAATTGCAACAGACGTCCAACCAAAAGGAAAATTGTAGAGATGTTCATCCATCACCATTAAGGGGGGGGAAACTTTACCAGGGCTAGGAGTCAGACCCCGCCCGGGATATTATGCAGGGCTGGGCAATACCCGAAGAACTAAAGCTGGGAAACATTACCGAGTGGGAGTTGGAAGGGGTGTGGGAGTGTGAATGGAGGGAGACGGAAGGGGCTATCGGGACCCGTAAGTGGTCCGGCCGGGGAAAGTTTTGGTATGATAGGGTTATGGTCGCTGACGGGCGCGCTCTCGAGAGAAAAAGGATAAAAATTTAGGCGCGTTTCCACGGACTGGGGAATGGCGGGGGGGGGGGGACTGCGACTTGGAAAAAACAAACAAAACGTTCCGGGAAAGAAAGAAACAAAGGGGGAAAGAGGTAGGCAGTAAGCGGAGGCGGAGACAAGAGAAAGAAATTACCCTAATCCGGTGTTTGAGCATTTACGATGGGGAAAAAAAGAGAGAATCAAACCCCGTTCCCAGGAATGACGGAAGACGGTATCCGGATTTCAAAACGAAAAAAGCAGGGGAAAACCAAATTGTATGGGGGGAAAAGCAAAAGAAGACTGACTTTTGGCACAGACATATAAACACGACGAACGGGCCCGCAAAAAAAAAAATTTTTTAGGGGAGACAAATCCAAAAGGGAGAGGCCGGTTCGCTGGAGCCGGGGTAAAAGGGTAGGGAAAAAGTAACTGGTGCTGACGGCGCCTGAGGAGGATATGACGTGGGGTGGGTACGTACGGAAAGATCGTGTTCTTCAAGAAGTGACAGGGCCGGGGGAAAGAACCGTTTCAAGGAGGTCTAAAAAGGCGCTAAGCACACCTCTACTTGAGAAAGGTATGATCCGGATAAGATCCTTGAGGAAGAACTTTTTCCCGCCTGCTGTCCAAAACAGCACTGGCGGGGGCCGGGGAAATTCACTAAAACATAATGCAGACCAAACGGGACGGTTTGGGGTGGTATCAATTTTGTGACCGAAGTAACAAACCTCCACGCAAGAAAAGGAAACATTGACAACAAAATACAAAAAACGCCGCGATCCATGAGGTGCGAGGGTGCATGTCGACGACAGAACCTGAAGCACAGGGAGCGCCCACAAGGGTTACGAGGAAGACCAGACGGTTTTCTCAACTCCAAAAGGAAAAAGATCAGTTGGAAACACAAAAGCGGGCGGGGGGCAACGGGCCTTTACCACTGAGTGCAGATGCGTGTGACACAGACCCCTCTTGTTGCTTGGGAATGACTGGGTCAAGAATTCCCAGGTTCATCATAGTCTGCAAAACACTTATTATGGGAAGGGAAAGAACTTACGAAAACTCGACATTTGTGGGCGAGGGGAAAGCCTAACCACGCGCCTTTATGGTAAAACTCTCCTAGAGAAGAGTGGTGGTGAGGGCAAACAAACGATTCGGAGCACCATAATCAGGTGGGGCCAAGGGCCGCGGTAGCAAACGTTGGGGAAGTCTCAGAGATTAAATGAAGCGGCCCTCCTGCAGTTTTTTTGAGCGTAGCAGGGTCATAAGATCCAGAGAGCCTTTCATTGGGGAACGGGTCCCTTCGGAGGAAAGGGAGAAAAAGAAGAAACCTTGGGGACACTGAGATCCAAACTACAGGAAAAAGTCAAAGGGTAAGAAATTGCAGGCAACAAGGTGAACCTTGCGGGGGGGGAAGAAGGGTCAACTTCAGGGTCTGGGTCTTTTCGCACTGAGAACCGGAGGTTTGAGTGCGCCCCGCGAAAAAGCGGAAACTTATGAAAGGAAGAAAAAGAAATCGACTTCGCTAGACCAACTAATGAGATGCGATAGCGGACGCCTTCAGAGTTGAAGGGGAAGCTCTTACCTGATTCTTGCAATTAAAAAAAAACGCCACTAAGATAGTGGTTTTGCCGGGTCGACCACGGACGGGGGGGAAAGCAGTATTGTTATCCGAGACGGACCCTGGCTTGGGGGAAAAAACTTCGGGGTGACCATCCATTTCTTGTTGTGGGGAAAAGAGGGGAGATATTCTGTGAACTGAAAAAGGGGGGGGCCCAGAACATCGGGAAGGGAGAAAAAAGGGTAAAAACTTTAACAACAGTGTTAAGGTTTTTTTACATCAGCGCCAGGTACAAAGAAGAGAACGCCTCAAAAGGTATCATGCCGCATTAGGAACAACTGAGTGTGGACATGGCAAAAAAAAGGGGGAAAAAAACACCGAAAGACATCAGAACTCTCCCAGCAAATGGGGGAGAGGAAACCTCAGAGAAACCCAAGCGATCACACAAAACAGCTTCCTTAACCAAACTCCAAAAAAAAAAAAAAAAAAAAAAATCTGGAAAGCAGACCTTGACCGGAGACGCCAACAACTAAACAGAAAAAAACCGTTCAGAAAGAGAGGAAAGTAGCGCGTTTCTCGCAAAAGGGTAAAAAGAAAAAAAAACAACCATCCCGCGTAGAAAACCGAGGGAAGGGAGAAAGTCCGCACCGGAAGGAGGGCCAACCACTAGGCTGGGAGAAAAGTGCTCCTGCCAATAACCGTTCATGGAAAGGTCGGGGGGTAAAGGAAAATTCCACAGGCCCCCTTTCAGCCAACAAAAAAAAAAAGGGGAAGGGGGGACTTGGGTGCCAAGACGGAATCTTCTTCTAGGTGACATGAGAGCTCCTCAAATTACCGTACCAGCTGGAAAAAAGAGACTGGTTTACGATCAAGGGGAAACTGCCTGGACGCTTTGTTAAAAAGACGCGACGTGAGGGGGGGGGGGGTGGAATGGTAGCGCCGCAGGAACAATTCAAACGTTCAGGGTGGGTGCGATAAAAGCCGGCCACGTGGGGAGGGGCTTAATTTATTTGCAACTGGTAACTTTGAGGGGGGTGTAGCTGTAGGGGAGCAGATCCACCAAAGGGGGGTCTCGGGGGGAGTGCAACCGAGGAGGAGTGACCGGGTGACTTTTTCTTTCTCCTAGCAAGGTGAAAGGCCGACAATTGTCCGGCGGCTTTCACCTAGTCGAAAGGCGTTGTATCCCGGGATTATCCCAAATTGGGGACGGGGGGTTGGTGGTTGCAGATCCTAGTCCGGTGGCAGGGGGCAAGCACCGGCGTTCTCACAAGGAAAGTTCAGAGGGGTATTAGAAGTCGGGCAAACGTCTTGCCAGGGGGCCATTATGTGTGTTTGCATGGCAGGGTGTGGAGGGGAAATCGGTCCTGGCGGACGAAGCAAAAGACTAACCGGACGATTGTCCAGGGAGGGAAGATCAAGCCAAAAAACAGGCTATTAGGTCGGGGGGGGGGGGGCGGGGCCTTGGCAGCTAGAAAAAAGGAAAGTAACGAATGAAAAGAGACTGGGGAGTTGATTCAATAAAGGGAGAACGGGCGGTTAATGGCGCCTAAAGCCATTGAAGGAAAGTGAATCAGTCTTGAAAAAGAGCACATGGTTTCACTAGGGGTGGGGAGCCGGCTTCCAAAAGGTGGGGTGATGGACGTTACGGTTCTACACATCGGACGGGTCCAGGGAAGGTTAAAGGAGGCGAATACCCCCGGGGCAAGGGAAAAAACGATATCATTCAAGGGAGGGGAAAGCGGAGAAAAAAAAAGCTGTTTGGCTGGAAGGTTTTCTTCTCCAGTGAGAAAAAAACACCAAAGGAAGTATTCAGAAGCGACCAACCAGAGAACGGGGTGCGATGGGCCAAACTGAGAAAGTTAGGCAGACAATTTAAACCCGTCTGAACGAAAATGAGAGAAGAAAGAATCACGAGGAAACAGGGAAACGATCCGACCCACCAAAGGAGCTTAAAAAAGAATGCGCAGGGAGCAATCCGTCATCTTAGCCTGGTCTATTCAGGCGGGTAAAAGGGAAAAAATGGACGCCTTACGCAATGGTCAACTAAAAAAAAATCAGTAGGTGGCCCCCTTTCATGGGGGATGAAGAATGTACGAACAGTGTTTTGGTTGCGTAGCTTTCAAGAAAGGGGGGGCGGCGGCCCCCTTCCCAGCATGGAGGCGCGGGACCCTCTCTAAAGGGGGCGTGTTTGTGATCAAAGGGCAACCGGTCTCGACAAGCTTATCAGAAAAGAATTGTGGGGGGGGTCTCTCGGCAGGTCATTCCACCTCAATTATACACGGAAGACCGAGTCCCTGGAACTCTTTCAAAAGCAGGGGCCGGGCTTAAGAATCCCATACCGACGAAAGAGAGTGAGAATAAACTTGTGAACTGCCCTCTACTCACTACTAAGGGGGAAGACTCGCCCTTACCAGGAAGGAGGGAGCGGCTCCCGTAAGAAGGTCAGGAAGTCAAACGGTGTAAAGGGCCTCACCAGGGAACTGCGGCATAAAAAGAGCGACCGGCCAAGGTGTTGACTTGTCAAGAGATTTGAAAAAGGACCAAAAAGAAAAAAATCACCTCCTAGAGAAACTACTCCACCCAGGAACATGATCGCGGGGAGGAGGGGTCATTGAAAAGAACAGCCGCCCGAGCGCAAGCTTCATTTCTGAAAAGGGAATGGGGATTAACGTGTGGGCGCCTTAAAAGAAAAGGGGGAACTAAGAGGGAGTACTTTACAACCAAGGAAGAACCACTGGGTGTGGATCAAAAAAGGACGGCAGCACCTTTTGTTGGGGGGGGGGAGGCGTCCGGGAAAATGAGAAATCACTGGAGGGAACCCTAGACAGAAAGGGACCTGTTGACGAAAGCTTACCGGACCGGGCAGTTACCAGCAGGTGACTGGAAAGAAAGAGACTGGAGCCCTTAAACGGATGCTTTCCCACCGCGGTTCAAAAGTGAAAAGGGGGTTACAGTCAACGGGACAAAAGAGAAAACAATCCGGGCAATGTAATCGAAAACCGTAGCTGGAGCCAGGGTGGGTGGGTAACAAAATGTCAGATAATTGGATCGGGTGAAAAGGTGAAATACTGGGAAGGAAAGTCAGCCAGGAAAGAAAAGGGCAGTAAACCTTGGTTGCCGAGCGAGAAAGAGGAACAGGCTCCAGCCAGGGCAAAAAAGGACTGACGACCCCGAAAGGGGA
>Ga0179591_1240804_pt1 | contig 15514 bp, 16 predicted proteins | sample CZOMad2_1_08_16f_FD_182891 | JGI IMG/M metagenome (GOLD analysis project Ga0179591, IMG submission 182891) | Vadose zone soil fungal communities from Angelo Coast Range Reserve, California, USA - CZOMad2_1_08_16fungal (PacBio error correction) | ecosystem: Environmental > Terrestrial > Soil >...
GGGTCACACCTTCGTGACATGTCAAAAAGTAGAACGTGGGGTCAAAAGGTGAAAGGGGAAGGAGCCCAGATGCTGGGAAAAACAAATAGTAAGCCGTGGATACTTGTACCTTCTTTGAGATACCCAAAATATCCTCAACACAAAGAAAAAAAGGCAACGATGAACTGTGCTCGGGAAAAAGGAAGGCAGGGAACAAGAAGGGGGACAGTATGTGGGATTATCTCGAGGGGGAAAAGCAAAGGAACGGCTTATATATACCGAGATACGGTAACGCAAACTCGGGGGGGGGGGGGGCCTCTTAGTTATCTGCCCGCTCTTGGACGCAGAGGGGGGGAAGGGAACTTGGGGTGGGGAGGGGGGAAAGTCCACGCTATCAAGAAAAACGGATAAACTCTGAATCATGGTCAGAAAGAAACCGCTGGAAAGCAAAGGCAGAGGGAAATGGCAAGTGCCGTAGGCAAATGGTAGCAGAACGAGCGGGAGAATCAGCTAAAGGCACAATCGCTTAACCAGCACGTGGATAATTCCGTGAGACTTCCGCTGTGCAGTGTTTTTTATTCAAACGAACACAGGGGGTACGGGTCCGCGAAAGTTAAGAATAAGAGAGAGCGGGTGGGAGAGAAAGGGCCGCTATGGAGGGGGGTGAGGGGGGGGGGGGGGTGAAAAAAAAGAAAAGAACTATTTCGAGCACAGAGAAAAAGAAGTTAAAATAACTACATTATATCTTGGGATTACCATGGCGGGAAACGGGGGTCCCTTTGCTGCGGATCCTTAGATAATTAGTGGGGGGCTTGACCTGGCTAGATTTGCGAGGGGGGGTGTGGAGTTAGGGGACGGTGGCTTCAGAAACAGCATCCCTAACAACATTGGACGCAGATAAGTAATAAGAGGGTCGGCAGGAGAGAATGGAGACGCGAAAGATATAAAGGATGGAGCGCGGATATTAATGGGGCGTTCACAGCTCCCAAGGAGGGAGGAATGAAAGCAACCTTTTAGTCAACCGCGGATATCTCCTCGCGGGCAACTGCCGTCACTCAGGACGAAGGAGGTGACTGATCTGCCATGTAAAAGATTGGGGAAAAGGGAAGATTCAGCGTCAGTTCTCCTGACACGCGGAAGAAGTCCGCTAGTAAATTCAAAAACTTCTATTGTCTAATCAGTTGCCAGGCGTTAGAAACGGGTCCACGCAAATTGGAAAACGACCAGGAAGAAAGAGTTTGGGAGGATGGCGAAAAAACGCGTCAGAGAAAACATGTCGCTACGAAAGAAAGGGGAATTAAAAAACATAGACCTTGGATCAGGGTTTATTGAGACGAGGGTGACGGTTCCTCTGGTTGGCTCAGCCTAACGCGGAATTCGCATGAAAAAAATCTGTGACTTTACCGGTTAAAAAAGGGAAAGGGTACTGCTGGAAAAAAAGTTGAGAAATCTGGAGGGCCAGTAAACAGGGGTTCGACAGGGGAGGAAAGAAGGGGTAACGGACCAAAAGGAAAACTATCGTTTTTTGCCGCCTTCAAGCAGTAATAACTGCTCGAACGTCAAAAAAAAGGTTGTTATCAAGAAATGCGTGAAAACCGAGGCAGTGAACTGAGCGGCAGCCATAGAAAAGGTCCGACAGGCAAGCGTGGAAAGAAATGGTAACGCGACGAGGCTATATTAAAGGGTGGGCTTAGTTGCCCAGGCGGGAAGGGAGAGTCTTTTTCATCAGACCGGGCCCTTTTGTTGGCCTGTATCAAAACATCCGGCCGGGTTGGGGCAAGAAAGCGATTGCCATTGGCCCAGGGAGTGGATTGAGATGGTTCGATGTTGTGGAAGACACGGGGTGGTAGAATAAGGTCAATAAAGGAATAGTGAAGTTAGGAAGTGGAAAAATCCTGGTTAAGAGGGGGTACTAAGGAAACCAGATCAAGGGTCTAAACGGGGGGTGAGAAATCAGGCAGTAAAAGGCGGGCGCTAGACTACTCAACAGGCTCATAAAAAAAAGTAACAGAGGGAAAAAAAGAGAACAAAAAAAGTTCAAAAACGCGTAATCAGAAAACAAACTCCCTACGCCCAACAGAGGGGGACTGAATCGCGCACATCAAAATCAAAAGTGAGACCGCAAGGGGCAAAAATTCTCGAGTAAAAAGAAATTTAATGTTTTTCACTAATAATGTCGTCGATTAAAGATGGAGGTTCGATTGGAGGATTCTGAATTCCGAGTTTGGAAGTCAACGGAGTTTTGGTTCGTCATCAACGGACCCTTACAGAATCTCTAATGACGGGAGGGGGTCGTGGGGTATGAGTGTGGGGAGTCGGTAGAGCCGACTCCGGAGGAAACCGGCCAGAGAAGAAGAAATCAATCATTCCAAGCAGAATGATTCGCGCCTGAGGGGAGGCTAGGAGAAAGGAAAAAACGCTAAGAAGAGAAGAGAAAGACACACCTTGCCCTAAGCGGAAAAGAGGAAGCTTTGACGGAAGTCAGGAGTACTCTGGGCCGTCCAAGCGGGGGTATTAGGTCAGGATCCCGGCTGAACGTGGGGGGCGTGAAGGAAAAATTCCCTAGCTCTCGAGCGAAAGTGAGTAATTTCCTTAAGCGTGCTCCAAAAGGTCGGGGAATGGGGGCTGTAGGTGTAGAGGGCTTGAAAAACAGATTCACAGGTCGCCCCAACTGTGTGTTTTTATTGGGGTTAATGATTATTGATGCTTCAACTCCGCGCGTTGGTGACTGGTGGGGGCTTAGTCTGGCTGCCGGGGATCATTGATGCTTGAAAGTTGTGGAGGGCGGACAAAGGACAGGTGTGTTGGATCGTTGTTTTGTGGATGTTTGTGGCCTTGCGATTGGGAGTTGTTAGGGGGGTCAAGCATTTGTTTTGTGGTTTTGGGCGGAAGGGATGGCTGGGGGGTGGTTAGTCTTTGGTGGAAAGTTCGTGTGTATGGTTTGGGCCGGCATGGGGGTAAACAGCACAGCTACAGAACGGGGCAAAGGGCGAGACGGGCGTAAATTGAGTTGGGACGAGGGGTTGTTAGAGGCTTTGATTAATATTCTGGTGTGTTGGAGCTGGGGTAGTCGACGGTAGGGTACGGTACGTCGAGGACTTTTTGGTTTTCGAAGGAGTTGGTGAACGCGGGGAGCGTGGGAAAGGATAGGTGGATAAAAATGTGTTGGGTTTTGTTGGTGCGGTTTTTTGTTTGATTATTTTTCCTTTGTTTTTGTTTTGTGTGTTTTTTTTTTTGGTTTTGGTTTTTTTGTCTTTTTTTGTGTTTTTTTTTTTTTTGGTTGTGGTTGTGCGTTGTGGATAAGTGTGCGGGGAACTGGCCTGCTACTAGCTGGGGTGTCCCTGAGCGGTCGTGATGAGAGGGGGGCTCAGCGCAGGGGGGGGGGAACAGATTCTCGTGGAGATGATTGTCGCCGTCGCCAATAACCTAGAAGAAGGGCCTGTGAAGAGGTGTCAACCGGGGGGTTGTTACTGAGAGTTTTCCTATAGGAGGAGAGAAATTAGAAAAAAAAGGATTAAGTTGAGGAATTAGCAAGCAAGGCACTCGAGGGGAATAGTGGGTGCTGCGACCTGATTCATATGCGGGTATTGGGGGTGTTATTGGTTTGGGTTTTCGCTGTTTTCCTTTATTATTGTGTGGTCGGTTGGTTGTATTGGGGGTGTTTTTGGTTGTGGTTGAGTTTATTGGTTTTTTTTTGTGTGTTTTTTTTTTTAGAGTTCTGTTTTTTGTGGGATTCGGGTGTTCTTTTTTTTTTGGTTTTTGGGTTGGGCAGTTGTTGTGTTTCTAGATGTTGTGTTTGATATTGGGGAGTTTCTGTGGTCAAGTATTTTTGCTTTGGTTTTTTGATGCAGTGAAGTGGTGTTCAGTTGTTTTTTTTCTGTTTTTGTGGTAGGGTCGTTTGTTTTTTGAGGCGTGGGTGGGTGTCTTTATCTAGGGGTTTTTTGTGTGGGTGGGTTGTTTGTGTTTTGTTTTTGGTGTGTGGTGTGGTGGTGCGGCGAATTGGTGTGGGTGGTTTGGGGTGGTTTGCATTATTGGGGGGTAGTTTTTTTCTGCGGTGTCGGCCTTTTAAAAGTAGTATTGGGTGTCAGGGGATGAGGTGGGGTGGGGTTGGTGAAAAATATCTGTCAACAACCGTTCGGGGTCAGGTTTCACTACGGTTTAAAAAAATGTATCTGAAAAAACTGAGTATAAATTAGAACAATGAACAGGTGGGAAGGGTCCACCTGTGTAACAGAAAAGAAATCTCCGGCAGTGAAGATAAGACTGGGGCAAGTAATGTTGGACGGCGCACTGTGGAGTCCAATGTAATTTGAGGGAGGGTTGTGGAGGAACTGGTTAGCTTTTTCTTGGTGCTTTTAGGCGGAGGGGTTTTGGTGTTTGGGCTTATGATGGGTGGTGGGGGGGTTCTGTTTGTTTGAAAACGCAACTAAACGAATTAGTCGTGTTGCTTAACACTTTTTTTTCATTTTTTTTGTTTTCTTTTTTGTGTTTTTTTTTGTTTTTTGTTTGTAGATTTGGGCGGGGGTTGTTTCATTGTGTGTTGTGTTGTGGGGGTGGCAGTTTGTCATCGGTTTTTGGTTGTGTTTGTGGGGAGTTGGCCTCTTTTTTTTTTTGTTTTTGTGTTTTTTTTTTTTTTGGTTTCTTGTTTTATTCTTTTTGCTTTGTTTTTTTTCTTTTTTTTTTTTTCTTCTTTTTCCTTTAACCGGTTTGGTGTTTTGTTTCCCGTTTGCTGCTTTAGGTGTTGGTGTGGGGGTGGAGTGGGTGTTTTTTGGGGGTGTTTGGGTTGGTTTCATGTTTCTTGTGGTTGTTGGGTGGTTGAGGGGTTTTTCCAGGGTGAGGGGGGTGGGTGGGCATTGGAGATGGGCTGCAGCGGAGAGCAAATCGGCTCAACGCAATAAATGTAGAAAAAAAATAGATATCAGGTAGATCCGTCCGCATCTCAACTGCAGGCAGGGGGGAAGTCAATGAATCAAGCGAAGGTTTGGTATCACCATATAGGGGGTTCGGGCACAAAGGTGGTTGAAGGGTCACACGGAGATTAAATCAGTTTGCTTGGGGGTTTTGGGTGCAAAGTCGACGTGGTGGAGGTTTGAAAGGTCTTTTTAACGAAAGTATCGACAAGCAAGGCAAGACTCGAAATGTTCGAGAAAAAAGTCTGGCCTCAGAAACGGGCGAAGGGGCGGAATAATTTCTTTGCCCATAGTTTACTTCAAATGAAGAATCTGCTGACGTCAGGGATACGTTGACAATTCCACGTGTCAATGGAGCAGAGAAGAAAGAACGGGGTTGGAAAATTTACCTCGGAGGCAGCCGACGTTGCATTGCACGAATTTTGGACAAACACAAAACCTCCTTCTTGAAACAGCTTGGGAGTGGGGAGTAGGCGAAGATTGTAGATGAGACGAAGACATTGTCAAGGGGGGGACATTGATAATAATACTCCTCATCGGAGGATCCAGGAAGGGGAAGAAAACGTATTCCAAGAAGGTGCAAGTCTGCTTGCAAAAATAACATCAAAGAAAAGGGGAATCGTCGGAATCGGGTGAGAGAAAATATAGGATTACATGGATAGTTTAACACAACAATGAAAAAGAGTACCGGTTCGCGGCATTGGCGGCGGGGAAATTGCGGGGACGTAAAACGGCTGTCCTGAGGACAGGATCGAACTTAAACGCAATGAAGCGAAGGAGGAAAGACTCCTTCCGGTCAGAGTGGAACCCTGTCGGAAAGGCGGTCCGCGATACAGGGGCGGACGCTAACCGAGGAGAAAGGGTCATCTTCTACAGTTGGAAAGACCGTCTGACCTTTGTGGCCGGATGTGTGTCTGGTGAAAAGCCAAACGGACATTCCACTTTCGGGAAGAAAACCAACGAGAGGATGGCGGGCTGAATCAAATTCGAGGGGTAAGGCAGTCGCGAAAAAAAGCGCTGATTAAATAAAGAGCGTAGGGGAGCAGAAGCAGGATCGGTTCGAGCGGGTCAGAGAGTGTTTCCTGGGGGGCCGTTAGAGGCCACTAGAAGGCCACGAAGTAGAGGAATTGACGAGAAAGGGCGCAGTCATAGAGTCTGGCAAGGTGCATCACCGTTCAACAACGGGGGATCCGGGGTCAATCGGGGGAAAAGTAAAAGGTGACTCACGCCCTCGGGCGAAATGTAAGAATTAAAAAGGTCACAGGCCGCGGCCGCATAGGAAGGGTGTATCTTCTCTCGTAATCTTCTCCGGGCAAAGTCAGACTTAGGATACCGGGAAGCTGAAACTTAAAAAGGGGTGAGGTCGGAATGCAGTTAAATCGTGAGGGAGAGACGGGGGGACGGAACGGTCGATCTCCTTAGAATAAAAAGGTACCACACTCGGAGGCCCTCCTAGAGATGGAATGTAAGGAAAATTTGGCTGAGAACAAAATCGTGCGACTGAGGCCAACCGGAATTCACGGGGGGGGGGGACGACGCTAAACTGGAAAAGACGAAACTCAAGATAAATCTAGAATATGGGAAAAACAGGAAAATGAAAGCTAGCTGAGGAGGGGTTCGAGCTTGCTGTGAGAGGAGACAGTTTCGCGGTGGAAATTAGGGGGTCTGTTTATGTTTGGGGTTAGAGGGTCTGACAGTGGAGGCCGTAGAAACTGCAAAGCTCGCTGTACATGACGGGTTCTTAGAACCGTAGTATCGCGACAGCGCAATAGTTAAAAGGAAACAGCGAAACTGTGAGAGGGGGGGGGGGTAAATCAATACAACCACCTGCCATGAACACGAGAATGGAAGGCCGATCATACGTTGAAAGGCGCCACAGTCGTCGACAACAAGTCGAACCACATAGAATCAAACTACGGGGAATTGACAGGCCATCGTTAGCTTACTGGACCCCGAAAAGTTTGGAGGAAGTAAAAGCAACACACAGTGACGGCCTTATCCAGAAATCCCGCCTATGAAAGCCGGGCACACACAATAGAAGTAAACTAGCGTTCATAGGGCTCCCATTGAGGAAGGAAATAGGCATTTCAGGATTTTCTCGGCGTGGCGCAGTGGTGAACGACCGCTTGGGGCCAGAGTCAGGACCCAACTGGTGAACGTACCCGGGGCACGTCATGAATTTCATTTAAGGACAAAAAATTTAAGGTCTTTGGTTAAAAAAGGGATTGCTGCAGTGCGGAAGGAATTTATACTACAAGAGGTCGACCCTGGGGAGCAACATCTCAGGGGGGGGGCCATAGGACGCAACTATGTGGGTCTAAAGAAGAAAGTTCAGTATTACGCATGCGGGACAGGCCGAGCTAAAAAACTGAAATCAGGGGGGGGAAGGAAACAATCGTTCTTGACGTAGCTAATGTGGAACCTTAACGGCTTGGGTGCGCCGCGAACAAAACATCGTGCGCCAAGGATGTGTAGCACGTCGGATAGTATCCGTGCTAAACAACAAGAGGAAAGAAAAGTGTTACTTTTTCGTCCGGATCCGCGGTAGGATAAGGAAGCTGCGATCACGAAGTTTTACGACTTCCGATCAGTCCACAGGAGGTAGAGGAGAGGTTAACTATTTATCCGAGGGGAAGGCGGATCATCGCAAGGGGCGTGCCTCAAAGTTGGATGATTCTTCCCCGGGTCTGGGCATACACATAAACAGCAGGGATGCCTCCCGGGATATAGATTGTGAAAGATCATATCCTGAGACGGGATTTGCCATACCATCAAGAAAGCAAGGCGGCAAGGGCCTGATGTGGAGAAGGGGGGATGACGAAAAAAACTGGAAAAAAAAGCACTCGAAAAAACAAAGATTAAAAGCTGGGCACTCCCCCATACAAACATGGATCTAAGGGAGGGGGGGCAGGACAGCAGATTAGTTGCCGAAGGGGGAGAAAACGCCTCAATTAATCGTATCGTTTCTTGGGAAAAAATGGGAGTGTGTTGAAGAAACTAGAAATCATCCTTCTTGCAGCTGGCCGCAGGAGTACTTTCGACTGTCCGTGAGGGAGATCCTTTGGCGCGCTGAAAAAACAGACTGGTGAGGGGGATTGTTAGTAAAAAACAATGTCTACAGCGCGCCTCAGGGGAATCCAATCGTTGCAGCATTCATAGAAGGAGTCGATCGAACCTCGGTGGAATCAACTGAATACTCACGCACTTGTGAAAATCGGAGCCTGGTAGCGGAAACCGCCTTTCTTCTGCCTACTTCAAACGTTCTCCTGGGCGGAAGTGGCTAGGGCAGGACTGGAGGTAATCAGGAACACCGGGTACGGTCAATTCATCCATACACTCTGGGACGCAGCCAAAGCGGCACGAAAGGGGATACCGCGAAAAAAGTTGTGCGACTCGTCGTCTCTATAGCCGTGAGAGAACAGAAAAGGGCGAAGGGGATACAGATGGCAACGGAGGTAAACCTACAGCTTTAGAATTTCATGCACAGAAAGACGGGGCTTTGTCGGAGACAAAGGGGGGGTGGGGGAAACTAAGAAATAAGGCGAAATCTCCACAGCGGGCAAGTTGGGGTAATGCTGGGGGCGCTGACCCTTAAGCGCGGTGGACCACTGGACTTCGTGAACTTTGTCAGGACAAGGTCGCACGCAGGTTGGAAATCGATCTCACAAACAAAATAGGGGGAAAATTTGCAACAAACATTAGGATTTCGAAGACGAAGAAGCGGTCCAAGTTTCACTGTTCAAGCCTAACCCGGCCAAAAGCTCCAAAATGCCGCAGTGGCCTCGGTTAAACAGGCTGGGGAAGAGAAACAAAAATAATCCAAAAAACCCGGTACCCCTACTCCTACAAGGGGCCCTATGTGCCTGTGAGTAAATGAGACAATGTACGGCAAGACTTGGGGGGAAAAGTTTCCACGGGCGGGGGGAAGAGGGTCGAACGGCTTATGTATGCCCAAAGACGAAAAAGTTCTCACAACTTCGGGCGGTCTCTTAAGGAGATTAATCATGGCGCGAAATTGAGATTAAAGGGACGGGTGTTCGGATTCAATTTCTAAACGGAACAAGGAGAAACGCGGCAGCAGTTACAGAAGGAAAACGCGGGACGAAAAATCCGCGAACTGGACAAGTGCCTGGTCACGGCAAACAGAAGGGGGAGTGGAAGTCATCCTGCGGTGAGGAGAACGCTCTCTGAAGCGCAGAGATTACGTGAGCGGCTCGGTCTACTGGTTGTGGGGGGGTCATTCCAAAAATCAAACAAAGGTTAAATGCTTAAACCTCTAAGATACTAGCGAGCATAGAGAAAGAATACGGACGAGGCAGAGAACGAATATAAGAGGGATAAAACTGCCTAGACAAAACCTTGCCAAACTATACCTGCAGAGCGGTTATGAAAAAGGGGGTCGGGCACGGCAATCTGCTGGCAGCAGTCGAGATAGGGATGGTGTGCTTGACTCTATATTCATATGGGGTTTTTATTGTCGACGGTGGCGGAAAGAAAAAACTCGAAGAGCAGGGATTGCTCATTCCCTAAGTCTGAGCTTTGTGAAAGTGTCCAAGCGCAGAGGAAAGGAGAGGAAGCTGGACAAGAATAAAAGAATGAAGATGATGAATGCAAAACTTCGCCAGCTTAAAAAGAAAATAAGAAAAAACCATTATTTCAAGTCGAAAAGCAGGAGCGACTAGCGGATCACGCCGTGACTAGTATCACTCGGACGACGAAATGAGGGGCGGAAAGGCAAATGTTCAGGGTCGCAGCGGGAGGAGAGAAACGGAGAAGAACGATTCCCTTCCATCGATGGGGGGGACCACGTTGCCGGAGTTTAAAGACGGATACAAGGAGAAACCGAGATAACATCGGCGTAACGGGATGATGACAAAAGGAGCAAAAGCGTACGCAAAACTTCGCACTTAAGGAAAAAAAAAAGAGGATGGGGGTGTGATTGGAAAAAACAGACGGAATTGATCAAGGAAGGGGTTTTAGGGTCGTCAAAGTGATGGCGTGAGCAGACGTCGTTCGGATTCAAATCGGGCCGTCCCGAGGTCAAATTGGGATGCGGAAAGGTGGAAACATGGGCAGCACTTAAGTTCGACGGGGGAAGCAAGACAAATGTTCAAAGTGCGCGACCGAAAAAGTGGGGGGTGCCGCCGTAAAAGGAAAGGGGGGGGGAAAGGGAGACAGTGGGCGTGTCCCATTTGGTCAAATCAGGAAGAGGCTCCCGAGGCAGGGTTTCAACGGGTCAGGCTCACGAGAAAAAAATCCGCATCGCAACAATGGGAAGCTCTAATCGGTATGGGGATGTAGTTTAGGATGGTGGACCCGGCGGGAGGTATTGGGGAGTTGGATCGCGCGCGGTCAACCCTTTTTTGGGCATAGACACTCGCGCCCGTTTGTTCAAGGAAAGCATGGGAGGGTGGAGAAATTCACAGTATGGAAAAAGGCTTTGCGATTGGTCGACGACGGTGGGGAGCAGACGTTCATACGTACGCGTGAAGACAATGCTGTAATGACAATCGTTCATGCCGGTGGCCTTACAGGAAAAATATACCTAACAATGTTATCGATTTTGGAAGGAAAATAAGCATCGGAGGGGAGCTAGACACTAACGGGCTAGCGGAATGAAGGAAAAAGCGAGAAGCGGGGGGAGGACTTTCGCATATCAAACTCGAACAAGGAACACCTAACAAGACGAAAAATTCCAAGAACTGATAGCGCAAAAAACTATCCTATTACCGAAGGGCTCTAGATACAAGAAATTGGTAAGTTGTGGGGACTAAGAAAAAGGGCGTGGTCCCAGGGAAATTGCGATTTCCAAGTCAGGGGGAAGAAGTGAATGAAAAAAAACTATGTTGGCAGTACTCAAATGGTGTGTCTCAGCAAAGGGTTCCAAGGACAATAAATATAAAAAAAAAAAAAAAAAAAAAAAAACGCCGGCCTGTCAGGGGTGGAAGTGTGGTACATGGGAGGGGGAGAGGAAAAAGAACGTTAAGAAAATCTCTCATCAAAATAATTCATTCCGCAAAAAAAAGAAGGGCAAAGAATTGGTTGACTATGAATACTGACCCAAGATAGGCTGAGGAGACCTCATCAACTGAACACATCGAGTCCTTGTTAGCTGGTCCTTCTCTTTGAAGGAAAGGCTTGATCACGCGGCGGATTCAAATCCGTGTCTATTATGAACTGAAAGTTTGTGGACGGGAAATTCCGCTACCCAATCAAATCTGGAACAGCAGGCAAGGAGTAGGAGCTTCCAACGCCTTCTTTGCATCGTATGGGGGGGTACTGCAGGAACAGAAAACTCGCCCACGCATCGAACGGATCATGATGATGCGACCGCAGCGAGTGTGCGGGAAGGTGAAGGAGGAGAGAAGAGAATCAAACCACGAATTTTTATTTGCGATCACGCGATGAGGATCCATAGAGGGCGGGTCACTAGACGTGGGGGGGGAGAGGGATTGTGGACAAAGAATCCATCCGGGCCATTGGACTCGAAACGGTCCTTTTTGAAAAAGAACTAATAACTGTAAACAGGTTCTGAAGGCGTCCCGAGGGGGAAGAGAGAAAATGGTTCCTCGCGATTTCATACATCGCTTTGAAAGTAGGAAGCCGGGGCTTGGCGGACTTACTTACGTGATTTACGGTCGAATCCGGTCCTAGGGACAAAGACGTTTTTCGCGAGATAACGCCGAAAGGGGAACCGAGAAAGTACCTAGGCAAAATTTTGTTTGGTAACTTAGACCGGGAAAGCTACCTATAGTTTTATTCACAACAAAGGGAATCCAGGATTGATGGGGAACGATTGGAAGGGGGGAGGGGGGGGGAAGCGGTTGTACCACCGGCTCAAGAGGAATGGAAGTAAGGGAAGGAAAGGGAAATCTTCTTTTAGAGAATGAGGGTTGACTCTATGAGGGGTAATCAAGATTCTCGCATAGAAATAAGAAAGGAATAGGGAGGGGTTGTGACAAAGAATATGCAATTCATATGTTTTCGGAAGGGTAAGTGAAAAGGAGAGCTCCTAGGGGTGAGGCCAAGGAACGTGGGTGGGGGTTCAACCTTAGTGCAGCAAGAGATCTCCGATGGGATAATGGGCACCGAACGGGGAAAAAGAATATCGGTTAAAAATTGGCGCTGGACTGAGGGCAGGGACTAATTTACGATGACTTGTATGGGTGGTCGGGAGGAAAAGTGTAAAACGGACTCAAAAAAACTCGAGGCCACGGGGAAAAAGGAAAGGATCAGGATTTTACCGGGCCTCCCAATTGTGGAACGCCTGCATAGGGGGTTAAAGGCGGGCCGGCTTTTTGGGCATGCAGGAAACATGGCCGTTCTAAAATAGCAATATAGAAGAACAGCTCATCGCAAAAACCCTTCGAATATAGAAGATCTCGCTCCTATGGAATCAAATCTCAACTGCCAATCGGGGGAAGGCATCAACAGGCAGAAAAACCAGGCGGTCAAAAGTGGGGGGAAAGGGGACACACGATGGCAAAAAGGGTTAGGGGGGGCAGTTGGTGACCTCGACCAGGATATCGTTTAAGTCGAGGGGTTTAAAAATTCGTCGAAAATGACAAATGACAATAGGAAAACGTCACCGGCCTCAGTCGCGAAAGGGAAAAGATGTGAAAGTTAATAGTTCGGCCCAGTTTCGTCCAAGGGAGGAGATCTGCGGGTCGGAAAGAAGGGTGGAAAAAATTCCCACGTTAGTGGATACCTGAGAGCTCCCTTTGCAAAGGAAAACGGAAGAAACAAACGGCATGTCAATGTCCACACAACAAGTTACTCTTTGGATGGGGGGGATAATGGACGAATAATAGATTCTCTTCCGAAGAGGGTCAGATGCAGTGAAAAAGGGAACTCGGACTGAGGTCCATGATAGGGAAAAAAAGTATTCCAGAGTGAAAGTACTTGCAATAATCGAACTCAGATCACTGGGGGCAGGGGGGGAGTGAATCGTTTAGATAGAGATATTAAATGTTAAGGGGACACAAAGTACTCTTACCACAAAAAAAAAGGGCATTTCGAAGGGGGGGGCAATTGGCGGACGAGAGGAGAAAACGTCTGCCGCTAAAGTACGAACGGAGAAATATTAACTCAGAAGAAGGGACGTAGAAAGGGGGAAAAAGCGTGGGAACCTCCGCGGAAAATGTCTAGATTCCAGCGGAAATAACGACTGGTCTAATCTGGAAATAAGTTGTAAAAAAAAAGTCTATAAAAAAAGGGGGAAAACGTGGAGGTCTGTGCGGGGTAAAAACAATTCAGACGGCCATTCCAAAAAGGGGATGAGACTCACGTCCGGGGGAAATGGTATCTTTTGATCCAAAGGAGAGTGATTAAAAAGACGCGAATAGAGGTTAAATAGAAGCGGAAGTTTCGAATCAATTATCTGTCAAATTGGGTCTAGCAGTCCTGTTGAAGCTGCAGGAGACCATATAGGCCAATAGAGCCGTGAGAATATTAACAAGCGAAGGGTCCGAGCTCTTTAGAAGTGGGGGAATCACCGTCAACAAAGACGAAGTTACCATCTGGGGTACACGGATTGTAATCCCGCCTAAAAGAGGACGGGAAGCATAAGTCTCAATTGTTTCCCAAACCTCGCCGCTATGGGACAGTTGGGGGTATGAGGTCGCTGACGAGACGGGCTGGAGCCTTTCCCGGGGGAGGGGCCTCGTACATGAAGGAGAGAAATCTTACAGGGATCTAATTATGACTAGTGTTTAGAAGACAGGGGAAGTTGAAAAGGAAGGGGAAGTGGGTCGAGGGGGGAGGGGGAGGGGGCGGAGATTAGGGGGGGGGGGCGAGAAGGAGGGGCTTTCTTGATAGCTGCTGGATAACTTCCCTTGGGCGGCGCGTTGTGGGGACGTGCAACAGCTTAGGTAAGTAACCTCCCTCCCGTGAACAAGCTAGGAGCCTGACTCTCTCGTGGTGGCATCTGTGGGGAGGACCGAGGGGGGGGGGTGGGGTTCCTCCATGGATGGTGGATTGCGAGGGGAGGGGACAACTCGTTCGACTGACACAAAATCGGCATAACTTGCAGACTCTATCAAAATCGCACTCAATATAGATCGAAGACAGTAGGGCAAGAAAATGGGGAGTGGGGATCTATAAACAATACCTCTGGAGCATCTGATTTGCTTGGCAGATGGAGGAAAAGGGAAATAGTGACGTGGGGAGAGGAGAGGAGGTAAGGGAGGAGGGGGGGAGGGAGAGTAAGGGTCAAGGGGGGGGGAGGGTGGGGGGAGGGTGATATGGGAGGGGGAGAGTGAGAAATCTGGGGGGGGGGGGGGGGGGGGGGGCAGCGCTAGCTGGGGGGGAAACTTTGGGGGGAGAGGAGGGAGGAGGGTATGTGGAGGGTGAGTGCCTGGACCGGCAAAGTATATCGCCGTTCTCGCTGGAGACCGTTAGGGTGAGCCCAGGTAGTATCGTCGAGGAAAGACGGGATGTATATTTGGGCCCCGAAATCGAGAGCCTGTCGTAGCATGGCATAAACCCGCAGGAACAAGAGGAGTAGAAGGGAAGGCACGGGGAAAGGTTAACTCAACCCATAGAGAAAAACATCGACACACAGCTCAGAACTAAAGGTTAGAAGAAATCACGCTGGAAAGTTGCAACAAGGCGAGTGGGGTATAGCCAAAAACAGGGAAGGGACAGGATCAAAACCAGCCTTCTCCTCAAATCCACTGGCACCTGAAAAACTAACATAATCATTTAAAGAAGATCAGTCAGAGCGTTGACATCTGTCAAGGCCTGTCGCTTAAATGTCTCGTTCTCTGGGAAGGAATTTGAACGACCTCGGCAGAAATTTCCGCACCCAAATGGTTACGTACCAGGAGCCGTCCAGTCCTTGTACGGGGGCATCACGCGAAAACAAGAGGAAAAGTTCATGGGATGGTAAACCTCCAGGATTAAGGGAAAATGTCCCGTACTTTGGATAAAACACTTTTTCTCAAGTCCGGTTTACCTCGAATCAAAGCCGTCGGGATGGGTTCCAGAGGGAAAGGGAGAGATTTTTCCCTGCGACTACAAGTTATTAGACTGAACCCATCAGATGACCTTCCGCTAGATACCTCAATTGCTGATCATGGAGGGTTGTCCACAATCATAGGAAGACGTAGAGATAGAAAGCCGTTAAGAAGGAATACCAAACATGTGGTCTCCATCTTGTCGCTAGGCGCCTTGTATCGTGCTCAAGCCGTCACGCTTCGGAAAATTTGAAGGGAATGTCGGTAATTGGGCTTCCGAGGAGGAAGAGAGAAGATTATCCAATTTTTCTACATGGCACGTCATGCAGCTCGTCCGATTATGGGAAAAGGCATTTACGAGGTAGGGAGAAAAGATACCGCTGAAGCCGGGTTGAAATTATGAGTGCTCTTCCTGGGGAAAAATCTGGCGAAGCATCTTATCAAAGCGAACATCAGGCTATTCTTGAACAAACAAGGAGGGGGGCAGTGCCGAAAAAGACTTGTCCAGTACATCATATGCAACCTTAGCAGGAAAGGCACGGGCGTAGAAAAACGGGGGTTACGACCACCGGGAGAAAAATCTGAACAACCAATCGGAAATCTAACAGGAACACCACCAACATTCTAAGTCGAGCAGCAGATTGCAGGGACATCCATGGGCAAGCTCTG
>Ga0179591_1272227_pt1 | contig 15514 bp, 14 predicted proteins | sample CZOMad2_1_08_16f_FD_182891 | JGI IMG/M metagenome (GOLD analysis project Ga0179591, IMG submission 182891) | Vadose zone soil fungal communities from Angelo Coast Range Reserve, California, USA - CZOMad2_1_08_16fungal (PacBio error correction) | ecosystem: Environmental > Terrestrial > Soil >...
AGAGAGGAATCTAGTCGGGGCTGCCCCAGCTTGGAGGGAGGGGAGGAAACTTGTACCTTAGTTCGGGCGGACTCGTTTGGGAGGGGGTATCAGGGGACATACAAAAAGATCGGATTTTCTGTGAGCGCGGCGTCTCCAATGCTTAAGGGAAAAGAGAGGGTCGCACAAGGATATCATTGAGCGAAGAGCCTATACGCGGTAAAAGCGAGGGATTGGGTTTTGGCAGCGAGCCCCTAACAGTCAAATCTGATCTCCTGTATGAAACGGTTCAGAGCTTCGGCTATGCCACCTGAGAAAACGGTCGCGTACCGTTGAACGCGCCGGGCCGGTCATAGAGGTGTCGTGGGGGCACAGCAGACGGCTATACACGTTAAAAATGAGCATTTACCTTGGAACAATAGAAGTTTGTTGAACTCTTGTATTGTCTTTCCTCTCTCCAATCACCGGTCGAGCGACTGGAGGAGAAACACGTACCGGACTGTGGTTACTTCAGAAATCGGGGGCAATTTACCAAGTACGATGTACGCTAGGATGGAAGGGGGCCCAGAAGGATACATGGAGGGAGAGGAAAAGAAATTAGGCGGAGGTTCCATCCCTTTTATTAGAGTTACTAATTGAACGCTGCGAGAAAACACGTTGGGAAGAAGCGTTAGGTCAAAGCGACTTTAATAACTGCAAACGACACCCGAAAAAGGGAAGAAATTACTCAACTTTTTTCTCAAGACAACCATTTATCTGCTTGGGGAGGGATACGGAACGTGCTGTTAAGCTCGACGCATACGGATGCCGAAAAAAAAAAGGGAGGAGTGGAAATTAAAAAGGTGTTGCCGGCGGATAGTAGACAACGCAGGGCGGGGAGAAGTTTTTCCAAACTGCACGGGAGAAGAGGGAACTCAGCACAGCCTCGATGGGAATAATGCTTCAGCTTGCGCGCCGGGTGATGAGGGGGTGGAAAAAGGGGTGAGAAACGCCCAGTGAAAGAAAAAAAGTCATGAAGGTGAGTCTGCCTTCGGGGGAAGCGAAATCCTTTTCCACATTTAGGGGGGAAGGCCATAATAGACCTAGGACGGGGGGGGGGGGGAAGAGGAGAGGAGGGGACAGCTGTCCTTGGTGGGCATCAAAAACCCTGGCAAATAGGACCATTCATAAAAAAAGTAAAAAAGGGCGGCTTCCTTTACCGGAAGGGCGGCAAAAGGCCAAACACACAAATAAAAAACGAAAACGGAAGGCGCAGGAGAAAGTAAAATGTAGCGCCACGAGGCGGCGGAAAAAATCACATAATCCATTAGCAAGGGAAAAAAGGCGCCGAGCCGTTTGCCAACAGAGACAAAAAGCCAGACCTTGTAGGAGTGTCAGACCATCGTTAAGGGCAAACCGAGGTGAGCCTAAAGGGAAAAAACTCATCCCTGCATAATTGAGATCGAACAGAAAAGAGAACAAAGAGGACAACTAAGGAGAAAAAGGTCTTCAACCCCCCTAGAAAAAGATGATAGCGAGATACTCGCGAGGACAGAAGGCCGTCTTTCTCGATGGCGTGTCAAGAACGAAGCCACACAACAAAGGGGGGGGGGGGGAAGAGGCAGGGGTGACCGCGAGAGAAAAAGGGGGCCGGGTGCACGCTCAGGCATACCTCGGCAAGGGGGCGACACCTGTTAGCAGGCGGAACCGAGCGCTGTTGAAGGGACCTCGGAAAATGACGAATGAAAGCATCGGGGGAACTAAACTGCAGGGCCCATTACACCAAAAAATAGGCTCCGAACGAGGTGAGAAGCACCGGCGGAGCGTGCAGACCTGGAGAACGTGAGAGAGCGAAAGCTTCAATCAATAATCTCTCTCAACAAAAAGGATATTCCAAGAGATATGTAATCGACCTATAGCGGGAAAAATCTGGAAAAGAGGAGTAGTCCGGAGCCATCGCTAATTGACGAGCAACCGGCATTCCTACACGCGGGGGCGAACCTCCTTTCCAGCAGAGCGCAGAAAACGACGGCTTGAAAAGAGAAAAAAAAATCGGGAGGGCATTCTTGAAGCTCAAACACCTGCGAAAAAAAAAGGAGGGAGTGGGGTACGAACCAATACAAAGGAAAGCCGCGGGTCAGGGAACTCGGCAGGAGGTATCGGACCAAACTCACACCAAGAAAGATGCGCGGTATGGTGAAGTAGACTGACGAAGGGTTGCATCGCGCACAGAAGTGCAAAGAAAAAAAGATTTACGGTAGGGTCGGACACTATAGCATATTCGGGTAGTCAAGGTTTTATCGGCGTGGATTGCTAGTGTCTACTTTTCGGATCCAAATAAATTAAAGGGAAGGATAACTAGGGGGGGTCGGAGGGAAAGGGTCACCTGCGGGGGAAACGGTTGTTCCCAGCACGGTGAAGGAGGTCGAAAACCTTGGTTCAGGCGTCGGAGAAAAAGGGTGCAAGTAAGATCAGGGCTTTTAGTCCGCAGAGGTTGCCGCTAACGGTCAGAGAAGAGCCAGAGGGGCGGAGATTAATAGTTTTGTGTGCCGCAGGAGGGGGGTCAGTCCGAAGGGATCCTATGGGTTAGCAAGGGGGAGCAGGGGTGTGAACGATCAAGGAAAGGCACAATAAAAGCGACTGGGAGAGAGAAGAGTGCAATCGAAATTAATGATGTCGGAGGAGGCTCTCCAGATTGGGGGGGCGCAACAAAGGGTTGATAAGGAAAACAACGAATAGATACTGGAGAAAATGGGAGGCTGTTTGGGGTTGAGAAATCAACAGGAAAGGGTCTTCCTTCCCCCACGTCTGGGCAAAGAGGCTGGGGAAAAGAGAAGGGGGGAAGACGACAAGCGGACCAATCTGAGGAGTCGATGAGACAGAGAGGAAAGGGGACTCAATTATACGATGCTTGCACTATCAGTATGTCCACGGATTGCAAAAAGGGGACTAGTTACGACATGCTCGGGCGTCCTGTGAGGGTGCGGGACCTCGGGGGGTAGGAAAGAGACCAGAAACTGCCAGGGGGGAAGGCCGAGAAAGATAATCCTGGTCATATAAAAGGCCCCGTACTGCGCCCAGAAAGGGAGGACGGTGATTCGGAGCAGAGGAAAGAATGCGTCTCGTAGAACGACCGGACTTAAGATTTCTTAACGGGAAGATAGACGTCACTGGGAGGGAGACAAAATATTGATCCAGAAGGGGCTGTAAAGGAGAGGGAAAAGAGTACCCAATATCATCAAGAGTACGCTAGCATTTGAAGCGTACAGAAGAAGGGGCAAAATCAAAGGGGAAACCAACTTCAGGACGATGGGGCAACGCTGAAGGTTCACAAAGCGGAATGGTGGGATTTGAAAAAAAGAGGAAGTCCCTCCACAAGGCAAAACGCTCAGAATGAGCAGAAAACCTTCTAACAAGGCAGGAAAGAATTCTCCCACTCGAACATCAATGACCCCGTGCTGACACAGCGGAACGAGAAGGCATGGTCAGTGCATAGAATAGAAGCAAAAGCGGGAACAGCAGGGACCAAGGTGCAAGATGCTAATCGTGCTGACAAAAAAAAAATAAACGGAGAAAAGACATTATCTCAGCCTACCTCCTAACCGAGAGAGCCTGAGATTTTATAATAAACTACTAATCCTATACCAGAAAAAGATAGGGAGGGGAAAACCAAAGAAAGTATGTTAAACTTAACAGTTGGACGTGACCTCCAAAGTTGGGGAATCAGCAGTGGGGTAATACGTATCATTGAAGAAGTTTTCTGAAAAAGGAGTGCCTAACGCCCCCGCTTTTGAAGGGGGGGCCGATAAAACCTTAGCGAATGTGATTCTGTCCTGCCAAGTTCTGAGCGTCCGCAGCGAATATAAAGAAAGACGTGCGGCAAGACATGAGGGAGAAGGAGATCTTCTGGCATCGGTCGGAAAGGGAACCGACAACTAGTCCGAAGGGAGGAGAGCTCTGGTTAAAATAACCCTTGGAAGGGGGATGTGGTGGCGTCTTCTGGTCGGCTCTCCTGTCGAAGAGGCTCGTAGTGGGGGTGGAAAAGGGGTGAACTACCCTTCATCATGAAGAAAACTTTCGTTTGGGGAGGACTGGGTGCCGGAAACTCTGGCAAAGGGCTCCGTCGTGACCGCCGAACGCTCTTTATTAAATAGCGTGAAACGGATATCGACGATAGTCGATCAAAGATGACGCGGAGCAGAAAGCCTATGGCGAAACGCTCAATCGAGGCTCTTCTCTTTGGGGAAGCTATCTTTATGTAGAAAACAAAGGGGTTTACGATATGGACGCGAAAAGAGTAGGAGAAATGACTAAATCAAAGATACCAGAGAGGCCGCCAAGAACCCTGTCAAAGGAAGGTCGAGAAGGGATTCAATCAAAAAAAAGAATCGAAAACTGCCGAAAAAAAATGGGGCTAATAAGTCCGAGAAAAGAACTTCAAAAAGTTGAAAAAATAATAAGGCCTCCAAACGTGGAAAGCCGGAATCAAGCGCTGAGCGGGCGTCCCAAGAAGCTAAAAAAAGGGCAATCTAAGTGAAAAGCGTAGGGTTTGGGGCTAGCCGAGCAGAAAAAGGGCAAGAGAAGATTATAGGAACTGTGGTTCGAGGGCGTACGTAAGCGGGGGCGCACATTGGGGCATTGGGGTAAAAAGATCGAAGGACGGTGGGGGACGATCATCGCTAGAGGGAAAAAAAAAGGACGGGTCTCTTACGAAGAAAGGAGACTTGCGCCGGGGGGGGGGGGGGGGGGGGGGGGGGGGGGGGGGGGGGGGGAGCCGAAAACCATCGAAAGGGAAAGTATTTGATAGGTAGGCCACCTTGGTCCGCTGAGGAGTATGAGCGCCGCGGGGTTTGGGGGGTGTGCTCGGGTGGGGAAAGGGGCGAACCATGACCGGTCACAAATGGAGAAGGGAGGTAAGAACGTCACAAAAAAAAAAGGGGAAAGTCAGAGGAAAAGGGATCGCGGCAGGAATAACATCGGTCCCACGGCCGCGAAAGTTGCGACTATCAAAAAAGCGGAACCGTTCTGGGCCGTACACGCTTCAGAGTGGAACTTGAAGAAAGGGAGTGGGGGTTGACAAAAAATGGAAAGGCAAGGGGGGAATCGCTCCACAACACAACGAAGAGAAGAGTCAACGTCAAAAAGGGGGGCAAACGATTTTGGGACAACGCTTGAGGACAACCATCGGGAAGGGAACGTCAGAAAAATGGGGGAGATATCCGCGCCGCAAACTGGTGGGCGGATCTGTTAAATATGCGTATCCATAACGGCTCCTGTCGAAGAATAAAAAGAACGGCGAGGGGTGAAATTTGAATGATGGGGGGTGCAAGCCGTCTGGGGAAAAAAGACAAGTATAAGGAATCACCTTGGGACCAAAAGAAAGAAGCCCTTCGCATGCCAAAGGGTTTGAAAAAAAAGGAAAAAGTAAGGGGGAGGGTGTGCGGGATCCCGGAGAAGCAAAAGAAAAAATTAAAAAGGAAGAAAGAGAGTAGAGCAGAACAGGCGGAAGGGGGGGACAAAAATCAGAATGGCCTGCATAACCACCGCACACGCTAACGCCATCAAGGTACCCAACTCACGGGACACACTAAGTTCGAGTGCTGTCTCGCACTCGAAAAGAAAAAAAGCGATTGGGAGACACAATGTCTATGCTTCATCGCGACGGAAAAAAGTCAACGAGAGGAGAATTTCCGGGCAAACTGATTCTTTGTGGGGGGAGGAAGGAGGAGGAGATTAAGACGGGGTCGCGGCCAGGACCGCAAAGACAGGGGGGGACTTTGATCCGGAGGTGTTTTTTGCTTGCTTTCTCTTAAGGGGAAGACAGTAAAAAAAGGGAAACTTCCTGACCGGCTGGAAGGGGCGGTGGGCGGATTGGGGTCAGCTCGAGGCTGGGCTCATCGCAGAGATAAGGAAAAACAAAATAGGGGTTTTTGGAAGCCATACGTCCAGGTAAGACAAATGGAAGGCAGGATTCATCTCAAGATAACGAGGAGGTTCTTGGCAAGCTAGGCAGAGCTGAGGAGCGTCAAAATTGTGAGACGAGAGGACGAAAACGAGAGTCTTTCCGTAGTTGAAACCGAAAGGGGGGGACAAAGTCAAGCTCTTCTTTTCAAAAAGGAAGGGGGAGATGCAAGAACTGCAGGCCCGGCAATGCGCGGGGTGCCGGAACAGGCCAGAACCATCAAATTTGGGGGGGGGCGTCATTGTATGGGGGGGGAGGGAATAGGAAAACGTTACCCAAAAAAATTGGGGGATCGCCGTCATGCAATATATGGAACCAGGAAAGACGACCAAAAGAATCTACGGTGGGTGCCCGTGAATAGCTAGGACATTCCGGAGCGACTAGGGTACAGGGCCTCTCCATAGTTAAAACGCCATAACCTCTAAACAAAGGAAACTGAAAAAAAATAAGAGGGGATGCAGATTGCGATGCGCGTCCTTCACGGAGATTTCGAGAAAGCACCATTTTCGCTAGTAGTTAATAATCAAGGGGGGAAAACAGGAAGATTGCTTGGGGGCCACTCACGACCGGGGGGGGAAAACGTAGAAGGAGAAAAGTACTGACAATGCAGATGAAAAGAAAAAAATTGAGGTCTAGGTTCAAGGGGAAAGGTACTATAAAGCTTGCTTACGTGGAGCGTGGACTCATCCCGGTGCTCTGTTTCCGGCCGTAGGACTGTCCCATCAGTTCTCACAAAGGGGGACAAAGAATAGTAAAAGGAAAATCATTTTTCTCCGCTGTACGGAAAGAGGGGATTTTTGATTTTAAGCGCCCGGACACCATGTCAAGTACGCTAAGGGAGGGGTGTAAACTGGACTTCGTAAATGCTATGCCACGGGCGTTGAACTGGTACTCGCTGGGAAGGAACGGGGTGGGAAGTTGGGTCATGGGCGTTGGGTTCCTCGTGAAAGCTTTGTACCCACCTCCACCGCCTGTGCTGCATGCGATGGACGCCTCCGGGTTACTTTTGTCCGGTACTGGAGGGGGGACGCTGCAAAAAAAACCGTCGCAATTATGCGGAGTGGAATAAACAAAAAAGGAAGAGAAAAAACCTACACTAATTAAGGAGGCGTCGCGCCAAGCTACTATGGAGAGAGAGGTCAATGTTGCACCGGGGATTCGAGAGGAGAAATTCTGATTATGGGATCAGTCGCTGGACCCAGGGGAAGAGGAGTGGCCTCATCGTATTAAAGATGATGATAAGTTTACAAGTTCGCGCTGAAAGATTCTTGGGCGGTACGAGGCTAAGAGATCACCGCCGATGGTCCTGAAAGAACTGGGGACAATCGGATCGACCACCAGCCGGGGAGGAGGTGTAGGCAGGCCCGATGAGGATTTGACTGGGTACTTAGGGGTGGGATGCGGGCGTCCGTCAAGCGACACAAGGTGGGAGCCGACGCATCGTAAATGTGGGAGAACAGGTTTTCAGACTGGGGCTCCGATAAGAGTTCGGGAAAAGGAATTAAGTTAAAGATGGAATTAAGAGTTCCGGTAGGGAAAGTCTGGGGGAAAGAGTACTCTAGAATCCTCAGCTCGAGAAAGTGGAAAAATCAGTACCGCTTCGAGCTTACACGCCGGTGTTAGTGTTGGGCAAAAAGGGGGTGAATGTGCAAAAGCAACCGCATAAAACAAAAAACAGTCAGAATGGGGGGAAATCTTGCAGGAGGTGTGTTAAAAATGACGGGACAGCATGGGGGGAGGGGCCAAAGAAAAAAAACCTTGGAGGATTGAAATGAGCTGCGGTATGAAAGGACAAAAAGGATCCGGGGAGAATTGATCAGGCTCAACGGCCTGTTCACCTGGGCTCAATAACCGGGGCAAACAAAAAGATGGAAGGGGCCGCCTGGCTTAAAAACTTCCTTCGAAGAAAGAGGGGGTGAACTGCGAGGAAGGTAAATTAGGCGCCACACCGAGTTGATCACCATGTCTAAAGCGATTATCCATCTGCCACGGGGAGCGCCGCGCGGTTTCACGCCTACAAGGGGGCGACCACGAAACACCTGAACAAGTGAGGGACACAACAAGCAATAGGCAATGGTCAATATTGAAAAACACTGCCAAGAGGATCAGGCGACCCTTCAACTTTCTTTTTAATCCGGAAAGGAAAAGAGAAAGAGCCACGGGAGGGAAACAAGCAAGGGACCGAATGTCGTCAATAAGGAGAAACCAGAATCATAAAAGAAAAACACAGAGCGCGCAAGCTCTTTGATTCGCGATGGCTGAAAGAAACTTAACTAAAGTTGAGCTTCATTGGGGTCCGGTACCCCCTCGACAAAAAGAAAAAGGACTTTCATCGAACCTCACATGGGGTCCGCTACATCAGCACAGGGGAAAGGGGGAACTCCTGGAGGGTGAGGAAGAAAAATGGCTGCCGCAAGAAGCGACGGGGGACGGAGTCTGGGAAAAAAGAATTAGGGGAAACACCAACCAACTCGAAAGGGTCCCTCCTGGGGAACATCTTCATAGAGAGGGTGAGAAGGGGGAAGGTAAGCGAATTTGTCTTACACTCAGGCACCGGATTCTATAAAAAGAAAAGGCATCTCGAAAAAGGAAGGGAGAAACTAAGAGAGATTCTGTTAAACTTCTCCTGCGGAAGAAACATCTTTAGAAAGAGACGCGACAAGTAACGGGCGCTATGGACAAAGGTCAGGCCGCCGTGGGCCGCGTGGTGCACGACCGAATTCCAAAGCATTAGAAAACTCCGTCGAAAAGGGACTCTACTTCAGCATTTAAAGATCAAAGCGTCTGGAGACCCCGCCCGTGCTAAGCGGAGGGGGAAGGAGGCCCTTTCAAGAAAAAGTCAAAAAGAGGCTCTCTTGGGAAGCGCGAATGAACGCGGTGGGTCTTTAAGGAAAAAAAAATGACACGAACTCTCGAGATGAGGGCGCCGCAGGGAGGCAGACTATCAGGGGGGGGGTCGGGGGTCGCCGACCGGGGGGGGGGAAGGACAACATTTGTGGCCATGGTGTTTGCTCGTTACTTGGAGGGGGGGGCAAAAAATTCCATTCAAGGGGGTTAATAAGGGTTAATAAACGGTGGTTGTCCTACTGTAAAAATTGTCCTCTATGGTCAGATTTTCAGAAAGAGATTTGGTCCTTTAGGGTTCGCAACCCTGTCACTGAAGAGGCGGACTGGTATCGGTATATAATGATTTTGAATGTTTCCCCAAAAGGGGGGGGTTCTGAAAAAGGAAGAGCGCTCTGTCCTTGGAAGGAATTTTCCAGTGGGGGGGGGGGGAGCTCCGTGTTTACATACAGCAGCCTTCAAAGTTTAGCTGGCGGGAGTGGGGCCCTCCGGAATGTGGTGGGGAGAGGGAAAGATAAAAAAAACAGTAAAGAGGGGACACCGAATCCAAAAGTCTGAACTCCAAATCCATTCGGAGTATTCTGGCTACGAAACTTACGGGGGCCAACGTAGTTTCTTCACTGAAACAACAGGAAATAAAAAATGGCAAGGACGATTCTGAAAATCAACGGGGGGGGATCTGTGGTTCGTAGCGAATGATTGACAAAAAAAACAAGGGACCTAAAAACAGGGGGACAAGCTTCCGGAAATTCGACAAGGAGAGGGAGGAGAAAAAGGTCTGGGGGGGGAGGGATCGTCTATCCTGACCTCGTAGGAGTTTCCAGTAAATCAGACTAAAGAGGAAGCAAGTCCTCATATGAGCTACAAAAGTCAAACCACTTGAGAGAGACTGACAGTGTAAGGTCAATACACCTAAAGTTCGTTTCGTACACCCCGCTAGAAAAAAGGAACACGTCTCAGAATGGCAGGAAAGGAAGGGGAGGGGATCAAGAACCCCAAGAGGGCGCAATCAGGAAGTCGGCGGTGATCTGATCTACAAAGAACGCAAAGAAATCGCGTGCGACGACACGAAAGGAGACGTAAGACCGTATTCACCTGAGATGGAAAGACTATTTACCGGGAAAGCTCCTAAGCCCTATAGAAGAAGGTGCCGCATCCTGAAAAGGGTCAGGGGGGCTATCAGGTAAAAAGAGGGAATCAAAGATGGGCTCAAGTAAAAAAAAGGGGCGCTGTTTTTAAAAGGTATTTATCAAGCTCAGATGTACCTGGGGGGAGGGGAACCGCCCGTACTAAGAAAAAAAGTAAAAGGGAGTCATCAAGTGGCTCATACAAGATTAAGAACGGAGGTTATTTCACCTAGATGCCCCAACTCCACATCAAAAACGGCAAGGGGGGGTCCATTGCGAAAAGAGACCTCGTACGGGGGGAGCATTTCCAATTTGTTCCTCTACCACACCGCAGTCCTCATTCTCTAGAATACAGCCGCATCAGTGTCCCTTTGGGCTTAGGTTTTCCTTCTCTCCACGAACCGCAAGTGTATCCCTAGCGAAGGAAATCATACGGTGTCCACGTGGGTCTCGAGGGGTGAGTGTGAGAAGAAGCTTCTATCTACTCTACGTTGATGAGCCTGGAGGCGACTCTTCTTTTCCGAGCGCCATTGAGAAGCAAAAAAATCGCTGGGAGATTTCTAAGAAGAAAAAGGAAACTAGAAAACTTGGGCCCGAGGACCAAAAGACCGTGCTGAGGTGGGGGGGGGGGGGAGGTTACGGGGTTACAGGGGAAATTATGGTTTCCCGGGAACGTGGCGTTAACGACCTCGGGGTCCGGCGAAATATCGACATCCTTGCTGAGGGGGCTGGCTTTGGAAGGACAAGAGGGGCTTTGGGATCAAAGGAACGTGCCGGACCTCGAACGCAAAAACGAGTTAGAAAGGGGGCAACATGGAGCAGGACGGCCGAGGGGCGGGGCTCGCGGGAGTTAACTGTTCCCGAGTGAGAAGGGACTTTCTCTAGATGGGGGGGGAACCGTACAGATTCCCCCCTTTCCGGGATGGTGGGTCGTTCCTTGTAAACAGAACTCCTGAAAAGAAAAGGCGCTGCGCGAGCAATGGGGTGTACCGGTGGGGGACGAGTCCGCAAAAGGCAGCACTAAAACATGGATGATGGCTGGGCGCTTGGTGGCAGGGAAACACTAAAGGCCGGGTGAAGCCAGGTCAGGTACCGCCGCGGCCAGGGAGGGGAACAGCTCAACGTGGAAAAAAAGCAAGACTAAGCTCCCTCTCAGTCGGGGATCAAAAAAGGAGGGTACTCCGGAAAGAGGAACCTTGAAGCCGGCGCCAGCTTACTGCATGTAAAAAGGTGAAAGCTTTTAAGTAACTATCGGGGATGGACGAGAAAAAAACCATTTTGGGAAAAGGGGGACGACGAAAAACTAAAGGAAGAAGCATCATGAAAATCTCCTCCGGATAAAAGCCGAATAAACGGGGAAAATTTTAATGGGACGGTGAGCCTAATAATAAAGCACAAAATCCAAATAGGCTCTCCAAACTTTCGTCGAAAATCCGGGAAAACAGGCAAGAAAGAAAAGGGGGAGGGGGGAAGGCCAAGGCCAAAAAAGACCCATCGAAGGACGGAAATTCGTACTCGGCAAAGCATTACAAACACTCTATTAGTTTTTGTTGGTGGAAGAGCGGCAGAAGCCAAGGAAGAGAGGAGTTAAGTCAGGAGGTTGTCGATGGGCGGCCTCCTGAACGGATGCGATGCAGCCGGACAGGGGGATTTTGTTGTCCCAGAGAACACTTGGGATTGCGATAGGGGGAGTGACCCGCCGTACGCGTTATCTCCGGAGGTCGGCGCCGCGGATCAAAAAAAGCATGGCCTTGAAGAGTTTGACAAGAGAAATGTAGCCACCCTTGAGAAGGGAGAGGGGAGGCGATACCAAGGGCAGATTTTGGTGCAGTCCACGGGGGAACGGTGAAAAAAATAAAAGGAAATAAAAAAAAAATGATGTACCTCCCGTCAAGGTATCAGGATCGGGGAGAGGAGAGCGGTCTGAAAATCGGTCTTCAGAACCACAGATTTGAACGACTAGGGGAACATTCGAGACAGTTCGGCAGTAACAACAGAGGGTGAAGAGAGTGGTCTTGACAAAATTTGGGATGCCCGTCCGTGATAGAGAGAAAACAACAAAAACGTCAGGGGAAGGAAAAAAAAAAGCTTCAACCCAGACGGGCAGCCGGTCAGATTGGGGTGGCAAGCCAAGAGACACTCTTAGCGGCTGCCTGCCATAAAGGTCAGATGAGGAATAGATCCGCAAGGGGGAAAAAAACGGGGGTCGGAAAAGGAAAGAGGACCACTATGCTTATGAAATGATGAAGTCCGCGAAAACCTTTGTTCAAAGGGGAAGTGGCTATGGGGGGTGAACACAAGTCAATGGGACGCGTCCAAAAAAGAAACCTCACCCCCTACACAAATCCGAGAAGGGGCAGCTCAGAAAAGGCAGGAATGAACAAGGGTGGCTACCTATCTTCCAAATGTTAGAGTGGGAGGGGGAGAAAGCGAAACGAGTCGGAGAAACATAAAGTTCATCGCATCAACCCAATGAAGAAGTGCCACGACATAGCGAAAGGTGGCATCGGAATCCGCTGACAGGAAGGGAGGGACCAAATCTACACCAACTTAAACGGAACGCACTAAGCTTTGGAAGGGGGACGGGAAATCAAAAAAACGAGGTCACTTCGAGGCTTTCTCGGAAAGCGTTAAGCGATAAAGAAGCCCGGGCCTTCTTTTTGACTTGTTGGGGGCACTGACGCGGTCAAGGGACTGGATACTTTTTGAACTTGAGGAAAAAGATTTTTGCGTTTTTAGTCCCCCTTGGGCGGGGGAGGGAGGGAGGTCGAATCAAACCCGTCGGGCGGCCTCCTGGAAGGGGGGAGCGTTCGGGGCGAAAAAACTCTTTGGGTCGGCGGAAGGAAAAAGGCGAAAAAGCCTCACGTCTGCTCGAGTTTTTTGCGTTGGAGAACCCCCATGTTTTCCGGGGGGCATCAATTAAGGGAGTATTCACCAAAGGGTGTAAAGAGCGCGGAGGAGTGCATTTTCTCATAGAGTCGAAAAAAGCGCTTGCGTCCAGGAGGGGGAAATTACGAGAGCCCGGATGGTCTTGGCCGAGTTCCACTGCTGCGCTGGGTACAAAGAAAAGGCGCGGCGGTCCGGGGGGATCACTCAAGGGAAGGAAGGGGGGGTGCTCTAAGAAGGGGGGAACCCGCGCCAACACAGAATCATTAAGGGAGGGAGGGGCTGCCGGGTAGGGATCAAAGGGCCAAAACATGCAACGAGGAAGCACGACCAGTAGATCAAAAGAGTGAAAATAAAGAGTAAAAGAAACACCAATCCAGTGACCCGGTGGGCAGAGGAAGGCTGCCCTCTAGGGAAGGAAGCATCGACGATGGGTAACGTACCCTGAAGGAAACGACAAAAGTGGCCTGCCTATGGGCTGGAAAAAAACGCTTGAGGGAAAGGGAGGGGCTGAAGAGTCGCTTTGCGTCTGTCCGGCAAGAGAAACAGGTGATTGGACGGAGGGAAATTCATAAGAATTAAGAAGCTCAAAAGGGGGGGGGGGATTAGAGAGCCTAAAAAGAGATGTCCTTTAGGGAAAGAAAGGGACTTCCCAAAATGCCCTGGACGTAATACAAAGTCATTTCACATGTCAGTGGGGGATTGGGGGGGAAGTACTTGTGACTCTAGAGGGGGGGGGAAGAAAAGGGCTTGGGAGAAAAGGAAAAGTTCTGTTCTCGTCGGGACTGCCATTCTAATCTGAAACGAGAATGTCGGCGCAATCTCGGGGATAGGGAGATCGGTGAGGGGGGGAGCCGCTATCAGGATTAGAAGAAGGGGAGTCTCTGTTTGTGGGGGTTGTTCAAGGGGCTAAGCTACTACAAAATGTGCATCCCTGACGCCTGACTGGGGGGAGGGGGCGCTGTCTTCTTCTGCTACCAAGGGGAACTGACGTCAAGGAGGAGTTGAAGCAGTAATGGACCGGAATTGAATTGGGGAGGGTTGGGTCATGAGGGTTAGTGACCGCCACCTCCTGATGCTCATGAAAAAATTGGCTGAACCCTGAAAGGGGGGGGAATTTGGTGTTATCTGAATAGAGTTGGGGAGGGTCAATGACTAAAGGCTAGCGCCTTTAGGGATAAAGAAAGGGCCACCAAGAGAAAAAAGTTGGTACGTAACAAGAGGAGACCGGGTTTACCATAATACGTCTCAATAAAGGGGAACACCGGTGTATTGCGACGATCGGATAGTATGGGGGGAGGACGACTGGAAAAAGTGGAGGATCTTGGCCCTCATCTCGGAAAACGGCGAGGGGAGAAAGAAAAAGGAAGGAAAGGTCGGAAGTTTAACAAGGCGCGGCGTGCGATGCGGATTCTGGGGTGTCGGGGGGCAACTGCACCCTATAGAATCACACGCGATAATTGCGACGGGGGGTAACGTAACCAGCAAAATCTTGATCTTTCGGGTCATCAAAAGGGAAGGTTACGGACGGTCTTGGGGAAGATGTCGGGCGGGGAAGCTCAAAAGGAAAAGTAGTGTGTATGCCAATTTTCGTAAAGTGGTGAAACTTGGAGAGGGGTGTCGCCGATAGGCGGAATTGAGAAACAAACTTGCGTCATGCAAGGGGCGGACCTTTTGAAGGCGGCGACGAGCGAAGCAAAACATCTCTGTAAAGAAGTCTGCCAGGCTTCCTGGGGACCACGAAGTGGTCTGGTGAGGCCGGGTGAATCACGTTTTCGAGAACAAAAAGCCCCGTGGATGCAGAGCAGGGATGTTGAATCTTGCCTGATGTTGGTGACCGAAGAAAATGACCCGCAGCAAAATCCTGGATCCCGATATCAGGAGGGAAGGAATAGAACTTGAGGGACTCAAGGAGAAAAGAAAGGGGTGCCGGAGCCTGGGGATAGGCTGAAACACAAAAAAAACTTTTCAAACGTAAAGAATGAAAGAAAACAGAGGAGAAAGGAGGAGGAATTGAACCGAGATCAAATTGAACTTCCATTCTCAGCGCCCAGGGGATCAGCCTTAGCATTAAATTTTAGCGCCACACGAGCTGCGACAGAACATGGGGAGGAAAAGAAAGAGCCGATGGGGGGAACTTGAGAGCCGACAGTTGAGATAAAATTTTGCAAAGGGACAAGGGAACGAAGTGATGGTTGCAAAAACCATCGGCAAGGGGGGAAACCAGTTGAACCCAAGGGAAGTGAGGGGAACCCACTCGTCTCCCCGGCAAGAATTATGGGAAGGACCATAAAAAAGGAAGGGAAAAGAAGAAACACAGGGAGGGAAACAAACGACGATAAAGGGTGGCGAACAGGTAGTCAAGAAACTTATAGAGGTTCCGAAACCCCTCTGAAGTCTGCCGTCGGGGCAGAGATGGGCGGGGAAAAATGCTAATAAAGGGAAAAAGGCCCTCGGGTGCACCTTTTCGGGAGAGATACAGAATGAGTCTGCAGGGAATGACCCGGAACCGCGTAATCGTTCTGAAAGAGGCAAAGGGATGATTAGGAGGCCGAGCGCTGTTGGGATAAACTATATGCGCAAACAGCGGAAAAAAGGGAAAAAAAGTTTTCTGGACCAAGGCGGTCGTTCACCGCGGCCGAGTCCGGCCTTAAGGGGCCACGAACACCTGACTCTATGGAGGCCGTCTACCCTGGAAAGCTTTGCGCAACACAAGGAGGAGGGAGGGGAGATCCGA
>Ga0179591_1350037_pt1 | contig 15514 bp, 11 predicted proteins | sample CZOMad2_1_08_16f_FD_182891 | JGI IMG/M metagenome (GOLD analysis project Ga0179591, IMG submission 182891) | Vadose zone soil fungal communities from Angelo Coast Range Reserve, California, USA - CZOMad2_1_08_16fungal (PacBio error correction) | ecosystem: Environmental > Terrestrial > Soil >...
GGACCATTCCTATACGAAAAAAGGGCCGAGGTCTTCATTTAGAGCGGGGAATGGCCTCCCTACAAAATTAGGGGGTGCTTGAATATTCCTCCTAGCGGCAGGTGTGCTCGTCTTCCGGAACAGTATCGGGAGGAAGGTGGAGCAGACAGGCAATTCAGAAGCCGTCATGTCTGTTACAAAGTCCTGGTGCCGGAAAAGGGAAGCGACCAGGGGGGCGCTTACTTGTCCCTATTTTGAGAGAAATAGATGGCGATGTTCTTCAAAAAAACATCTATCGACGGCGAAAACTGACGTGAGAAGCGGAAAAAACCTTAACGCAAAAAGTTTTGGCAAGGGAGCCAAAAGCTTTTCCTCAGGATTCACTTCCCTACGGGGAACTTCGCCGGAACAACTCTAAAACAGAAAATGGTAGTAATGTACGACTGGGACCTTCCGAAACGGAGGGTCCTTACCCATTTCCGTCGGTCCAGCGAAGAGGCGTAAAGCCGAAATGTAGGGTTTTATGCTATTTGCAGTTGGGCACAATCCGAGTAAGAACCATCTCATTGGAAACATTCTACGATAGGAATATAGTGAAGGGGACAGCAGGAACAGGAAGTCGTGGCGCATACCCTTTCTAGTTTCACATCAAAAAAACTTTTTTAGAGATAGGTGGGCAGAACGGAGTGGGAGGAGAACCAGGTAGATATGTCCTATGGGGAGGCTTATGAAAGCAGTTCATATAGTCCAAGGGGAGGGGGGGGCGCGCACCATCGGCAAGGGTTTTTGGGTAACTATCAAACAATCCTCACGAAGCTAGACAAACCTGGTTCAGCAAATCCACAAGCGAGTATCCCCCTTCTCAATCCTAGTCCAGCAAAGTACAACAAAGACACCCCCACCCCCCCCCCACCACCACCCCGGATCATCCGTGAAGAGACCGCAGGGAACATTTCAAACTAGCTAAGGGCAACGTTCAGGGACAGGCCCAGAGTACTAGCAACACACACCAGAGAGCCAGGCGCATGGAAAGAATCTTCGGACGGACAAGGACCAGGAAAAAATCTAACGTCAAAGCTCCAGCCAGAGTAATAGGTCCCTATACATTTCAGAGCATCAACAAGCGACCGAGAACGGCGCGGATTCATGTGAAACCCTCATAGCGATGGGATGGTGGGTAAAGGGGATAATAATTCCTTTTCTCGCCTAAGACGTACCAGAAGAGGTACTATCGGAGTAAAATTGTGAACTCGGGGCCTGGGGGGATGACGAAAACATCTCGAAGGTTGTGGGGCCTTACCAGAAATCATGGAACTAGGCCAGGATTGGCTAATAAAAGCTTCACAAATTATTGAATTTAATTGATCATCATTATAGGGCGACACCTGGGGGGGTGAATATAGACCGAGGCCCGGGCTACTCTACCCTGACCATTGGCTAGAAAAACGGATCCTCTTACAAACATGAGGCTTTAAAGGTGGCCTCTGAGTCCGTGAAAGTGGGGGCCTTGCCTTGATCTAAACAGGCCACCCATTGAAGGAATGAAATAGTGGCAGGAACAATAGTATATAACTCCGGGATACAAACGCGCCCCCTAATCTCTTCGACCGTTCAGGGAGGGGCAACGAGAGAAGCAGATTTATCGATCCCTGGCGCAAGGCCCACGCTCTAAATGGACCTTCTGAATTGGGGGTTCGACAAAATTGAAGTAGCAGGAAGAAAGCAGCTGGGAGAGCGGGCACGTTCCTACAGATTAAGTGGGAATAGGGGCAGACCTAGCCGCGCGTCCATTCCCTTCAAAACGGCGTATCCAGGGAAGCGTCGCTTCTGCGCTTACTCCCGGGGGCTAGAAAATAAAAGGGGCCCGGGGGAGGAGGGCAGAAGGGGCCATATGGCGTTAGTTCCATGACGTCTATAACTGAAGCAGAAAAAGGCGGACTGGCGGGAGAAGTCGGTTAAGCTACTGGAGGAATAAAAAAGAAGAAAGGAATCGAGCTCCTTACAGTCCAGGGATGGAACCGTCATAGAAATCTAGGACAGGGGGAGGATCTTATATAGGCTAGAGGGGCTTTTATCCATCCGACAAAGAAAATACATTAGATCGAGGTAGTCAATCCTCTACATCGTCCCATAGAGTACTGTTAGAAGCATAGGGAAAACGAAAGCGCTCATGTTATACAAAGGGTAGAAAGAGACCATTCTGCGGGGTCCGACGGGGGAGCGGAAGGGGAAAAAAAAATCCTGGTCGTACACCTTATCGGGGGCTGCGCCGCCTAATTCGAAGAAGGGACCTCGATATCGAAGGTCTCGGGGATCAAGGTTAATTCATCAACATAGGACCTATCTCCCGTCGGGGGGATGGCCTAGACAATAAGAGAAGGGGGAAACGTTAGGGCTGTCTCTTTGCCTCCTCTCTCCAGAAGCTGGGTGAGTCATCTTTGAGAGAAACTTGTCGGGGGTCTGAGAAGGGTAGATCTACTCGGGAAAAAGGAAGACGGGGGAAGGATGTAAAGTAACTAATTTCTTTAACAACCGTCCCCAAAAGGCTCGTCGGAAGGGTGAGGATCCAGGGAAAAAGGCAGCAGTTAAACTAGACTCTCCCTCCGAAGGTAAGCTCTACAATGTTTTTAGAAGGGAACTTAATTTCTCACTAGGGGTAGGGTCTTGAGAGGGTTCAAGAAAGCTATCGGGGGTCTAACCGGGCCTTTCTCCAAAGTCAACAGGAACCGTCCACTCCCGCCTACTGGGGTTCTTTGTCCTCCAGGCTACTAAGGAAAGTTGGGGGGTGACCACGAGGACGTGGGAATGGAACCTTGGGCTATAGCAAACTTTCGCCACGCACCGGAGGAAAAGAAGGGCAGTCAAGAGAATTCAGTTCTCAAAGATGTCATCCTCGGTGCGGGGGAATGTGGACCACAGAAGGGGGAAAAAATTCAGGGAGAAAAAAGCGGCAGAAAGAGGGAGGGAGTCATATTTCCATGGGATCCACTTCGCTCCCGACGGAAGGGAAGGGGGGGGGGGGCAGAACGGCCTCCATGGCCAATCAGGAAACCCAGAGCGGAAGTCCCAAAATCAGGAGAAAAAGGACCGCGGAAAGCTCCGGGGGGGCGACATTTTTGAGGAGAATTTCTTCTAGCTTCACCGGAAAGAAGAGGACCTGCCCCCGGCAAAAGCTCCCAATCAATTTTCTTCGCCCGACGAAAGGATAAGAAGGACACTGGGATCGGAAAAAAAAATAAGTGGAAGTAATGAAAAGGTTCTCGACTGACGAAGTCTACACAATGAAATCATTCCAATCTAGACACAACAGAAAAAAGGGGGGGAAGGGGGAAAAGAAAGAGAGAGGTGGCAAAGTCTGCTAATTGTAGGACACTTTTACTACTATAAACGCAGGGATGAACAAGGTAGGGGGGAGGGTCACTGAAAATGCCAAGGGAGCTTCGACTTGGTTCTCTTAGGGAAAAAAAGAAACTTCCGACAGGGGGAGCAAGAAGGGGAAGGTGGCCTGCAGGGCGATTTGAGTAAAAATCTTCCTTAACGAAAAATACGAAGAAAAATCTAGTACTGGGAGGCCCGGAGCGGACACGGAGGAAAGCGGGATTTACATGTTTGGAATGCATGCATTATTTGGGGGTGGGGCGTGTTACTAAGAAATGGACCCTTCCGGCCGACGCAGCTACTGCCAAGAGGAGCGCCGCTGTAAGCCAGGGGCAAGCTTCGACAGATTTAAATCAGAGGAGAAAGAAGGGAGCTTCGATTGGCTGGTGGTGAAGAAAAAGCAGGAGGCTCGCGCTAGGGGGACCTGAGGAAGACACAATCTGGAACCGTAACTCACGGAGTAAGTTCAGAAGAGAAGTGGGTACTGAATGACCACAATTCGGCTCTTGAAACAAAGGGCGTAGTAAAAAGATGGTCAATACAAAAGACATCTTGGAGAGGTGGGAACACTGGAACGTTTTTACCTGGGTCCTAACAAAGGGAAAGGGAAACCCTTGTTCGAATTCCTTCTTTATTAAAACCTTCTACGAAATGGAATTTAGGGGGGCGCAATTAGATCTTCGTACCCAAGGGGTGAGGTAAAAAGTCTTTTCGATGGAGTAGAAGGGGACCGTCTAAACTGTTCCGGAAGAAAAACTACACGCTTGCGGCCGGTTGTGGGTTTAGTTTTTGGGTGACCAAAGAACTTAGGGACTTGACGATCGGGTTCACTACTGGATCACTGGGTAAAGGGGAATCTAAGGATCAGAAACAAAGGACAGTGTCACTCTTCATAGCCAATACCGCTTGAGGCGAGGGAGGGGCCCACGTCGACACTCATCTTCAGTCTTGGGTCTTCAAAGGATACGGGCGCAAGGTCCGCGAGGAGTCTGCCGACGAGAAAAGCTTGTATCTAGGACGTCTAGAAGGAGGGAGGCTGCGCCGAATCCTTGGTCAATAAAAGGAGAAGAAGGAAAAAAAAGCAGACGGCACGCATGGGTCGCGGACACAGTTCGTTCGAAGATTTTCTTTCAGATCTGAAAAGGGGAAGAAAGAGAGGGAATCTATGAGGGACGGCAAGGGGGAGTCTGGTCGGAGGAAAGATTTATTACTGGGGGTCAGAGACGGCCCAAGAAGAGGCAGTGGAATGAGAACTCTCTCTGGGAGGAAGAAGAAGGCGGGGGGGAAAGGTCGACCGGGAGAAGGAGCAGAACTACTTTCTGCGGAGCGGAGTGAGAAAACTGGGGGGGGTTCCCGGGGTGCCGAAGGATCCAAAGGAGGGGGGACGTCACGGGGGGAGGAGAAACGAAATGAACTCACCGGCGAAGACAAACAGGAAAAGAGACCGGGGAGCCATTCCACGAATCTCTTAAAAAACTTTGGAAAGAGGACCGGCAAAAAAAGTAGTCGTCACAGCATTTCCGAGCAGAGCGAAAATGTTCTTCAGATACGTCAGAGTAGCTGAGCAGGTGCTCAGGCCGCAGCTGGGAGGGAAGGGAGCTTAAATTGTAAAAGAATACTGAAAACTTTCCGGGGGGGGGAGGTGCGGGTTCGGGTGGCTTCACGTGCTTCAGATGCAAAGAGAAGGGGACATCGGGTGGTCCATCAGAAGACGGTTGCAAAAAAGCTCTTTGCTGGGGCATTTAGATGTTAGGCCTCTGGGAGTCTTCATCTTTTCAATTCTCTTAAGAGAGACAGTTGGGGGGGGAGGGGGAAGGGCACGTTCTAATTACTACACGGACCCTTGAATCTAAGGTGAAATCTCAGGGGCGCTGGGGTACTTATCGAGACAAAGTGAGGGGGTCTATCGAGAAGTTCCGCGACATGATCGAAAGGGGGCTCCCGTGATGAAATTCATTACAAAGTGTCGTGCCTGAGGGGGGGGAAAGCAGAGTCCAGCATTCACTGTAGACGAAAAATCCCTGAGTCTGGGTCTCCGAAGTTCTGGGGTAAAACTTTCGAAAGCATTTATACAAAGGAAGGTCGGGACGAGGAGGGGGAGAAAAAAAATTTTCGTCTAAAAGGTCGCAAAACGGAAGAGTGATAAAAGTCGGGGGGAACAGGCTCACGAGAGAAGGGGGCTTGGGACCTGGGACGGAACAGATCGTTCCAGATTACCCGCTTCCTTCAATTTTTCGAGGACATTTCCGGCAGTGAGAACGAGGGGCAAGGAACGTTAAAATCAGGAAGGAGCTGTGGGTGATTGGGTTGGGGAGCTTGGGAAGGGAACTGGACCTTTTTACGGATGGAAACTGGGGAGGGGAAAGCAAGGGACCTGGGAGGAACATTCCTGAACGAGCGGCACGGGCTCCGGTGCTTCTTTTTACGGGGGATTTGGGGTACTTCGGCGAGGATCCTGTAAGACCTCTCAACCACAGGGGGGGGGAGCTACACACGGTGGATGCGGTGTCGGTGAAGTTCCGCGCTCGGAACAAACCAATTACTTATGGTTAGGAGGCTGGGGGGGGGGTCAAAAAATGGTACATAGAGGACCAACGAATGCATAACGGGGGGGAGCTTGGGGGACACTCGGGGATGGGAACGGGCTAGATAGACCTGGTTCAGAAATATCAAATAATGCCTGGAACCACCAGGAATCCGAATAAAAAGGGAACGGCCGTCTGTATAAATATCTCAACTGGGTTTTCTGTCGCCCAAAAGGCGGCCTGAATGACTACAGGCAAAAAGTACCGATGAGGAGTCAGGACGGGGGGCTGGCAGAATTTTCACCAGCTCTTTACTCTAAGGGCCTATTTGGTCGGAACAAGAAAGAGAAGGAGAAAAAACAGGAATCTACAACGAATCTTCTTCCTCCCAGAAAAGTAACCATTTTCCAGACGTGGGGCAGGGGAAAAGAAGGTGCCCATTCGTACAGACGAACCATCTCATTCGGTCCTGGGGACAAGAACGGGAGGAAGAAATTATGTGTACTAAATCTGTCTTCTCTCAAACTTTTGGGGGGGGGGGGTGACTCAATTTTAAAAAAACGGGGGGAGGCCAGGTGGTCAGCTTCATCAAGGTCTGCCAGTCCAGCTATCCTCCTTCCTTTTTAAACCTGAAAAGCTACAGGTTCCTATCCGAAAGCATGTCAGAAGTCCATTACCTCATCAAGGGAACCTGGTCAAAACTCTCCGGGGAACAAAACATAAGAGGAGCCAACGAAAAAGAACTTAAGGGGACTTAGAGGAGGAGAATTAAATGAGGAACCTCTCCACCCTGGCAAGAAAAGCTGGTCATCGACCCGGGAACGCATCGAAATCAGTCTAAGTGAGGCAGTGAAGAAGCCTAAGGGGGGGGAGGGCTTCGCCTCAAAAAATCTCTTACAAGGATAAATATCGAAGACTATTTGGTTCTAGAAATGTCGGATGAAGTAGATAGAAACCAACACAAAAAAGGGGGGAGGTAGCGGAGATTAGGCTCTCTGGAATAGGAGGTAACAAGAGGCACTTTGAAGATTATAAAAGAGCTTCCTGGTCAATGAAATCAAAAAAGGATTTATGGCGGAAGTGAAATCAAGTCCGAGTAAATCCTTGTCAGAAGCTCAGGTGAAGGGAAGGGGAACGAAGGAAAGGAGTTTAAGGATTCTGAATACCCTGAAGGAGACTTAAAGGACTTAAGGAGTTTGAGGGAGATCAGCGCAAGTTGGTCTCCTTTCTATAAGGCTAAGGACTCTACTGGAGGTTCTAGAATCGTTATAGGGGACTGGTTGGTTCACCTCCCTCATGAGGAGACAACGGCAAAGACTTGAGGGATCTAGAAACCACCGGACAGGACCCCAGTGGTTTGGGGCAAATTGAGTCCAGAAAAAAAAAAAAAAAAAAAAAAAAAAAAAAAAAAAAAAAAAAAAAAACAAAAAACACAAAAAAACCAAAGAGGAAGACACCGCACCAAAAGAAAACCCAAGAAATAACACCGGCCCCCCAATAACCCCACAGAAACAAAAACCAAGGAGAAGAAAACACACCACCACCAACAAATATAACAAAAACAAACCGAGAACAAGCCCCCCCCAACACCAAGACAAAAAAACACCACCAATCCCAAGGACACAACGCCCACCGTTGCAGGATTCTTACCTCCTTCTTAGACCTTCCCGATCTCCCGGCCTTCGAGTTTAGGACTTAAGAAGTTTGAAAGTCGAGCCACTTCTACACTGTGCAGCTCAATGAAGAGTCTTCGCCGGGGATCTTTCTGTACAGTCGGAATTTGCGGGTCGCTCTATTCAGGTTTCAACCCAGAAATTCGCTCTTCCTCAATAGAGCTTCCCCGTCACGGCTAAAAGATACGTGCGTATGAAGAGGGACTTTTAAAGGGGTCCTAGGGATAGAGATGTTTAAAGGGCATATTTACGGCCATCCTAGGAAAGGCGGGGGGAGAGGGCTCAGGGGTTGGTACGGTTCTTATACCATTTCCTTCTGCCGGTCGCGGGTTTCACCAAGTTTGGTTCTGGGATTTCAATTCATGTAATATTTCTAAAGGGGAAGGTTGGAGACAATCATAAAAAAGTGGTTAGGGAATAGACCGAGTGAAGGAAAACTCGCAAGGGGGAAAAAATTGGAAATCAAAGGAGGTAAGAATCAAGACCTGGAAAGAATTCCATCACGGAAAACCCAAAGGAAAAACTCCTTGCCGCTCAGACAAATGGCTTCCCCCAACGGAAAAAAAAAAAAAAGGAAGGAGTACCCAAGGGAGAACAATGGCAAGAAATTCCCGAGAACCATCCCCACCAGCGAGGAAGGCTGGTGGTCTTCCTCTGCGCGGGGGCCTTCATGCCCTCTAAGAAAAAGACGCCAGACTGGGGGGTCCAGATCAGACTTAGACATCTCCTCCACGGCGTAAAGACGCTGCGGAAGAGGGAAGGTCAGCAGGGGACATCATAGAGAAATTGAGGCGGTGGTTGACTGTTAGAAGAAAAAAAGCCTTTTAAAACAAGGAGGGGAGACCAGGTCGGGTCTCAACACGCGTGAAGACATGGGGCCTCGAGAACAGCAGAGACGGTCTTTCCTTCAAGACTCACGTGCAGGAAAAGATTATTGGCAAAAAAAATAAAAAGGCACAAGGTCTCTTGTCAGGGAAGCAGGAGGGGGATCGGAAGGGGAACGATATGCTCGGAGTTCGATATAGGGAAGACGGGCAGTGCGATCCGTCTTCGACAAAAGGGGGAAGATGTCCAGTAGAGGAAAGCATCTCTCTTTCGTTGAATCAACAGAGAAGACGCCAAAAAGGGAGAAGGATAAGGAGCAACTCAACTCGAACGGCCTTGATCAATCTCCGGGAAAAAGGAAGCTGGTATAAAAATCTCGGGAAACATAATACTCTCTTGGCAGAGAGGAGGAAAGGAAATGGGAATGCCACGGCCCGCCCAAAAAATCCTTCTGAGGTTTCGCCAAACTGGCCGACGGGTGCCTCCTCTCTATCAATTGCCTTCTAGTTAGGGTGGAAAGAGACATCAACAGTAAAGAGAGGGGACATGAAGGACCACCATGAGGAGTCCTGAAAATGCGGGCAACCCCTTTGCTGGAAAGAACGAGAGAGGGGGGGCAGGCTTTAGAAATCAAAGAAAAGGCACTGCGTTTAAATTGGTTATGTAAGCGGGATTTGAAATCCGGCTCAGGAACTTGAACTGACAGAAGAGTAGGTAAACGTCTTTGGAATTGACGAGGAGTATCAAGAGCATAACTATCCGCAGGGCGGCGGATCTCAAATGTAAAGAAAAAGAATATGAAGCCTGAGGAAGCTTTCTGCACGAAAGCGTATCTTGCTTGATAAGCCGACAACGATCGCATAAATATAAGGGGGGCTCGCCATTTAATTCCGACGAGGGAAAGAGACACATAGAGGCGGAGGGGGAAAGAACATAGAATAAACTTATCTAGAGGGTCTCAGAAATCCTTTATGTCCCGACCGGAGGCATTCCTTCGGGTATCGGTTGGGGATCCTGGTGTCGGAATGAAAACTTATCTGGACTTCTAAGACTCTTAGAGAGCCTGACCGTCACAGAAGGGGGGACTGGGTCGGAACGTTAGGAAGGAGCTATATGAGATCTGGCTTAGAGGGGGAAACGGTCCCATCATAGAAGTTTGGGAAGGAGGGAGTCTAACTCTTGTCCTCATCTGACTAAAAAGAGGTTTCTGCAATCAGGGAGAGGACCATTGTACGGGAAAAGTGAATCTGGGGGGTCAGACGAAAGGACAAAGAAGGCCAGGTTCAGGGGTCCATCTTATTAACCTGTAGGGGCCAACCACCTACAAAAATCGAGGAAGTGGTCGAGGGACACGTAAGGTAATCGTAAAAAAGCCGTCCCTCCCAGAGGGGACGTGACGCCTTTGAAAAACACTTGGTACTCCGCACTGCATTTCACGACCGAAAGGTCGGGATACGGGGGAATCCCGCGGCAGAAGAAAACTCATGAAGCCGGGATCACGTCAACGCTGAAGTCCAGTTGGAACATAACTCTCATGGGGTTCGTTACCCCAGCTAGAAGGCCGGAAAGGGTGTGAAAAGAAAAAGTGGCAGTCGAAGGAAAAAAGGGAGGGCGGTAAATTTCAAAAAAACCGTGGAAGAGCGCCGAGGCAGCGTTTGGACGCCAGTGCCGGAAAAAGTCTGAGGAAAATGCCGCGCATCTCAAAGTCGGTGACCACACAGAGGGGGAATTAGTGGTGAACGCTCTGTCTTAAAGAATTCTGCATAGTGAAAGGGGGGACGACCTCTGCTCAGCCAAGCGGAGTCAGGAGAGTCCTAGAGGGGAAATTGAAAGTTCTAGTCAAGGAGAGAAACAAATCAGAGGTGGGAAGGAACCCACCGTCGCAATAGAGATTGAGAAAGAGCGAAGGGGCCAAGGAACTCTGAGGGTTGGAGTCGCAGTTCTCTTCTCTTCCTTACGAGGGGAACAAACTGCCTCGCCTCCTGCCTTACCCAAGTAAAGGGAGGTGAAGCTAGGGGGTCTTGGGGACGGAAGTCAACAAAAACCCATCACGCTACAGGGAAAACGCCCCTGGAGGGAAGCGCAAGCTAAAGGGCGGAGCACTTTGAAAACTCTCCTTCTCAGTCCGTCACACCTTCCAAAGGGCCATCTCATAGAACCACCAAAAAAGTGGGGAGGAAAGAGGAGTGGAAATATTTGGCGAATGGGTCTCTTCCACTGAAGGGAGGAGCAACGTGCGCAAGTGAAAAAAAAGGGGGGGTCTTAAGATTAAAAAATGGTTGTATGCTCTTTGGTCACTGGGTCCGACCAGGAATCCGGTCAGGTGGAAGGAGGGCGGCGAGGGAGTACCTAAAAAGGAAAAAACAACGCACGAGAAAAAAGAGAGGACTAAAACGCCTTCCTCCTGCGTCATCGAGAGGTGAAAGGGGGGGGGGGGAGGGGGGGAGTAAGGAGGGGGGGGGCGTTGTGAGAACTTGCGAAAAAACTCGAAAGAGCCTGCCGCAGGGAGAGCCGCTGGAAAAAGGAGGCGCAAAGCACATCGATTAAGCGCGGTCTCCAAAAATGGCGTGTCTAGGAAGTGGGGTTGGGAACGGAAACTGAGGGCCAAGACTCTCTGAGGACAAACTCAAAAAGAGGATCGGGATCCAGCGGAAAAGGCTCAATTTTCTCGTTCAGGGGTCCGGCGACTGGAACCACTAAATGGTCAAAACCTTTACGGACGTCCCGTGGGTGTTCCGCGACCCCGAGAGGGAGTTTACAGGGATTAACGTGTAGTCAACCTTCATTTACTGCCCTTTGGGCAGCGACTTCGGACGGGATGCCACGGGACAGCCTGCCGGTACGGCATCATGGAGGAGCTTACACACTTTGGGGGGTCTTTCAAAGGAGTCACCGGAGGGGATTATAAACTTCGGAAGCTTGTTCACGGGGTCTAATAGGAAAAACCTACGGAGACTTGTTGTTGGGGGGTTTTGGTTTTAACCAAACGTGTGGGAGTACTATCCCAGGAAGTCCTGCATTTGGCCCTTGGAGATAGAGATCATAACAACGGCCAGGGGATCTCAAGGGATGAAAAAAATAAAGACCGTCTTTCTCCTATGTTGCAGAACTCTAAAAGCCTAGCGGGGCCCAGCTTCTCGAGATGGGGGGGGACCAGGGCCCCTCTAAGTGTCGGTATCGGGTCCTCTAGGCGTAATACTGGGGCTACAACGGAAGCGGTATCTATAAATTCTAGAACTATCTGCAATCCCTCCATAGCCAGGGTTTAAAAACCGCGGAAAAAAAGGGACCATCCAGAACCCAAAATTAGATCCTTGTCGGCTACTACAGGGGGGGGGGGGCTGGTATGGAACCTGGAAGCTACTTTATGAGGTCGATGAACCATAAGAGCTGGGTGGGGGGACTGCGGAGATGTGACTGGGGAACGGTAAAGGAATCGTCTTTGAGTCATTGGTTCGGCTGGAGAAAAGGTCAGGAAAGTCGAGTAAATATCCTCATTTGACCTCAAGGGAGTGAGGGCAGGAATGTCATCCCTACTCTACCTACGAGAAGTTCTAGGAATGTACGGATCTGTAAACTTCCGGAGATACGTCGCGGGGACCAATAAGGGGGGGGAACGTGACTTCATGAATTCGTGAAAATTGAAAAACCGGCTAACTCACCGGGCCCCGAGACTTAAAAAACTTCCCAGGACTGCTTATCTGTAAGTCCCGCAAGGGTGTCCCCCACTCTACTCTGAAATTAAGAGAAAAGGGTTTTTCATAATGGCATGAAGGCCGCTACTATGTGCTGCATAATACTCCCGGCTGCGACGGCCCTCAGGAGGGGGCGGAAAAAATGAGGATTTCTAAGGAAAAAGTTGGGGGAAAAAAAACATTAAGAGGTAAAGGTCCGTGCCTTTCTTGATTTCGGAGATGACGTAAGCAGAGGTTAGAAGAGGGCTATCTTGGGACGCAAAAGTCTATGAGTCGAGGGGCATCTCGTAGGTTAGGGTGTGCTCTTGATCAAGTGGAAGGATGATACGCGCTGCCTTGGCTGCGGTCTCTGACCGATTGGTTGAAGACCTCAGGGTCGGAAAGGCCCTGAATTCCAGACTGTAACCCTCTTATTGAGGAGGGAGACGGATCGCGAAAGGGGACAAGAGGGAAGTAATAGCGCTAAGAAAATCTAAGGGGAAACAGGGGGGCAGCCCGAGAATGCTGATCCATCAAGGACGACTTGGAGGGTCTTGGATCAATGCCAGATCATGTCAAGGGACCCAGGAGGAGGCACTACACGTCCTAGAGGGTGAAGTAAAGAAGGGTGAGGACCAAGGGATCTCAACGTGGGGGTTGAACACGGGCTTTGCTGACCATTTTCCTCTTCGAAAAAAAAAGCCAAGTAAAGGTTTTAAAAGGACTTAAGAAAGATCGGAGCTCTTTTCCACTCGGGTGATGGGGTATGTCTTAACGGGGTGTTGATCGTGGCAAGTACGGGGAGGCTTGGGTCGTCTTCGGGGAAATTGCCTGTCAGGTGGGAAGAAAAATGGTCTGCCAAGGACTCATGCCTTCTTGGGGGGCTGGTAGCGGGACCGGATCTGGACGGTTTCCAACTTTAAGTGAAGGGAACGACAGGACTCCGGCCTGTCGGAGGAGGGAAAGTTAACAGTTTGTGGCTTGCTGGGTGGGTACGTCTGGGGAAGCAGACGGAGGTAATCGGGAGGAGGGTGTATCGAGCGTGGTGATCTTTCGGGGGAGGGGGCGTTCACACGAGGAGGAGAAAAAACTGGGCCTTCTGTTGCTAAGAAAACTTCCTTGTGAAAAAATAGTCTGAATACTCGACGGCCGGAAAAGTAAGACGATGAAAGAAGACTGCTAGAAAGTTTCTAAGACCACTCCTGAACTGACAGACACATGATATCCAAAACTAATGACCATTTCTTTCGAACGTCCAATTGTTCTGAAACGCCAAGGACCTGGCCCGTGAAATGCCACTCTATCTACAAAACGGGCAAGCCGTAAGGGAAAAGGCTTCAGGTCTTCTAGTCAATATTTGTGTCTGGAAAAAAAAAGAACTCGACTCCAAACATGGCCCGCCTGGGGAACAAGAGGAGGATCGAGGGGAGGCCTGGAGGAATTACCGTTTGGAAAGGGCTTACGGTAAATTTGAACCATGTAAATTACTAACATCGCAGAGGGAGATTGAAGGGAAGGACTGGAAATCCAGAAAAAGGCCACCCATTTTTGGAGATTGACTGGCCTAACCCTAGGCTTGCAATGTGGTGGAGGAGTCAGCAAGCCTGAACCCACAACTGAGATGGAAAGAATGTTTTCACCGCCAATCAACAAATGAGGTCCGATAGTCAATCAATCTGAGGGAAAAGAAAACGAAGAAGGAAGGGCTTCTAGACCGTCTTCACAGAGAGGGCGCCATAACACAACGGAAGTTCCTTCTCGTATGGTGACGGGAGGTCCGAAGAAAGGGTCAAGAGAAAGGTCGGAAGTGAGAGGGTGAGGAAGAAAACTTAAAGTCGTTTCTTCCTCATCTGTAAAAGCCCGAAGGTGGAGGGGTCAAGAAAAAAAGCTCTTACAACAAAATATATAAAGAGTTTTCTTATGCCGAGGAAGTCAGAGAGAAAAAAACGGAGGATTCGGAAGGGGGATCTGAAGAAATCTACGCCAGAGGGCCGTCGAGGGGCAGTCAGGGGGGAGGTCAGGAACTCCCAACCTTCTGGATTCGGGCCGAGAGGAACAACTCGACTCAACGTGCTGATTCTGGCAGGGGTCCGAATCCGGCTCTTTATCAGCGTAGACAGCCGGTCGAGACCAGGAGTAAGGCCCGTCAGTGGGGTGAACGGGAGAAGGGCTTTTTAAAATCATTATCAAAAAAAAAAGAAGCAGAGGGAATGATCGCCTGGATTTTGACGCGGAAAACGGAAGATTTCTATTTCTGGTTCCCACAGTACAGGCGTGAAGAGGAAGGACAGGAATTTGATTGACACCAAAAACGAAACAGATGTGAGTTTGGGCAGGGGGGAAAAACACAAGCTGATGACTCCTACGAATTCGACACGTTAAAAGTCCCAATTCCGCTGGTGGGGGGGAAAGGCCTTTCCCTCCATTGGAAATTTTCCCTCGGAAAAGGGTCCGGAGAAAGGGAAAGAGCAAGAGCCTGGGGGGAGCAGTCGGAGAGTTGGATTCCTTAGAGGTCTGGGGGTTGTAAAACCCATATCAGTCCCAACGCGCTGGACATGAAACGCCCCCATGAGATTATATTCAAAATCCTGTAATTCCCGGTCCAGGGCCCCGGTAAGACCCTGAGCTTTCAAGGAAAACAAACGGCGGTGGGCTCAAAAAAGAGCTAAGGGGGGCGGAAGGGGGCGTACATGTCGAGACGACAGGCGCCGGGATTTTCTCTAAAAGGCGAAATCTGGGGGGGGGGGAAGATAGGTACAGGCATTTTTAAAGAACCCATCAAGAAAAGGGTTCGGAGAAGCGGAACGTCCCAATAGATCAACCTGGGGAGGATACAAAAGGAAAAACGAACAAGGGAGAAAAGAAGATTCCAAAGCACCAGGAACGCCAAAGTGCGCCATTAAATAAAGAAAAAGGAGCTACATCGGAGTCGCATGAGGAATCCTTCAGAGACAACAGGAAAGAGGGAGGAAAGAGCAAGCCCAACATCGGTCAGCTGAATAAGCCGGACCTATAGAGAAAAGGGGTAGGGCCATTCCAAGAGAAACAAGCTCCTCTCGCCATCGGGCGAGGGAAAAACCAGTTCACTCTCAAAAATCCAACGAAAAGGGAAAAGCGTCGGTTTGTGGGGGTTGTTTTGGGTGGGGTGGGCTTTCAGCCTGTTACCCGCATAAGCAGGTCAAGGCTGGGGGGGGTACGTTGTTTCAAAGAAATTAATGGGAAACGCCAGCGTCGCAGACGATCTCGCAGGGGTGGCAGGTGGTCCTCTCCTCGAAACCACACCAAAACCAAGAAACTACCCTCGAGGGTGTAAGTCCCGCCTCCGGCAGCGAAAAGTGGAGCTGGCTATGCGAAACAGACAAAGGGGGGGTCAATTGCCGTGTATCAAGAGTTCGCTTGTCTTAAAACGGGGGGCGGGGGGGGGAGAGTCCCTGCTAGATCGATCCAGACGGGCTGCTAA
>Ga0179591_1240276_pt1 | contig 15513 bp, 16 predicted proteins | sample CZOMad2_1_08_16f_FD_182891 | JGI IMG/M metagenome (GOLD analysis project Ga0179591, IMG submission 182891) | Vadose zone soil fungal communities from Angelo Coast Range Reserve, California, USA - CZOMad2_1_08_16fungal (PacBio error correction) | ecosystem: Environmental > Terrestrial > Soil >...
CCAACCGTTTCAAGGAGACCTTTAAATACTAGACGGAGAAGGGAGGGCTTGACGAGACTTTTTCGTGCTCACCACGAAAAGACATGTCAAGGGAGAACAAGAGCGGAGGGGAGGTTAGGAGCTAAGAGAGACAAAAACTGACAATCGCAAACAGACGCGCAGAAGCCGTCGTCTCATGTGAGAGAAGCGCCCCTCGGCTCACAAGTCGTTGGCCAAGGGGAACGCGATGACTTTCGAGACGCTACAACATTTACGACGGGGGGAAACGGGGGAAAACGGCTCCCGAGCGCCGGCGGCTCTTTGGATGAGACTCGACCTTCCTCTTCCCTACGAGGATGAAAAGCCGGAGAAGGAGCGATGACGAGGTATTACCTCAGGGTCGGACTTTTGGTAGTAAGTTCGATTAAACGGGGAGGACCTCGCTCAAAAAACGGAAAACGAAAAGGGAGGAAGAGTACCTTTGAGAGCAACATAACTATTTTCAAAGAGAGATGCTGTAGTGAAGGAAAGCCAAAAACGGAAAGAAAGGGAAAGAAATTAAGATGTCATGTTCTTGTAGAATCTAACCAAGCGCAGAAGTGCGGAAAGCAAGACAGACCGGTCCAAGAGAAGACCAACGTCCGTGAAAAGTGGGAGCCGAGAGAGACGCGCGCAGTTCCAACTTGGCACTTCCGAATGGAGCATCTCTTGTAGTAGATTGGTCAACATCTGGAAGGAGGGGGACAATGGATCGGAGATGGGCATCAGCGTCGTCTAGAAACAGAACGCCAAAAGGGAAGAGAACTGAGGCACAGGTAAAAGTCGGGTTGGAACAGCGCCGGGGTACTCATCGCTACGAAAGGAAAGCTTAAACGCTTCGAAGAAAAATCGGAGAAAGGCGACCCGTCAAATTGGCCCCACTGGTTGGAAAGCTAGATCTACCCGTTCGCACGCCCTGAGGACACCGGTCAGGAACGCGGCGAAGCAACGGAAAATCCGAAGCCGCGCGACAAAAACAGGCAGAAAGGACACCGGTGGGGACTGGCCCAGAGTGGCCAAAAAGGTAGCAATCTCCGAGGTTGGTAGGGCAGTACGTTCTCGGCCCTGGAACGGGGCAAAAACGATAACGACAGTAACGAGCTAGGCTAGAGAGGGATAAAGGACCGGGAGTCGGTCAAGAGCAGACGGAGCACAGGGGGGAGGGAGCATGGAGGTCGGGGGGGGGGTGGTCTTCGACCAGAGGAAATTCCGCCCTTAGAAAGGAATCCGACTTTGGAAAAGTAAAAATTTAATCGGGGACAACAGATCTCGGTCCTGGTACTAAGGGTCGGTGGGGCGGGTTACTCGAAGAAGGGACATGGCATCGAAGAGACGATGCCGAACTGCGGGTTGATTCGATCGTCCGCCGGGTCAGGGGACTCCTCCAGAAACCAGACACAAAGGAGGTCCTCCTAGGCGGAAGTACTCGAGCACCAGGCAACAAACTGAGACCAGGGAAACACGGGTGTTGAAATCGGACAAAACAGGGAAAAGCTTTAAGCTTGGAGGATGCGTGAAACGGGGCGTCGGGGGATAGAAGGCTGGAAAGGAGAATCTCTGAGCTACATCGCCGGGTGAGGTGTACTCACCGGACAAAAATAAAAAAGTGTTGCAACGGACGTCCTGGCGAACGTCTAACGAAATAAGGGTCCGAGAGAATTACACCGAGTCTGTGAAGGGGGAAGAGTCTTTCTTTGTCGAGAATCACGCTGCTTGAAAAAGGAGGTCTAGGATTCAGCCGCCTGTTCCAGCTAAGCGAGGGGTGAATGCAGCCTGTACCGGTCGTGGGATACAAGGTGACCTGTTCTCCGAAAACTCGATCTTTTCCGGAAGCGATGAAAAAGGTGTCTAGAGACCTCCGAGAGGGGCAAAAGGGGCGTGCCGATGACGCCGCTGCCCAGACGACACTACGTCGAGAATCCTTCATCTGCCCCGGTAGCCTCCTATCAGTAAAAGGTTATTGTTTGCACTAAAGAAGTTTTCTACCAGGAGGGGGCAAAGGAGAGGTTGCGGCAAGATACCACATCTTCCCATCATCCGGAAGGCTACCATACTGAGACCCATCCGATCTGTAAAAGGGGGGAAAGTGTCAGAAGAGGTAGTCGAACGTGGTAGGGGGGGGGAGTTCGGCCCCTAGACGCATAAAAGAAGTAAAGGGCGGTTCGGAGGGTCAGTTCACGCTGCGGTCCAAAAAACCAATTCTAGGAAAGAATCTGCAACTCTCACAAGTTATCTTCAAAGGAAGAAGAAAATGAATCAAGGGGGAAAGTGTCACGGGAAAAGGGTGTCATACGAGGGTTGGAAGCCGTGGTTAGCACAAGATCAAACGTTGGGAAACAGGATCATCAAACCAGGACAATTTTGGGTGGGTCTTTGGCTAAAAGAAACGTGCAGAGTTCATAGGTGAGGGGGAGGGAGGGGGAAGAACGAAAATCCAGCGGTCACGGGGACATTTTGAGGGAAAGGGGTTGTCAATGGCTCGGGGGCTCGAGAAGGTACCTTTTTAAGAATGCCGGGCCGGATCGCACCGTTGGAAAAGAGGGGAGTACAGAAAATCAGAACAGGTGGTCAAATCAAACTCTATCACGAATGCCTCGGTTCTGCAGCAAAGGTAAATGCGAGTGTGCAATTGGTGGAACTGTGACCTTCTGGGAGAGCTCCATCAATACAGGCACAGGGGGAGCAAACGGGTCCGGTCGGCGTGGAATTAAAAATGGGGATAGGAATCCTCGGAGGGAGTCTGGGGGCAAGGAGCGCCATCTGTGATCAAAGCCGGGGGGCGTACCGGGGACATTGATGTGGACGGGCAGTAAATACAAGAGAAACTTGACGGAAAGACGAAAAATGGGCATCTATGACATCCATAGTATTAGGGTGGTGAAGGGAAGGATGGACTCGTCGTCGCTGTTTCTGAGGAGGAACGGAGAGCCTGTTCTTATAAGAGCGTGAAGAAGGGATTCAAGGATAGGACCGTACTTTGATTGTTGGGAAGGGAAAATGGAGACTGGAAGAATAAGGGACGCCCTCCAAGGAACAAGGCGAAAGTTTGGGAAGAACTGGATATGGAAATCAAGGATGCGCAGCTGTCTTGCGTCTGTTTACAGGACCGTTGGAGGGGACCGATGTTGACGGGAAAAAACTAGATGCGGTGTGGCGTCCAGATCAGGACTCGTGAAGTCTTCAGCATCCAATTCGCCGGGATGCGAGAAATGTCTCCAAGTGACAAAATTGGGGGAGCGAGGACGATCTTATGAGAATGTTGTGCAGGGTGAAGGTGAAACTCAGTAAGGCGTCCTGGGCCAATGTCTCAAAAAGGGAGTTTAGTCGACCATAAGCCCTTCAAAACATCTAAGGATGAGACCCGAGAGAAATCATCAGAAACAAAAACACCTGGTGAGGAGTGTAAGCGGGGATAGAGAACAGGCTCCGGATACCGCATGTCGACGTATGCATTTAAGACACATCAGGACTTAACAGCACAAGAAAAAGGAGCAAAAAACACACCAAAAAAGCAACCCCACTAAAAGCCGACAAAACCCCCACACAAAACACCACACACAACCCACACACCAAAAAAACAAAACACCCCCCCACCCAACCCCCCAAAGAAAAAGCAACAACCCCAGCCCCCCCGAAGCCCCCCCACCCCACCCCCCAACCCCCCCCAAACCCCCAACCCCCCATTTTTTTTTTTTTTTTTTTTTTTTTTTTTTGTTTGGAAACCAACCCCCCCAACAAACACCCGCAAACCCGCCCCCCCCCCAAAAAGCACCCCCCACACCCCAAACCCACACACCGACCCCCCGCCACCCAGAAAAAGCAACCACCCGTCGCCCCCCCCCGCCAAAACCCCCCCCCCCCCCGATCCCCCCCCGCCCGCCCCCACACCCCCCCCCCGGCCCGGCCGATCCCCCACGCATAAGCCCCCACCCAAAACCCCCCCCCATAACACCCCCCGCCCCCACCCCCCGTCCGCGCCCCCCCCGCCCCCCGCCGCCCCCACAAACGGCGCCCCCTCCCGAATACACCGGTCAAACAAAATAGGCGGAGGCCCCCGACCCGCCCAACCCCCCCAAACCAAACACACTGCACAAAAAGGGCAAAAGTCTTCAGCCATCGACTGCGCCCCATCATGGGACGCTGGAGACTTGCAGCTTTAGAAGGGGTCGGACCTGAAAACCATCCGACAGATACGGGGGGGGGGATACCCAACTCATGAGCTATCCGAGAAGAAGGCAGCATCCAGGGAGGGCATAACGCTCGCCCTAATTTAAAGAGTACACTCCAAAAGTGTTCCACCAAAAAATTTATCTGAGCTCGAAGAACGGGGGGGGACCTCTGGACTCAAAAACTGAAACGAAGATTTGAACTCAACATGAGAGAGTTGAGAAAGAAAGAAAAAACTAAACAAGGCCACAGAAACACCTAGCGAAGAGAAATCATTGTCACACAGATAAATACTTAAGGTGTCCATCGATTCGGTGCAAGCAAGTCTCGTGAACTAGTTTCACTGAATGCACGTCGCCGTACTGGGTACTCGCTACCGAAATGGACTGCCCGATAAAACAGGGTTAACGGCCGCTACACAACTCACAACATGCATCAAGAATACCTCTAGCAAAGGAGCCTGTGTCCTAACGGACCCTGGATGATACAACCTTTCCACCGAGCTGCTGAAGTCAAATCAATGCATCAGGGACGAGAAATCTTAAGTCGCGATAGAAGGGGCTAGAAAGTTGGTTGAAACAGGGTTTAGGAGAGTTCTACCTTTTTACAAACTAGGAGCTGGCGTTACAATCATCCACAGTAAATGGACGAAGGTGACCCCTAGGGCACACCCAAAGAACACAAATTGCAGATGAGGTCCATAAAGGGTGGACACCGAGAACACAAAGGGACATATTAAGATTACTGTGACTAAAATCAAGAAGAAAAAAAACCCAAAGTCGCAATTGTGAGAAACGAAAAACCCGGGAATTTCCAGCAAGGCCACCCGGGGAATCGCGCATCTTAAAAAGAAGTGTGAAGCCACTTCAAATACGAAAAGGCAAGTTATAGGGAAGCTACTTTATTTCTCGAGAACATTACCGGGGGGGGAATGACAGGAATCCAGAAAAACCAAAAAAACCTCTCCCGTACTTAACGGATAGAACCTCGGTTGAAGAAAATAAAACTTCCACTTTCGAATACGCTTGTAAAGCGTATGCCAAACGGTGCAGGGTGAAGACAAACAAGGGGGAAAGGGAGCGCGGTACTGGGTTGAAAACAGGCTGGAGAAATCAAATCGGGGCAGTGCAAGGGGACACTGGACACCGCGGAACCGCCAACCGGAAAGGTGCAGGTTCCACCTTATGTAATGCTGACAGGGAAGGAAAAAAGAAGGATATGCCGAAGAGAATGGTAGGTGGTGTCTACGCGCTGGTCCGACTTACGAGCCAGTTTTCCATAGGGGAGGAATGGCCGCGACGAACACTCGCCCTCCGCGGACAAAAATCAAAGAGGGGGATCTGGGGGGGAAACATGCTCCACTGTCGCACACCCAGTGGTAAAGGATGGCGTCTCTATGCCTGTAACCAAGGACACTGAAAACAGTACAAAATGCTCGCCCCAAAGCGTGTCTCGTAGACACCGAAGAAACGGGCTAGGCAAACACCTCCGACAGAGGTGCTGAGCGAATCTGCTGGAGAAATGGCGGGGTTTAGACCGGGAGCAAGGTCAGAAACAAAAGGCCCTCTTTCGTGGAGGTGAGAAAAAAGAAATTACCCGGAGATGAGGAAGAGCTATTTAAGAGGGAGAACAACGCCACAGCCGCCCGTGCCAGGAGGAGGTCAACGGTTGGACGTTGGACCAAAAAACAACCCGTTGCAAGGAACTTCATTTTGAACCTGTGAAGGAATAGAATAGGAGGAAGAGTAAGGAGGAGGTTTCTGGAGTCAGGTGCGGAGGAATTCGATCTACTGCCCAGAGTACAGTCTGGAAGGAATAGGAAGAGATCCTCTGTACGGGGCCCTGAAGGGGGTCAATCGCCAGAAACATCCCGGAAAGTCGGACCAGGGAAGGAGATAGGCGACCCAGGGGAAAACGGACTGGAGAGGGAAAAGCTTTCTTCTTATAAAAAGCCATAACTGGGCTATCCCCCAGAATAAACACCCCGGAGCCTGGAAAATAGAAACTGAATAACAATGCTCTCGGAAAACTCCTTACATGTCTTATCCAGATTCTCCGAGGCCAGAGGGACGTGACTTTCCCACTGGAAATCAGAGCCGACCTGGAAGGCAAGAAGGCCTTTGGCGATCGGACTCGGTAAATCGGTGACACCAGGTTTGTTCACGAAAAGGCTCCTAGGGTCATTGAGGCGAAGGATTTCTCAGGGGATGACCCGCGGGAAATTATAGGAGCAGCTGATGGGTATATATCAGAGCGCAACCCGGGGCAAACGTTCCAACATTGTTAGATGAGAACGCTTTTCTCACGTGATGACGAGGATGAAGTGATCGTCCTGTCTTAAGTGGCACGGTGCACAAGGAATGGGGCCCTTAAATTTGATCCATGAGTGGGGGGGGGGGGGCGAGCGAAGCGATGGTACGAGAAAGAGAATGTTACTCCTTCTCCGAGAAGAAAGTGATGCAGCAAGCGGAAAGGCGCGGAGCATTCTGCCGTGGAGCCAAGGGACTTCGAAAAAGAAAATTACTTTGACCCTGGGGGAAAAGGGGATCGCAGAGGAAAGACGATCGCCCCTCTGCTGGCGGACGCTGAGAAAATGGAAAAGAATACCCAACCTTAAAAAGAAGAAGGTCAGGAAAACTGCGGCCGGCGCAAAAAATACAGAGAGACTTTTTTCCCATAAGGAGAGGGTAGATGAAAATCCACAAAAAAACGGGAGGGAAAAATGATTTCTCGTTCATCGAACGATAAGAGTGTTTAAATAATGAGACGACTCCGCCTCCCGTCCCCCGGAGAAGGATCGTATAAAATGTGCGGTCAACTCTTCCCCAAGGAGAAGAGGCTTCAGCTTAGACAGAAGTCCACTCCTCATCCAGGCAGTCCCGAGAAGCGCCCTCGAAGAAAAACGTCGCCCGCATGTTCCCTGGGGCCTGCCGAAAGAGGTGTCTCTTATAAGAAAGCTGAGGGAGTACTTCTCTGGGGAAAAGGGGGGAGACTTCGGTTGTCGGTCAGCAGAAATCTATCTAAAAAAAAAAGCCAGGGGCCAAAAACGGATCAATGAGAAGGACTCAGCGTAGGAGAACAGCAAAAAAAAAAGGGAAGAATCGGCGAAAAAGAATCCCAGCTGCCTATCTGAGGGGACACTATAGGTAATGGAACAAGACGGACCAAAAGTGGGGGGGAACGGCATGGTTGCGCAGAGAGAGAACACTTCTTAGGAGACAAGGAAAAGCGATCAAGAAGGAGAAGGCTCCTCTGCCGGACCATAGTCTGAGAACAACCCTTTTGGGGGAAACTCAAGTGGACAGCCAGAAAAACAGTTGGTCTTGACAGTAAAAGGGAGTGAAGATGAACGTGGCACGACCAGAAAAAAATCGGGGAGGAGGAGCAGTTAAAGATAATCGAGAATTTGAGGTGGAAGGGGGACGAGTGTTTTATTGGGGGGTCCGTTTTTACTCGAGACAAAGGGCCTAAAAAAAAAAAGCGTAGCACCTTATCAGGAACCAACGATGTGCATAAAACACTTTAATCGGGGTCGAAAGATCTTGTCATAAAGGCGCTTGAATGGGGACCAATAAGGCAAATTCAAGCTCATTCCTTCAGTAATGAGGGGGGGAGAGTCTCGGAAAGGGAAGATGGACCGTCTAAGGCTTCCAAATCCAATAACCAGGCCGATCCGCTCTTCAAAAACAGCCGGGCGCCCTGACTCCAAAGTTGCCACCGCAGAATTATTCAGTCAAAAGGGTGGGTGAGGAATCCAACAAAAGAAACAGGGACTCGTCCTTCCTAACGGGGGCGTGAGGTATCTAGGGGGAAAATCGCGACCTTCGGGGGCACGGGGGGGGGACTTGGTACTAAACCGGAATCAAAATGTTGTGTATGACGGCCGAAAGGAGAAAAAAACCTTCATTGCGGGAGAAGGCAAATATCTATAGAACGAACAACTGGCAGGGGGTAGAGGTCAGGGGCGTTTGCAGGAATATCTCTTGCGGGCCTGATCAAGAGGGAGATCCGTGCGCCGCGTTCCATGTCTCAGCTGGGGGGAACGTCCACCTGTAAAAGGGGAGGGGGGCAAGGTGAAAGACGGTCGAAGGAGATATAGATAATTTGTGAAGGTCAAGTGTGCAGCGTGTCGTCGACGTCAGCAGCGATGCCACGGGGTGGACGGGCCATCGCGTAGCCCAAAGGAAAGTGATGCGGAGGGCATCTGGAAGCGGGAGGGTAGGAACTCATTCAAAGGAACAGGGAAAAGTTGAACTCCAAAATATCAAAAGGGTTCGAAAGGGGGGCTCGGTACAGAGAGACCTTGCCGACGAAGCCCGATCTCGAAATACAGCAAAGGAAAAAGGACCCGGAAAGCACGTCGGGTTAAAAAGACGGTTTAACGTGGCGCGGAGGAGAAATGATAGTGTTGATTTCGCCCTAGTGGAAGAACGAGAAGGACATAAGCGTCTTAAGAAGGGAAGTTAACGCAGGGCGTAAAAGGACGATTCTGGAATGTGTACGCGCTTAAGAACCTGGATGAGAAACTGAACCTGGTATTTTTCCGTGGGGAAAAAAAACAGGGGGAAGTATCAGCGGTCCTTGGGGACCGGGGGTGAAAGACGATCACCGGGCCACGGAAACTCAAAGACCCACTAAAGTGTGAGGAGTAACCCGTAAAGTAGAGGGTTCTTGAGGAGGAAAACCTTCTTCCGCTGTCAGGCGCACTTTCTTGAAACAGGGGGTGCCCTGCGGGGAACAAGGTCAGGTTCCGAAGGGGCATGGGCCGGACTCCCAACCGGTGGGGCCCCACGGTGAAGACTACTCATCCACAATGGGGTCCAAAAAAAAATGGGAATCAGTCGATCGGAAAGGGAGGGATTCAGCCGGTCTCGCCTAAGGGGGTATAAACTAGGGGCTAGGGACATTACAAAAAGGGGGACGGAAAAAGCGCAACGCCATTCGGATGTCACGGCTCTTTTATTCGGTGGGTGGGGTACGCTGGGGCATCCGAAACTGCAAGGTCTTGGGCAGACCCATCGGTGATAGGCGCAGGTACGGCGATGGAAGGGTACCGTAACGATTACAAAACTGAACTGTAGAAAAAAACGGAAAAGGTAATAGATGGGGAGACAAGAGAAGCGGTAGGGGGAGAAACATTCTCTTCTCGATGGAAAACCAAGGGAAGCATATATATGAGACAAGGTAGGCTTCACAGAGGGAATCGACCGACTGCGGGGCTGAAGGGGAAGCAGAAGAACGGATCAAGCCAATCAAGCTACCGAGGGGGGGCTGCTTTCGATTTAAGCGGGTAAACGGGATTAAGTGTCAGGACATCCTTTATGGGCATTGAGGGCAGGGAGGCTATTCGGTCTCCCAGCGGGTCGTGGAAGGTCGTAATCAGAAAAAATGGAGAACAGGCGGCGCAGCCGTTCCTAAAAAAGAGGGGAAAGCCGGCTGGGGCGACGGGGACGCTTGGAACGGATGGAGCCGGGGTAAGGTTTTGGAAAAAGGGGGGGGGGGTGTACGCACTAGTTCCTAAGTGGGAAGGACCGGGGGGAGAGAGAGGAAGATGTCGTCGAAGAAGTCCAAGCCAGCGGCGGCTGGCCAGGGAAGACAGTCTCAAGAGACAAAAAAATGATAAAAGATAGGAGATGGAAGAGCACTGACCTCGAGGTAGAATGTCTGGCGAAGAAAAATTTCCTAGAGAACAAAGGAACAACTAAAAGGTGAAACACAAAACGCAGAACAGACAGAAAAACTCATCATCGCGAAGGAACAACAATGAGGTCAAGATGGAGACAGGTACGGGGCAAAAGGTTCATGGTTTCGGGAGGGAACGGCTTCAAAACAGCCGACCTAGAACCGAATCATCTTCAGGCGAACCAAGGCCAGAAAGAGGCCTTAACTGCGAAAACAAACCCAGACCGCGAAGTAATCTCCAGGAAGGATTTCCAACAAGATGAGAGTCTCAACTGAGAAGGGTGGTACTGGCTGCAGAAGCCGTACCCGACAGAGGAGGGAACCAGCGGTATCATCTCAAGGATCTCCAGACGAAGGCGCGAATAGACTCGACGAGCATGGGAAATAAACTGGAAACGGCCAATTTAAGTCAAAGATTACGGAGGTTCCATGCTCTTTCAAAGTTAAGGACAGGAGTCGACATTGACCTGTGACGAAGAAAGACAAAACTTTACCTGACCAAAGCAAAGGTTAGGCAGGAAGAACCAAAAAAGGGGGGGATAACAAAGCGACAGTAATATCCAAACCGGAAAAAGGGTCCAGGTGGACAGTCGATCTAACAAAGGGGTCACCGAGCCATAACAAACGCATCAAAGAAAGCGAGACCGTGAAGAAGGATAGGTAGATATTGCGCAACGGGGGGAAAAATTGTGGGATTAGTTCGAAATAAAGGGGGGGGGTCAAACCTGTTGGCTACAAGAACGTGCGGGAAAACTCTGTAAGTAAGAGAAACGTCCGGTCGAGACACAAAAAGCCAAAAGCACAACCCCTGAGCAGAAAAATGCCCGGCGTGAGGAAGCACCAAATCAAGTACTGATGAAAGGTCTGAAGAAAAAAAAAGACAAACACCCAGGGGAAGGGGGTTGCAGAAAATCCTAGGGCAACCCCGGCGGCACAAGTAATCGAACCCAAAATGGTTCCACAAGGACAAAGAAAGGATCATGAGAGGGGGGGAAGCTCTGTTGAAAAGGGGAATCATCAGGGGGAAAAATGGACTTGGGAACCTCCCAAACCGCCCTACCTCTCCCGTACTGGGGGGAAGTTCGAAAGGACGAAAAAATCTCCCTGAGAGAAGAGGGCGAAGCGCAGTCCGTTGGCAGGGAAAAAAAATAAACGGATGGCGCGGGGACTTGGGCGGCCTGTCAGAACGAGATCGGGAAAGGTCACTCTGAACCAATCCGGGCGACTCCACTACGGAAACGGAGAAAACAAGTGCGTCATTCCACTTCAAAGGGACTCGCAGTATTATTGGACAAGAAGGGCCCTATAGTTCCCGGGAGAAAAGTTCGGTTGGCAGCGGCTCAGCACGGAACTACATTTGCCATAGACCTACGATGACCGCGATTCATCAGTAAGAGGGGGAGGAACACCTTCTCAACTTGTCGCAAAGGGGGCCGTTTCGGGAGACGCACAAAAAATCTGGAACCCTTTCTACAATCGAAAAACGCTCGGGCGCAAGCGTGCTCGAAACGGGGAAAGAGAGGCGCAGCCAGTCACAAAGGTGTCTATAGAGACGCTACCTCCTGAAGCGGTTCAGCAGGGGGAAGTACGACCACCACCCGTAGGCTGGGAAGGGACTCAACAGGAGCTGTCAACGGATTTCAGCGCGAAAAAAGCCAGGGGAAAGCCGAAAAAGGCCAATTCTTCAAGGAGGTGGGAAATGGTGCCGAACGCAACCAAGTGGCGAAAAAGGGAGGTCAAGAGGGAAAGGGTGACGTCTTAGAGAAATCATGGAGAGAGGACTGGGTGGAGAACCGTACTTGTGAAGAACTGGAAAAAAGATCGCCTTCAAAAAACAAGGCGAAGGAGTACATCTGGAAAGGGGATAAGTACTCAGGGTACAACCAGGATTCGTAACAAATCGCCAACCAAAAAACCTCAGAGTAAGAATAGTCGATTTCTCCCCTATTAACGTACTGAAAAGAACCTTGCTGGTAAGGGCTCGGCCGATCCTTCAAGACCCCAAGACCCCCTCAATACGTAAAGCAAAACATGGGACAACAAGAAAAAAATAGCGCTGACACTGCAGAGTGGGGTCCCTAAGCTCAACGCGAGAGAAAGGGACGGTTACCAGGGGACAACGGCAAGAAAAAAAGGTTGATAATAGACTAAAATGCACTCGTTAGCAAAAGGGGTGAGGAAGCTCAAGAGAAAGAAGGGGCAAAAAGCCGGGTGCGGAACCGTTCTGCTCGCCGCGGGGGAAAAAGGGGAGATTCAGACATGGTATGTCTAACACACGGCATGGACGGTCGTGCTTAACCTGAGAAAATGCAAAGAGCGTACTGGATCGATCTCTTCCTTACTGGGGGCTTGACCCGGGACCTGGCCAGGAGTTCACACTGAGAGCTTCTTGTGAGAGACAGAGCGCCGGTAAATCAAAGACAAGTTCTCTAAACAAGTAGGGAAACCAAGGGGAAATACTAGAGGTTCTTTCAGAAAAATCCTGCTCAAGTTAGTTTAATTTAACTGCGCGTAGAGTCAAGGAGAGGACTTCAATTGACGCCTGGTATGAAGAGGACCAGGGCTGTCTCCCAGGAGCTGTAACGTAAAGGAGGAGAATGGTGCCGCTGATTAAAGAAAAGAATCTTCCGGAAGATGCTGTTGCCCTAAGGCGGGAGAGCGTCTTAATTAATTACAGGGCAGTCAGAGTTTTTTTGGTTGTGGTTGGGGGGGTGGGGATAGGTGATGAGTGAGGCTGAAACGAGCCCGAGAGAGAAAAAACAAAGAGTAGCAAGAGAGGATAAAAAATCACGAACGAAAGTACAAACGCGAAGGATTATGAAAGGCAACAACGCGACTAAACCCTGGAGGAAAAAAGGGAAGAGGCCGAAGGACAGTTTCGTCGCATAACGGAAAAACACAGGAGAGATCCGGGCCAAAATGTCCACGGCAGAGGCATTCAAAAAGGGTAGAGAACTCTAGTCAAGGAGAAGCGCAGGTTCAACCCTTGGGAAAAAGAAGAGGGGCCTCGGGGGCGCCAGGAGGTCGCACCCGCAATCTTATTGAGTCTAACCGGCGTAGCGCGGCAGGAAGGTCGGCAGCATTCTATAAACCTCTTGAAGAGACGAACGGGGATATCACCTTGAACAAGGGAAAGTTACCACTTTTATAAGCACCGTACTCGCGATCCGGAAAGCAGCGGAATAGGAGCCCTTTTCATCATTACCCGTTGCCCTGCAAGGGTGAGAGCATCAAACTACCATCTTGCTGAAGGGAAAAAGCAAAAAAAGCGCAAGCGCACGAGAACCAAAGGACACAAGTCCAGTACCACCCTTGGGGGAGGCCCAGCAGTGCCATTTAGCCAATAGTACTCAAAAGGGGGGAACTTGCCTGCCATTTAGGTCCGCTTGAACGGGGGTTAAAAGAGGCAGTGCTCGTAAAGACCAAGTCGGTCTGCGCGAGACTGGAGGACAGGTGGAGGGAGGGCTTTTAAAAAGGGGGGGGAGGGGGATCGTAACCGTATGCCTAGTTCACAGACGTGGCATGAGAATACCTATCGGGGTCAAGAAAAATCATCGAGGGACACGAAGAGAAGGATTGGTGGGCTATGTGAACGATAAAGGCCATGTAAGAGATCCGACATCATTTCTGGGAGAGGGGTTGAAAGGGCGATATTCATTGGAAGAGCCGTAAGAGATGTCCTACCGCCCCTAAACCGGACAATAGGAAATGTAATCCGAGCCTCCTCAGCACAAAGGTGCCACCAATGAAGGCACAGGAGGCACCTGGTTTTGCAAGAGAGGGAAATCATTACAGAACCTCGGCATTGCGGCATGAAAGCGGCTTTAGCGCTAAAAATCGGCAGCAGTGGCTGTGCTTGGTGGAAGAAACTGGTCAAAAAAGAATTTGGTGCGGCAGCGTCATAAAAGAAAGGCATTTCCGAAGGGGGAGCGAGATGGTACACCCTGAAGGAGAACGGGGGATTTGATCGCTCTTTGGGAACCGAGCAAAGAGCGGGGACGAGCACGCGGGCCTATTTCCTCTTCAGCAGGAGGGTCAGCTCAGAGCGCGGGTACTTCCAGGCCTTTAGATTCTTTTGAACAAAGGGTGAGCCTGTCTCCAGAAGGATAGTTAGTCCGGTCAGCTAGTTAAAAGGGTGGGAAAGAGCGTCCGGGATCGATGGCACGCAAGGGGGACGAGGCCATCGCTCCTCTCAACAACCAGTTAGAAGCGGCATTCGGGATAGTGTATTACACTCCTAGCAGCGGAAAAGGGGGGGAAAGTGGGGAATGAAGAGAGAGAAATGCAGTTGTTCGGAGTGTTTCCGTAGTGGCCATAAGACCGGCTTTGCGGAGAGAAGAAGCAAAGTCTCTAATAGGGAAAAAGGAGTCCACATGAAACTCAAATTTAAAATCCCGACGCACGGTTTCAATGAGCGGAAACCAGGGGGGAACTAAGCGTATATGGAGGGAGGAAAAACTGGAAGCACTTAATAGCGGTTCGGGAGCCTGTCGCGGGAATTCAAAAAGGGGGCGGGGTCCCAGGAAATCTAAAAAATTATCTTCAATATAAAGACCGGTGGGAATGGGGAATTGTGGAAAACAAATATGATCTAGGGGAAAAGAAGGGTTGGGAAAACCGTTCCGGGAGTCACAGAAGCAGCAGGACCGACTGGGGGGGGGGGGTCAAAATGGTCTTATTGAGAGAAAAAACATATCAGGGGAGGGGTGTGGGAGAACCCTTCTCACTTCTGACCGAGGGGCAGCTTGCCATTGGTCTTAGGAAGTTATTTATCAAAAAGGGGGGTGCAAGGGCTAGGTGACGGGCGCGGACTGCCTGTGCTGGACCGGGGAGAGGGTGGAACGCAAGGGAGCTGACCACCCTTTGAACCGGGGAAGGCCCAAATCTCGATGTTTCAACTGCCGAATATCTAGCTACGAGGCGTAGACTTGAGACGAAAGAAATAAAAAACCTTGATGAGGGGTGGGGGGGGGAGAGGTGACTTGCGTTAAGAGAGGAACGCGCAGTCCCGCAGTGGTATATCTTCCGGGAGGTTCTTTCAGGACGGTGTCGTGTAAGAAGAGTCTAGCTTGGGGGGGCATCTACAGTTCCGGGGGGAAAGCTGAACAGGTACATGCGATGTGCCGGCGTCAGAAGAGAGAAACTACGTCCAGGGACACGATGGAAACAAGTAGCGCGGTGTAATTCGCTGATAGTACGGCGGGGCTCTGGAAAGATGGGGGAGAGGGAGAACTTGAGCACGTCTAAGGGGGACACGGTATATCTTGACGGACACGGGGGGCAAGGGGGAAGGAAGGAACAAAACGGATCATAGTCCCGAAAGAACAAGGATGGGGGTAGATCCGCTTGTCAGTTTAAAGAGTAGGGAAGGGAGTCGTTCAGCCCAAAGCTGATGGAAGGTCGGCGGGCATGACCTAGAAATGTCAGCTCAATCTTACGGTCGGAGGGGGTGACTAAAGGTCAAAAATCAAAAACAATTTCTCACCTTCTGAATAAAGTATCCAATTCCCGAAGTTCTCGGCCGTTTATATTACGTCTCTGGGCTCGCGTGCTGGTTTTGAAGTGTGGGAACTATTAAGGAGGTGCCCTTCGCTTTGTAAGAAACTGGGAATTCTATCAGGGAGACATCTGCGGACGGAGAGGAAT
>Ga0179591_1216469_pt1 | contig 15511 bp, 21 predicted proteins | sample CZOMad2_1_08_16f_FD_182891 | JGI IMG/M metagenome (GOLD analysis project Ga0179591, IMG submission 182891) | Vadose zone soil fungal communities from Angelo Coast Range Reserve, California, USA - CZOMad2_1_08_16fungal (PacBio error correction) | ecosystem: Environmental > Terrestrial > Soil >...
AAGTTTCGGGTTTCGAATTGCGAAACTATGGGCGTACCGCAGGGTAGTCGGGGAAAAAAAGAAAGAAGTAATAATCCACTGATCGATGGCCAATGGTGGGCAGGAAGTAAAAGTGGCCATTTGGCGATCCCGGCTCCGGGCACGCAGCGCGAAATCGGTGAGGAAAAAAAAAACATGGTCAGTTCCCATGGACTGCCACCCGGAACCGACGGAGAGAGAACCATAGGCGCGGTGTTACGGCCGAAAACAGGAAGCCAACAAGATTTCGCTCGATCGGCCAAATCATTAATTGAAGGCTGAAGGAAGCCAACAGAAACCGGGGTAAGGAAGGGGATGGTGGGAGTCAGAACAGAACGAAGAAGCATGGAGAGAGACTGTTAGGCGCTTCCGACCACGAGTGTTGGATTTGAATGCCCGCCGTGAAGTTGCAAAAAGGATACGCCTGCCGGGCTCCAACTTCGGCGGAAAGAAGAAAGACCGTCCGCCGTCGCTTACGCCCATTGAGATCCTAAAAACCCAAGGGGGGTTCGGAGACGTGTTGGGGCGGTGACTCTGCCAAGCGGACCATCTCATGCCAAAAGCTGGGACCAAAGTCAAGGACCGGTGTCATGGCCGAAACGCCGGAGCGGACAGGCGGGGAGAGGAGGAAGGAAGTGAGAAAACTCCGCCTCCCAACTTGCGAGAGGCGAAGGGCAAAAGTCAGGGAAAAGGGGCTATAACTATCAAAGCGAAAGAGGGAGGGAACGATACTCCGGGACAGCGCCAGGACTGACCAGGGAAAGGAAAAATGAAGCCGGGCGTGCGCTCGCCGGTTTTCCGCCTTGGGGAGAGTAAAAAAAGGTACAGACTCTAATCCTATCGCAATCACGGGAGGCGGACGATGGTTCTGGCCGTCGGCCCATCGGGCACGGGCGGATTATGGGCCAAAGAAAGGGAAGGGGTTGGTGTTCTTGGAACAGGCTTGCCGATCGTGAGAGCTGGAGGGAACACCATTGGGGGTGGGGACGTCTTACCCCATACGCTTAGGCAGCGAAAGGAAGGTTAAAAAAGAGTAGGAAAAATCAAATCATAGACCGGTAGGTCGCGAGAGCATTAAAAATTTGAAAGTGGTTGCAAGGTTGACACAAATAAGATGGTGTGAAGGAGCCTACGATGACACCATTAAAGAAAGATCTTACTGTTGGGGAAGAACAAGTGTGGTCGTCCTGAGGTAGAAGAATCGATCTCGAGGCCATCCGAGAAAAAGCGAAGGACGAATGGTAACTCTAATAGGGGGAATCTGGGGGGCGGCCCTACGGTCCTTAAAATTTGGGAGGCAGTTGTGAGAATCGAAAAAATATGCCGGCGCGCTGGCAGGAGACAAAACCGAGGAGGGCTCGGGGGATGCTGTTTAAGAGGGGAACGCAGATCAGAAGTTTATTACCGCCCGACTCAAACTAAGGGGGGTGGGAGCAGGGAGCCGGTGAACCCCAAAAACTAATGCTTGACTTAACTAGAGACAGGCCTTAAGGTCTAAGAGAGTCTCGCTCTTCCAGCATTTTAGAGTAAAATACCAGAACCGGGACAGGTAGGCGCGGCGAGCAAAATATAAGGGGAACAAGGGGTAAATAGTGCGGAGCATGCCAAGAAAGGGAGAATGGAAAGGACACTTCACCTGCCTGGGGGCCTCAGCTCACCATATCATTGAATGTGGGGACACTGGGGGAGGGAACCAAAATGAGGGGAGGAGTAAGACACAAGCGGCATGGGGGAATCGTAGAATATATCTTTCGAGAAAAGCAGTGGGGAGCCGGATGTTATGGGGTGCCCACGGTTAAGGGCTTGGAAGCGGCAACAAAAGAAGAGGGGGCAGGGGGGGGAGGCCATCGATAGCGCAGGGGGTTGTTTCTCTATGGTTGTATCATTCCGACGGAAGGAAAAAGAACAAGTTGAAGCGATGCAGTTGGCCAGAAGGATCAAAGGGAAGAAGTACAAATCTTCAAAGTGGGAAGTGAGGTACGATGAGAGAGAACATCGTACGGAACGACAGAGAAGGACATACGAAAAAAAGTCATCCAACACAGGGTCCCGGGAGGGTTCCTCCGGAGGTTTGGGGAGTGTTGTGGGATCTCGTGGTCATCAAAAACATTTGCTAGACGCTTAAAAAAGGATATCCCAGCACTCGCCAGAAAGAGGGGCGACGTACATAAGAAGGGAGTGGGTAAAAAGGAAAAAGAAACTGGAACTGAGGTTAACGGGAGAAGCAGGAGACGGTCCTAAATTAGGAAGGGAAAGGGGTATCATGGAGGACACAAGGGTTCTGTCGGCGTCGGACGTGGTAGACAGGGGACAATCTCGGAGGAAAGCGGTAGCTAAAGAAAAATGCCACCAATCTGAAGGGGTAATTGAACCAAGAGAGATGATTAACAACAATGGCCAAAATGAGGGTGGGGGGGGGAGGAGGAATGGGTCAGGGGATGGGGAGGGGAACAAATCGCGGCCGGAGTTTGTGGAGATGAGGAGATCGCTGAATCGGGACCACTCTCTGGCCGGATGAGAAGGAGGTAACGAACTTTTGCCGCGCCTCGAAAAAGGTAAAGGAAGAAGATCAACCAGGTTGACAAAAAAAAGGGGACGGACGTCCTATTTTCAAGAAGAACTTCCAGGGAACGGATCGGAACGCAAAGCATGGTCAAGGACTTAAGAATATTATGAGGGGGGGAAGAGAATCAAAAAAACGGAGGGGAGGGAAAAGAGAGATCAGAATGCTCACCATAGAAGGAGGGGGGGGGACCAACCAGAAGACCGCGTCGGAAAAGATCGACGTGACCAGCAGCAGAGGTGGGGCGTTCAATACACGCTAGGAAGGAGTCTGATAGAGGGGAAGGGCTTCGTTCAGGGGCGACACCAGTTTCGTTTCCGAAAGAAAGGCGAGGTGAGACCCACGAGTAGAGCAGGATACCAATCACCCGAAACGACAGAGGCGGGACGTGGGAGAAAAAATCCGGAAAAAAAACGTCTCTACCAAAATCTGAACAGATGGAGCTGGCCTCTCGGGGGCTACTCATAGGGATTAAGAGGACCCCGAAGATTGGTGGAAAGGGGTAGACGAGGGAGAAACGATTCCGGAAAAGACATAACTGGGGAAGGAAACGCTACAGTAGCATCGACACGATGCAACCATCAACCGGAAAAGAAATCAGGTCAAAAAGGGCAAAAGTGAAGGACCGGCGAATGAAGACCCTTAAGGATCCGTCTTAAAGGACAAATATGACCGGAAGATCCAGGAGAAAACAAACGGGCTTTCCCGAAGGCGGGCGCGAGAGTAGGATAGAAAGGGGAAAAAAAAAGGGGGGGGCGCGACGGGGGGAAGGTTGACCACGAAGACACCCCGAGGGAAAGAATGCGATGAAGTAAGGGGTGATAGGGGGATGTCAATGCTGCTGATGCTTATAGGGGGCTCAAATGAAAAAAAAAGGCCAGAAAAGTATCCTCGAAAACACAATGGGCGAACACTGATTAGAAATTCAGACTATCCTTGGGTGGAGGGGAAGACAACTCAGCTTCAACTTCCGGGGGACGCGTTCAGGAAGCAAGCAAAAAAGATCCAAACAAACCGTGCGATTAATCGTATGTGGAAAACCACAAAGAGGACCAGGACTTAAGGAGGGGGTCCGAAACGAAATTGCTCTTGTGTCTAAAAAAAAGAGACAAAAAAAGTGATAGAAAAAGTACTACGATGCCAAAAAGAAGGCAACTTTAGCGTCTGACGTTAAACTCATTGGTCAAAACCACCAATTCAGGGGGTTAGAAGGGGGAAAGCAGATTGACCCAGGAAGGGAAGGAATCAACATGAGGGGGAGGAGATCTCTATTAATGGCAAGGACCATCCTGCTGGATGACAGAAGAGGAAGGGGAAAACCGCGTGCCGGTCAATTCATAGAAAAAAGTCTTATGAGATCGCGGTTCAAGGGTTATTCCGGGTCTATCCAAGGACTGCAAAAAAGAGGGTTGGGGGGGTGGAACGTCTATGTAAAACGGCACGCGGCGGGAGCGGCGGTCACTAAGCGGATGAGGCTGGGAACCGCGGCGAAACCCACAGCAGAAAATAGAAAAGAGCGGTCGCCGGAAAGAAGCCGCCTCCTGGCCTATTTGTTGAACTCGGGAAACAGCAGAACAAAAATATAGTTAAGGATGTTCCCGGAAAGCGACCTTAAAAGAAGAAAGAGGGGGAACAGTCGCGGAACTGAAGGGGAGCGAGAGGGGTCTCTAGCACGGCAGAACCCCCAATAGGACCAAAGAGTCCTACCAGATCAATCGGTATCGAGCGCAGAAGCAGTTTGGGAAAAGGAAAAGGGAAAATGAAAAATGGAGCGTAAAAGAGGAAAATACGGGTTAGACTTGGTCCCCGAGGAAGGCAGGATCGGAAGCTCCTAGAAGTCCGGCGACACTCGCCTGAGAAGAAAGATCGGGATGGATTGGGCAAAACGGCCAAAAAAAAACATCCGTCACGCCCCCAACGCCGTGCCATTTGGATCAAGAGAACATACCATCAGGGACGTCGTCATCGTCAGGGGATGAGAGCCGGGTAGACGAAATAAACGTACGGACTTAAAAAAGTCTAGCTGCGCGCCCAATGGAGTTGTCGCCCAGCGCGAAGGGGACCGAGGAAAATGAGTTTAACAAATTCAGTGGTCGGCCAGCCCTAGGCCAGGGAAAAAAAAAAGATCGGTAGACAGTCTGAAAGAGAGTTATCAAGAGGAAGACCCCGCTGTCATCTCCAAAGACGGGGGAAGGGAAAAAAAAGACCCAAACCTGTGAGCGGACGGGTAGAAATCGGAACGGAAGTCAAATACAGGAAAGAGACGAAAATGGCATAAAACGCTTCGGATCGAAAAAGTGGGAGAAAGGACGGGTTTCATCAGGATGGATCGTGCAAAATCCGGGAAAAGGAAAAGGGGCGGGACGCTCATATTGAACGTGAAGGTCTTCAAAGAACCACGTCGGACGTACTAAAAAAAAACAAAAGGCAAAAAAAAACCAGTCTACGTTCTGTTCAACCCCGCGCGGCGCTACGGCGACGCAGGCCAAAAGTCAGATGTATAAAATAGGAGGAAATCTGTGGAAGAGCAACTGGAGCAACGCAAGTCGAGCACCGGAGTTATGGCGGAGGAAATTGGAAAGGAAAAAAACCAAAAGAGGGACGAAGAGCGGTGCGTAGCCGGTCGCCAACGAAGGTACAATGAAGTACCATGGACATGAGAAGTGATGATGTTCTTTGCGCTAGCGTTAAGAAGTCCGAAAAACAAAAATGGGCACTGGGAACAGAAAAAACATCCGACAAGCATCTATACACAACGAGGGAAAAGAAAAAAGCAGGATTGACTGCGGATATTCGATGGGCGAACTCTGCGTACACGGCCGGTCGGCTACTAGAAAAAAGCAGACATCTAGAGGGGTTGCCGTTAGGGTGGGGCTAGAAAGTCAACCTCAACCGCAGGCGTACAAAGCGGTGGGAGTCAACGGTCGCAATAGCCGCCATACTACAAAAAGGTTTAGACCGACGCGCTCGGAAAAAAGAAGCGGCTTTGAAGGCGCGCAAGGATGTCAAAAATCGCAAATGACGAACGGACCTGACGTGGACTGCGTGAGTCGCGCCCGCACCGGTAGGCCGCGCGAAAAAAAAAAAGTAATCCCTGGGATGCGAGCAGGCAGGGAGAGTCATTTTCTTTGAAAAGACCAATCAGAAACGGAAAAATAGGTAGCGGATAATCGCCCGGGGGCACCGTGCAAGAAACAGCCCGGACGGAACCCTGACGCGGACAAGGGGAAGACCGCACTCTGCCCAAGGTGGGAGAGTTGTTGTGGTCGTTACTGGCTTCTCTCATGCAACAATTAAAAAAAAAAAAAGGGATTAAAAAAGGACATTGCCGAAAGACAGTTGAGCAAAAAAGGGAGTACGCCTGCCTGAGCACCAGAAACGAACTTCAACCACTGGGGGTCTTCAGGGAGACGACGGCCAAGTAAGGTGAGAGAGCGAAAGCAGGCTGTGAAGAGAAAAAGCGAGGCTCCCATTCGATTACCGCTGGCCGACAATGGGTGTACTAACTCTCCGGGTCTTGCGCGGCAAGCCTCAACCACCGGCAGAAAAGCTAGAACCGCTTATAGCGGGGTCCTGGACCGTTGCGGTCGACCATCGCACGGAGGAAGGACGAGACTTGACGGGGGGGTTTTTCTGGGCAGACCTTGGCATATCGTGTAAGAGCCACCAGTGGGGTGGGGGGACGGGGGGACTACCCATTGCAGTAGATTTGGGGTATCGAAAATGCCGGATCGGTTTAAGAGAAAAGATAGAATTATAGAAGGGATCATTCTCATTGAGGCGTCCACAACATGCGTGGAAATAATAGGCTTCTCTATTACACAGGGGATGAGGAAGAGGACGCTGGGTGGGTCCCCCGACTTGGGGGAGTCTCCCGTGGGAATCGATAGCGCGCTTCCATCAGGGGAAAAAGCGAAGCTACGTGGCAAAAGCGGTTAAGGGGGGCAGGCAACATCACTTGACACCGACGTAAATAGTTGGCTGGCACCTTTTTACGAGGGAAACAAATCGGAAAGAGGGTCGGAGGGGAAAAAAGACACCGATCTCGTCTCAGTTGGGGGTGGCAAACAAAACAAGTTATTGACGCCCGAGAAACGCAGTATTGGCTCAGAAGGGCCAGTTCCCAAAAAAAGAACACCTGTGTGTAATGCGAGGCACAAAACTAAAATCTCGTAGCGCGTGCGCAGCATGTGGGGACCGAATAGTACTCTGCGGAGCATTGAACAAACAATCCGGGGGCCTGTAAACTTAAGCCGGATAATGACCCCCCCTGCGCAGGTGACTGTGAAGGCCGGGGGTCATCTCAAGAAAATAAAACACTGGATACAGGCAATGGGGTTAAGAGTAAGGCTCGTCCAAAGCGTAAGGGCAATCGTAAGATAGAGGGGGTCAAATCAATCGGGATCCGACGGGGGATTTTGGACCGCAAAAAAGGGTGGGGCTCTTGGCCCGTCGGCAACAGAGAGCTTGGGCGAGGTTTCAGAATCGGGAGGCCTGTTTGGAGAAGGGGCTGCATTACGAAGGGACGGAAACGGCAAGGTGAAGATGGTTCAGGGTAAAAAGAAAGTGGAAAAAGGAGGCATTATTACTAAAAGAGGTCGTGATTGAAGACAGAAAGATCTCTTAAGAGAAGAAAGTAAAGAATGAACGCATCACATCCAAGACCCTAAGTCAAGGCAGTAAGGGGGAAAACCCTCGGTTTGGGTAGGGTACCTAGGAAGGGGGCTGGAAGCACCACGCTTGGTGGGTAAAAAGCGTCCGGACACTCGAAGAAGCTAAGGCTAAAAGTAGGGGAAGGAAGATTCGTACGGGAGAGGGAACAGGAGGTGGCTCTCATCGCGGTTCCGCACTGAGGTAAACGGTCCGTATTACAGCTGTACACCTGGTGCATCGGTCGGCGGCGCTGAACGTGGTAAAAAGAGTCTGAGACAGGGAATCAGGGAGACTCGTCTACGCAGTGCATAGTCGAGCCATCGAGGAATGGGCCCCTAGAAATTGCAGCGCACGAGGGGCGTTTTGACGAGCCGGTACAGATTGTCGAGCCAGACAGGATTTGGGTCCTGGGAAAGGAAAAACTGGATCTGGCGACGGAATGGCAGCGGCCTGTTCAAGATTAAAGAACTAACTGTTGGGCGCCGCGAACGTACATAGGACACGGGTTCGCTACACGGGTTGGGGAAAGAACTACGGTAAGAAGTTCAAGACGCTCAGTTATACGCGGAACATGCAGGAGCAAGTGGAAGAGCTCTCAAAAAACAAACGAGGAGAAAAAAATGAACTGCTGGCTTCGCAGGCGCAATACATGTTGTTCGCCGGAAGTCCATTACTAACTGATCTTCGAAAAAAAACAGAAAAGGTTCGTGAGGCGGTGCTGACCGACTTGTCTCGGGAGCCGGAGCTGGACAAAACTTCGGAGTTAAGAATGAGAGCAGCCAACGTGGCGCCCAAATGACTTTTCGAGAAAAAAAGATCCAGAATCACACGGAATGGAGGACGAGGCACGAAAAAGACCTACGTCGCGAAGCAGATACAGAGGGGGCAGCGGGGAGGGGGCATAATCGGCGGTTTTCCTCAAGACCGGAAAAAAGTTGGGGGGGGGTTTCCACTTTAAGGGAGAAATCGGAGCTGACGGGCCCGACAAATTTGACGCAAAGAACGACAAAAAGCACTCAAAAAAGTGGCCGCACCCGATTTGACAGGGGGAAGGGGGACTAGTCAAAATTTCCCTGCTTCCGGTGAGGATTTCCGCAAGAACATCCCTAAGATAAAGTCGTCGCCACTGGTTTCGAAGGAGGAGCTACGCAAGGCCTTATAGGGGAGGTAGAAACTTTTTTGGCGAGACCCAACCACAGAGATCCACCCCGAGGGAAGAATGTCGTGAAGCCGGGCTCGGGATGAAGTTGGGGGGCGGGACATGCTTTCTATGGCTTAGACAGTACTACGCGAAAGGGCTCAGCAGTCAACTAGAACAACGGTGCAAGAGTTTGGTAAGAATGCGGAAATATCGCTTGGTTAGGAAATCAGCTTCAACTGCGATGGCGGTTAGTACCGGGAAAGAACTAAAAAAATAAAAAGTCCCGCAGGAGCTATCGGATGGAGGAAAAAAAACCATTCGCATGATGGGTCGGTGCCTCCTTTCAGAGGTTGAAACAGGTCGGGAATACAGTCGGACTCCAAAGAGTGATGCGAAAAAGTAGCTACTATGTCAAGGGCGGTATCTTTCAAGGAAAAAAAAAGAGGGGGATCGTGTCCCAAATGGAAGGGGGTAAAGCTGGATTGGCGGGAAAATGATGGAAGCATACAAGGGAATATGATCGGGAATGTACAGGACAATGGATCAACGTGCAAGGGAAAAAAGTTAACCTTTGGGAAGGGAAGTAGTTTGAAACGAAAAATTATTGGAAGAGTCGAGAGGGAGTCCTCGGTCGTGCTATTCAGGACGGCATCCGACAGTTGGGTGCCTGACTCTGGAAGAGCAAGGCTGCTGTTACGAGAGCGGGACAATGGCGGATCGGCTGGGTACCAGAACGACCAATATACCCTTGCGAGGGGGTGAGCCGCCGGGCGTTTTCAACCGACTCGGAACAAAATGATTGGCCCAAATATTAGGGAGGGGAGTACAGAGCGGTCAAAAGATAACAATCGCGCGGGGGGAGGAGAGAGGAGGAGTGGAGAAGGGAATGGAAGCAAAGAAATCGGGAACTGCAAGCCAAAGTCGGGGCAAAAAACCTGCCTACCGCAGGCTCCGTTTGCGCGAGAAGCAATCTATGAACGAATCAGTGTTGAACACAATGCCACTTAAAAAGGGGGAAAGACTTGAGACGCTTGATCTACGGCTATGAGTTTCGACTGGTCGCAACCACGATCCGAAGTTGCGCTGGAAAAAGAGGGGAGGCTCCTTTTTGACGGGAAACCCACGCGATACACGTCGCAAGGGCAACGGAGGGAAACAAACAGGGCGGAGAAAGGACATAAAAGAGAATGAGTCCTGCCGACCTAGCCAGTCAAGAAGCGGCTTGATTAGAGAGAGTAGGGTATTAGGCTTCACCGTCGAGGGAAGGAGAAAAGAGTCAGCCGGGGAACTGGGGAACTGGACGGAATCGAGGGGCTCGTCCCTGATTATAGTGTTCAAAAGGACGCCGCGGTGGGCTATCGCCCACTGGACGGGGCCAGTGCGCCAGATCGGAGACCGAGGGATTTAGTTGATAAAGGTAGGCCGCGCACAAGAGCTCCAAGACGGTTCGACCAGCAAATAATGGATCCTGGTCAAAAGAGGCTGTTAAGAGGGGAAGCTGGAAGCAAGGTCACACCGACTCAAACACAATGGTGTGGTGCATCTCGGAGAAGAACTCAAGTTTCTAAGAGACGGAATCCTTCTGAAGGGGAGCCCGGCCGAGGATACTAAGAAGTTAAACAGGTATTTCCTTGCTGCCCCAAAAGAAACCGCGGGCCGGAGCAAGCAGCCTCTCATCCGAAGATTGCTTCGAGAGGAGGACCGATCTCGTCAAGGGGGGGGGGGCATAGACTCACGCCAAAGGAAAGAGTTCTATAAGAATTCTCTACAGAGGAGGGGGAGAGCGACGGCAAGGAAGCAATGAGCTTCTTTGAAGAAAGGGGGGATTTTTGAGGGAGGACCGGACACGATTTAGAGCAGCTTTTGCAAGCCGGAGAGCCACATTTACAGTTACTACTAAAAAAAAGCGGATGATAGGTCAGTTGCGCTAGCGTGGAACAAAAATGCCGTTTAAAGAACAGAGGTAGCATCGAAATCCATCGACGGAGACAACAAAAAAGGGCGGGGAGGGAAGAGAGGCTTGACGGGGATCGAACGTCAGGCGGGAAAAAACCTAGCGCCAAACAAATCATCCACTGGAAAGGGAATTTTGGCCTGTAACTGCACATTTGGAGGTCCCAGAATCAACCTCAGAGCGAAAGAGGTGGATGGTCAATGGCATATATGAGAACTAAAACCAAGTTGATACCGCGCGCTCGGGATCAATAGTGAGCGGGGAGGGAACAGGAAAAGAGACAGAAAGATTTCTCGGGCGAAATCCCTGACTGCTGAACGTCACGCCCTCCACCGTTGGCAGGAGATGATGAAAAAGAAAGACAGGGGGAGCGAGACAGGCTGTATCGTCGATTCCTGTCCAAAAGCGGGTTCTTTGAAAAGAAAAAAACTGCCTTTCAAGAGGGAGCAGAACGTCGGGGGGTACAAGAAAACATCCGACGGAAAAAAGGCACTCTGAGAAAAGATAGCGATGGCCCACCAAAATGTTTCGAGCCTGGTTTGGGGTAGGGGGGGGGAAGTGGGGGGAAAGTATTCCGATTTCTCCTGAAGGAGGACCGGTCAATGGAACGATTTGGGAGAGCGGGAAAAGGAGCTTCCAAGGGAACTCTAACGCACTTCCAGATAGAGCTTTCAGACTGGACAGGAGTGAAGATTATTCAGGGAAAATCTGGTATAATTTAAAATTTCTCCCAGGAAGAAGATGGAAGAAAAATTCAAGCGTGACCGACTCCGGTTTTCAACGAAGTTAAGAAAAAGACTACTGGCCCTACTACTCAGGCATCGCTCAAACAGAGGAAGGCTATGGGAAGTCGGGCGAACATCGGGGCAAGGAGACGGGGCGACGGAATTTTTGGGGAAGGGTTGGCAACTGCCTCCGGGAGGCGCGAGGGCGAGCACCATTGTGTGTAGGGAAGGACACAGTCCCGGAGTGCATCTGAAAAAAGGAAGACGGGAGAAATTCGAACTCAGAACTGTAATTTCATGGGAATCGGAGAGCCGGCACGGCGATGCTGCAGAAGATGGGCTCGATTACCAAGCTTAGAGAACGGTAATCGTTGGGAACCTCAGGGCGGTGTGAGCAGACCGCGTACATCCGTAGACCCAGAACATTTTAAAAAAGAAGAAGGGGAAGGCGTGGAGGGAAGGAACATCATCCGTAAATATAGGGGGGGTCTTAAGGCACGACGAAGGAGGTCTTCCGGGGCGTAACCACAAGAGGAGGGAATGGTTAGGATGGTGGTGGCGCTGAAAAGCTATCAAAGTTATTTACCTGTCCCGATAGATGGCTAGAGCCGTGTCCCAAATATGGAGGGAACGGTACGGCGAGATAGAAAACTATGAAACCGGGGGAGATCTAATAACAGCATTGTTCGTCTTGGACCTTCAGGAAGTCCAGGGCGAGGAGGTATTTAAGGAAAGGGATGACTGTAAAGCATGACAATCAAAGTGCTGGGTGTACGTCATGGGTGTCCTAAGATTTCAAAATAAAAAATGAAGGGGGAAAGGGAAGAAAAAAAAAATGGAGGTTAAGTAAAGACGCGGTAAGCAGGTCAATCTTAGATCTACATTTGAAGGACCTCTGGTGTATCCGAACTGTAATTGGGGGGGCAGAAAAGCATAGGCCGGCGGCACAAGAACATAAACTGCTGATCTTTGGAAGGGGGAGAAGAAGCCGGTGGGTGAGAAGTGGGGTGGATAATACTTTCCCGAACTAGAAGCATTTGAGGCGGGGATGCAAGAAGAAAACCAGGAGATGATGCCGATTAAACTGGGAAGGGGTTTCTATGAGGGAAAAGAATATACTTAAGCGGTCGGTCGTACGGCCGCCTAGTAAAGGGGGAAAGCTCAAGAAGAGGAGAAGAGCGGGAAGGCCGCATATTCCCCAAGTGGGTGCTGGGGGTACTCGGCACGGAAAAAAAGGGGGGTTGGCGGACGGACGCGAGAGCCACACCTCGAAGGAAAGGGGAACAGAAAAGATAGGATGTGAACGGGCGATAGAAGGTCACGCACGTGCTGACGGTAACAGGGTTAACCTCGGTACAAGGGGGGAAAGTGAGGCGGCGCGGAGTCTGAAGGGCCATACAGTCTGAGGAAGGAACGGTGAATCGGATTCATCAAAGAAGAGCCACCAAACTGGAGGTGACCAGAAAAAACCGGCTCGAGTGAAACCATGGAAAAAAAAAAAAAAATGGAAAAGGTTGTAGAGAGGCAGGAGTTGTCGGCCATCGTCGAGCCTTAGTTGGTCGGGGGGATGGAGGGAAAGGGGGGGCGTGTAAAAAAAACCCGACGGAGTTACGTACCGAACGACGAGACATTCGATATCAGCAAGCGAGGGGTAAACGGGGAACTCCAAAGTGAAAGGAAGGGTGCCACACGCTCAGTTCGCTCGTATCTTTCAAAGGGCGCCAAAGCATTGGGAAAAAAAGGGCCGGCTCATCATTAGAAGGAAGAAAAGTAGGAGGAAAAGAGAATGCACTGCCATGCTTGCTATCATGAAACATGCCCTGAATGACAGGAGGGCAATCCTCGTCAGGAAAAGGGGAACGGAAACAGGGAAAAAATCAGAAGGAGGGCGGGGACTTTCCTCTCGAGTTGTCGACAGGGACCGGACAAAACCATTTCGTGAGGAAAAAAAAAAAAGAAAGGAGAAGAGCCGGGAGCGGGGGCCTTCCCTCGACAGATCCAAAAAAAACGGGGAACACTAAGCCCAAAATCCTGACCGCGAATATTCTGAAAAGAGTTTGGCGCGGGAGGCACTAGGGGGAAAGGATCTATCCGGGGGGGGAGGGGGGGAGAAAGACCCTTCCATTCTGGACGTAACGAGTTAGAATCCGCTTCAAAGGAAAAAAAAAAGCCGACTGTTGAAAGGCAAATCGCAGCCGAGACCATCACCAGGGTGTCACGCGGTAAAAAAAAAGGGTCCCAAGGAAGGACGAGGGGAAACGGACCGGGAAAATCCCGTTAACTGCGTCCACTTGAAAATTCCCAAGAAATCGGCCATTTGAAGGCAGGTGCTGGCAGCGAGAGTCCGGAGTGAAGTCCGGAGAAACGAGGGGGGGGACTAGAAAAAGTCCCACACGATACCAACAGGCGTTAATGACCTTCCTGGAATGACTAGGTTCGCGTCATTCTTGAAGAGACGGGAGACGGTAGACTGCGAAAGTGGAAGATATCATCGTCACGCACTTCACCGGACAAGTTTCGTAAGCTGCATCAGATCCAGGGGAAAGTCTTGCAACTGCAAAAAAAGTAAACTGGCCGCCGGCGGCACGGAGTAACTCTTCGAAAACCAGTAGACCAGCATATCGAGGTAGAAAACCAAAAAAAAAGAAAGGATGGTTCGGGGGCAGGGCCGGCCAAGGGCTCTCCAACCGGTCGAGCAACAATCCAAGATCACCGGGTTGATTTCGCAAAAGGGAAGATAAAAGGGACAACATGCGGACGAAGAGGCTAGGACGTCAGTGGGTGACGGGTTAAGGTTGTAGACAGATGCACATGCAATGGGCATAATTCCTGCAGAAATGTTATGGGAAGGAGAGCGAGTGATGGAGAACATCCTGCCTTTGGCATCGGAAGTCGAAGAACGGCCGGGCAGAGTATTTCACTCAAAAGGCTGGAAAGTGAAGAAACGCTGAGTTAAGAACTCGGCAGGACCGAAAACGCGCTTTTGGGGGGGGGAAATCGCTATGCATGGTCGGAAGAGGGGTCTGGGAGAAGAAATTCGGCTGTAAAGCCCCCAATCCTCCAAATAAAAAGAAGGGGTCCGGACAAGCCGCCTTGCCTATGTTGTACTCCTCGGGTAAAAAAAAAAAAAAGTAGATGAAAAAAAAAAAGAAAAACTGAGTAAATGAGTGAATCCGGGAAACGAGTTACAATCTGGGGCGGGGGGTGCCAATCCGCTGCTTCAGAGGGGGAAAGTATGTGAAGATGGGAAAGGAAATAAAAACAGCAGACACCCCCAAGTCGTGATGACCAAAAAGGGGGGTCTACCTACAGAAAGCAGGGTAAGCGGAGCAGATATATGTATCACGCATCGCAGGGGGGAAAACCCAGGGAAGACTTGGCGACTACCCGTCTGAACTCTCTGCTAGGATGAGATAATGGTCGGCATTCACCGGCATTTCTCGGAAAGCTGAGGGGAGAAGGAACAGAAAAACTTCGAGCTCTACAACGATAGGAACTTAGGAAAAAAGAAAAAAAAAACGAAGAAAGGCCAGCACCCAGCTCCCCTCGCGACCCTACGGAAAAAACATCGGGGGAGTAGAAGAACGTAGGAGGTAAGGACGAAATATTCGAGTACGGAGGGAGGGTCAGAGGAAACCTGCAAGATCATTCCACGATGAAAAAGGTGCCGGGGAACTTGTAGGCGCAATAGGAAAAAAAAGGAAGAGGTGGGAATCCGCTGCGCGTGGGGAGAGATAACGTCCTCACTTGAGGGGGGAAAAAGGACGATCGGAGACAGCTGGAGAGTTATCAAGGGCAGGCGAAGACTCCCCTGTCACAAGAAAATCATACGGGTCGGGGGAGGCCCGGAACCCGGTCATAATGGACCCGATGCTGGGCAGGATAAAAATAAGAGAAAAAGTCAACCAAGAAACAAAAAACTGGTGGGAAAGCGCTGGCGGGGGATCCAAGTAGCTAAACTTGTTTTCCCGGACATGGAGAGGAGGGGGACACGATAATGGTGAGCCCCAGATCTAAGCTCCATAGTGAACGTGCAGAAGGGGGGTGAAGTTAAAGAAACAACCCGCGTGGGGAGACATAACAGCCGCGAACTCCCATTTCTGAACGAGGGATACTGGGAAAAGACGCTGGCAGAGGGTTGCGGGGCGACGGAACGCAAAAGAAAGAAGACGATCAGAGATCTGCGGCTCTTGGAGGATTGAACGGCAGGAAAAAAAGAAGAGGGGACTGAGGGGGGGCCAGAAAGCGGCGACGGGAAATCACGGTGGAGTTGAAGATAGGTAGAAATGTTGAAAAAAAAGCTTCGCCTGGCGGTTGCACCACAGGGGGGGGGGAGTAAGAAACAAGTGGAGACTAACGTCGAGGACGATAGTGAAGATTAAAGTCGGGGGCTCAGAGTTAAAGGGAAAGAAAAAAGGAAGTAACGCGGCCCTCGCCTACAAGAAGACCCACGGGAA
>Ga0179591_1345896_pt1 | contig 15508 bp, 4 predicted proteins | sample CZOMad2_1_08_16f_FD_182891 | JGI IMG/M metagenome (GOLD analysis project Ga0179591, IMG submission 182891) | Vadose zone soil fungal communities from Angelo Coast Range Reserve, California, USA - CZOMad2_1_08_16fungal (PacBio error correction) | ecosystem: Environmental > Terrestrial > Soil >...
AGCGCCAGTGTACAAAAAATACGCAAACTGCGGCCGCGATAAAAGAAAAAGAAGGATTGGGATGGCTGCGGGGGAAGACCAGAAGACGCACCAAACGGCGAAGAGAACAACCAATAATCCGCGTAAAGGACTGCTCTCCAGGGGGAGGGGAACGCATCTATAAACAGCAACACGAAAATAATTCCGCGTAATACGAAGGAAGATACTAAGTAAATGGCCATACCAAGGTGCACCAACTATTCTCCCGAAAGAAAAACATGGGAAAACGTTGGGGTAAATCCCCGCGTCGAAAAAAAAGTAGCTGGGACTGCAAGCAACACAAGCGGGGGGAGGATTGGTTCAACCAGAAAGAGAACGTACTGACGCAAAAGGTACCTGAAAAAAAGCCCGAGTTCTATACGGCAAAACAGAGGAAGACTGTTTGGGGGGCGCAAACTGAAAAGTGCCGCGCTCGATCATTAAGAGGAGGAAGAGGAGAAAGGTCTAAGATTGCTCTTAGTATCACGAGGGAAGCGGCAAATTTGGGAAAAACTAGAGGGGGGCCCACTTTCGGAGCGAAAAACAACAAGCTCACGACAAAAAAAAAAAAAGGGAATGAAGAAAATTACTATGGGGGGAAACGATACAACGCAATCGACCCCCGGGACGTGCAAGAGCGGAGGGGGGAGCATACGAGCTAACGGTAATAAAGATGAAGGGGGTATGTTCAACAGCGATCTCTGAAAGTTGGGGGGAACTTAGGGAAGGAAGATGATGAAACCACCAAGCTAAGACGTTTCCTCACCTGAAAGGGGGGTATGGGGCGGCCCGTCGAGCAGCTGGATTGCAATTACCGAAGGGGAGAAGATAAGTAAGTCGTGGGGTTTCAAGCTAAAAGAGCCGTGAGATGAGAACTACGTCAATGACGGGGAGGTAGGGGGAAAGAAGCTGGTCAGAGGGAAGGGGATTTGGGGAAAAAGAAGTGCACTGTTCTTCGGAATGCCGAAGAGTTAAGATAGAGGAGGACAGTAGAGGAATCCAGTTAATTATGATGTGAAAGGGAAGCCATCACGCTGGAGACAGGAGAGTTGAAATGTAAAAAAACGAAAAGTAAATCAGGATGAAAAAAACGGTCAAATCTCCTCTTTGAGTAGGGAGCAAACATCGGGGGGAAAAACGATCCCGTCGCGCGCAATGCAAGCGAAAGTTCGTCGTTCGAGCAGGACAAAGTCCAACTACGCAGAGAACAGGGTTTTTGGGTACAATAGAAGGGAGAAGTAGGAATTGGAGGGTAGCAGATTTCATGGTCATTCGGCCCTCTTCAGACTCCAATGAAGGACAACAGAGCGCCAGGGCGGGGGGGGGGAACGGTAAAGTAAACGGGACGGTTCTCTAGCATTTTGGGCAGGGTGCACGGCTTCAGGGGAGAATGGTGTGGGTCTAAGGAGTAAAAGCACGCTAAAGTGTGCATCGAAAAGGATCATTGCATTGTGTGCAACAGGGCGAAGAAGGCGAACTGCAAATCTTATTTATAGGGGGACAGGTTAATGTCCTCTTGCAGCTGCATCTCGAAGGCAAACGAAGCTCAAAAGTATATTTGGTAATGAATGTACCTTCTGAAGAAACGGCATCGGGGTAAAGCGGGTGGACGTTCGTACGCTAAGAAAGATCGGGGAAAAACCTCGGCGGGCCCAAACAGTACTCAAGTCAAAAACAACGCGGCCAAGGGCGCGACTTAAATGGTGGCTATACAGAGGTAGGCTCCCTTAATAGCGCAAGATGTATTTGACGTGCACCAGTAGATTCGGAGGCCAGAGGGTCGACTCCTGCTCCAGTGAGAAAGTAATGAAAAGCGTAGGCGAGGGGTATTAACATTCATGCGATGCTGCTGCTGGAAAACTTAATCAAAGAGGATCTTCCAGGAAGAGGGCGACGGCCCTCTAAAACTCTGGAGGAAGTCTCGACGTTCCTCTTACTAGATCTGGTGGGAAGACAAGATCACACAAGTGAACCGGCAGCGTCGGGTAGTTCTACTTTAGGAATGACTCTTGGCGAGGGGAAATGTAACAATGGGCAGCTTGAACAAATAGTCTTGGGGAATTGATAATAAGGCAGGGATCCAAACTCGATTAGAAATACAAAAAGAAGAGAGCCTTCTTAGTGATCCGGAGGGTGAAGCACCCGGGGGAATTCTAATCGGAGGGGAACGGTAAGAATTTATGTGTTTCTTGCAGCAACGGGGATTTGGGATGTAGCCTGGGTTTGTTGTCCGAAGGGAAATCGAGTCGCGCGTTTGTACACCAACGCTAGGGCAGTCGGGCTCGGAAAACATAAAGAGGTGGATCGATCACGAACGGGACTCCAGGGTCACATCGAACGCTAACTGCGCAAGCAGAAACGCGCTTTGCCTACATACAACCACCGCCGCATTCTGAAAATAAAACACGTTAGAGTCAACGGGGAAAGTTGTTTTCGTCGTTTCAAGTTTAAGGGGGGGAGGGTGGATCGGAGGGCGTTGTTACCTCACTATCAGACACAACGGGAGGAAGTACATATGAGGATTCAAAACTCAAACCGACAAGATAACGGAAAACTCACTCATTAATCCCGCTAACACTCGAAAAAGAAGACCAAGCGGAGAGGGTGCATTGAAAAGACAAACCGGCGGAGGGTGATTGGTATGTCCAGAGGGCGCGTTCGAGTGGTAAAGAACGAGGTGAAGGAAATTAAGGTAGGAACGGCGAGAATCTATGCAAAACCTTCTCTGTCCGCGAAATCGCCCGGACATGGAAACCTGTGAAAACGGGCAGCGGATGGGAATAGGAAAACACACACCGTATCAAGGGCGTAAAAGCCAAATTTAAACGTTCTTCTGCAACACAAAAAAAAATCCGTAATTAAGTGACCGAAGCGGAAAAAAAGGACCCCGGTAGGAAAACCGCATGAGCAAGAGGGCCGGCTCCTCTACTTAGGGGGCCGTGGCGAACGGCTAGTTCCTCCGAGGCTGCAGTTCATTCACGATGGGTTGAGGACACACAGATCGTAAGATCAAAACGAGCAGCCATCCGCTCAAACTGGGGATACATCAAGAGAGGCCAGGGGTCACTTTGTCTACAAAACGAAAACAAGAAGAAAAAGCGGCGACTACACGAAGCCGCGAGACGAAAGCATTATTATTCAACAGCAGGACATGACGCACGAAAATATGGAATATCATCGAAAAAATGACCGCATCGCAATGAAGCAGGAACTGAAAAGAAGCCACCTAAAGATGGACTGCGTACCAAGGGGGAAAAAACACAAGGAGCCGAAATAGGGTCAATCTCCGAGCGCACTGTAGGACGACAACCGGTCAGGAACAGGTCTAAATTACGCGGAAGCCGAAGAGTTCCGAAAACATTGCACACTACATTCCTAAATTGTTTCGATCTAGGTAGTGTTCTGGGGGGAGGAGCGAAGCGTGGGTATCCCCTCCTACTGGGGGGGGGTAAAACCTGAGAGGTTGGGAACACTGAGAAAAGATGAGAGGATCTGCCGACTTCCATTAACAAGTACAAATGATGGGGAAGATCGATCTATGCTCTAAGACCTTGAAAGAAGGGAAAAATAAGGGGAAATCTCAAAAGAAGGACGGTCACGGCACCGCGAACTTGGCTCGAACTGGTGGGGTAACACATTCATAGTGAGGGTCGAAGAAACGTCGCGTGCTGAGCCGGCTCAAAGAAGAAGACCGTTCAGAAACCCGCAACTATAGGGTACACCCAAAAGTATCCGGGAGAGATTTCGAAATTGCACCTGCAAGGAACGGATCGGTGGCATCCTTTGGCGTATGGAAAGGGGAGGTCAGGATGGGTAGAAAGCGGATTACCCCGCCCAATCAGGCAGTCGCACGATTTCTGGTCGGAAAGGGGGGCATGGGGGGGGGATCGGAACTTTCCATCCCACGAGAAAAAAAAGTACTTCGACGAGCATTTCTATAACTGGAGGGGGACGGACTCTAATCCACACTTTCTCCGAAGAAAAAGCGACCCAAAAAATTCTTTTTTGAGAGGATTGAAAATTCGGAGGGGGGGACAGAGCAAGGGCAACCACGCGTCGGCTCAAAAAGAGCTGGACATCCGGATCAATCAACTAAAAATGGGGGACCAGCATCCAAAAGACGAATGACCGGTAACTCGCCCTAGACTAACCCGGGAATTCGATCAATTTCACGTTGCGTCAGATGAATCCAAACAGTCAGACTAAACGCAAAAGTGCTAGCGGGGTAAGCTTTAAAATCACTCACGGAGGAGAATCGGCAAAAACCAATAGTTTAATCTATAGCAAAAAGTGAAATGGTCCCCTCACAACTGAAAAAAAACGTCTGTCGCTAGTTTGGCACTAACGAATAGCGAACCAATCATAGAGGGGGGGGGGGGAAAAGAGAGTCTCGCCTGGGGGTGGGTGTGCACGAATAGTAGGAAAATGCTGTCACACGACTCTCAGAGGGAGGCCAAGACCGAAAGCCGGGGAAGGAACAGGTGTCTCCTCTTTTCAGACCCGCACTAGGATATGACGCACTTAGGCAAACTGGGGGGAGGATAGATTTCATTTCCAAAAGGTAACTTTTTTTCACTCGTATCCGAGATATGGGGGTGGAAGGGAGAGGGGGTCAGGGGGAAGAAACTTGTGGTCAGGGGGCGAATGGTTGGGGTTTTGGTTGCCGACGTCAGGGGAAGAAACAGGAGGATGACGAAAAACCAAGGGGGCCGAAAGTCAGGGACATATGGCATCTGCAAAGAGTGAACTTAGCGGGAGGGAGACTATTAGGGGGGACGAGGGAGGCAGGGACGTAGCGGTGGCGCAAAGATTATATTTTCGGCGGAAGAAGAGACCTTAAGAGAAAGCGGTAAACGGAGGAAGGACCGCTAAGTTAGGAGATTTAACGGTGGAGAAGGGAACGCTTGGGTTTCAGTGCGTACACGGGCCGTTTTACTCTTCGAGGTGGGAAAAATGGTGTACCAGGAGGGAAGCGGGGGGAGGGCCTCGTGGGTGGCTGATTAACCTGGATGGCGGGTAATGTTTTTCGGCGGCGAGGCAGGGGGCGACGGGTTGGGTGATACTGCATCAGAGGGAAAAGGTTTAAGACAGATGAGGCGCACTATTTCTCGCAGGAACGGTTCGCGAAGACGTTGAGGCAGGGACTCCAGGCTTGGGGAGCGTGCTAGGCGGGGGAGTGATACGAAGCAGGAAATTTCCTGATGAATCGCGAATAACGAGCATTGGTGGAAAAAGGGGGGGAGCTATCTCTCAACAAAAAACGGAGTTCTTAAAGAGAGCTAGTCTTCCACTAACACATGCAGGAGGGCGAGATGTCTAAATGATTGTGCTGACGTGGCTCAAAATCGTAAAAGAGACTCAAGAGGAGAAGTCGGCCAAGGAAGACCGAGAAAAAGGGAAGGAAACGCCCTTTTCGTAGAAGATGGAGAAAAAGAGCCACGAGTTGCCTGAATCAAAATCGCCGCTGTCACGGAGAAGAAAAAAAATAAATCCTTTGTTGTTGGCTTCGTGGACGCACGGGTCCCAGTGGGTTCAGGACTCAACCAGGCAGGCCCTCCAATCGTGGACTGGGGCCCCTTTGATCACAAGCTAGACGAAACGCCGCAAGGTCTGCCAGCAAAAGATTTAACTCGTCAAAAGGCGGGAAAATACGCCGACTTCGAGGGATCGGACGTCCTTACGCGCCCGGCTTGCGACTCGGATGCACTCCGTTTGCGGCCCCGATACTCAACGTGCCGAGCAGAGAGACAGCATCGGCTACGCTACGCGAGTTCGTCCTTGCGGGGCATCTCATCGGTTGAAACGCCTGAAGCAAGTTGTTCAGAAGCGAGCGGGGGCTTGACCTCGGGAGCAAACAAAACCGCAGCAGAAACCCAAAAGGGGAAACAACCTACCTACGAGAAAAGAAGTTACTTTGGCACCGCATAGCCGCCATAAGCGCCCCCTTTGAGACAGGGGAAGGAATATGAGGGGCGCAATGACGAGCGAACGGTAAATCAAAGGGAGTCCGGTTTTTCCTCAGAGGGGGGCAAAAAGTCCAGGTGCGCCAGAATTAGGGAAATCTAGGGGCGGGCACACCCGGAGAATTACCTCTCGGTTTTCATCAAGGGACAGGGTACGGCTGACGAACTCGCGCAGCAGGCAAGGGAAACAATGGTGACCGGACCACCAAAAGTTTCTAGGGCGGGCAACGGGGGGGGGGTGGGGCACGGAGGAAATCTAAGGGGGTGCGAGGAAAAGCTGACCGCGACTCTGATGCTTGTTGGAAGGAGAATCTTCTTCTTCCGCAGGAAAAAGAGAACCGGGGGGAAATGGGGAGATCGATAATGCACGGTTTTCTTTCAGGGCAGGAATGTCAATAATCTCTGCTGGGAGTTGGGGCGATGTGAAAGGGGAGGTGCGATTTTGGGGGCAGGGAGTCAAGAGCTTAGCCGCGGCTGCTTACCAGAAAATCAAAAAAAGTATCCAACTTTAAGCGGGTCCGGCGTGTAGTCGGACTCGAGGGGACGGGGCACCGCAACCGTCAGCGCGCATTATCTCAGAAAGGGAGGAGTTTCCGAGAGGACCGGTTTCAAACGACGCAGGGGAGCGTTGCTTTCAACGAAGCGAATGGATGATTTGCTTTCTAAGATGGAGTCAAGTCCTCTTCCCCACAAACAATGGGAGGCCACGATACGTTATGAGAACGGGAAGAGATGCGAGAGATTTCCTTAAAAGTTGGGGGGGGGCGTTTGAGCTTCATCCGCTGGTCTGGAAGTCCCACCCCCCCCACACACCAAAAACACACACCCCCCCACCACCCCCAAAAATGCAAAACCACCCACACCCACAGGACACCCCCCCCAAACACCCCCCCCCTACTAGTCAGGAAGGACACGATTAATTTTCAATCTAGGAATGTCTTGGGTCTTTTGGAACCAAGGCGAGCATGCGGCAATGCGCCCCACCGATGTTCTTTAATCGGCAATTATTCAGGGCCATTAGGGGTGACTGAATCTGTCGCAGCAGCGGGCAAAAAGTTAAAAATGGTCGTGTCCTGGAATTAGCAGATACTCGCTGGTAAAGGGGAGGGTGGAAAACCACGACGCACATAGACGGGATCACGCCGAGGTCCTCCATGAGATTCCGGAATATCTGACCACTCTTATCTCTGAAAAAGGGAAAAGAGGGGCGGAGACCCCTTAGGCTCCCAGGATAGCAAGTACTTCGGGGGGTCACGCTCCCTTGGGGTCTTATCTCGGAGGGGTCGCCCATAGCTTACAAAGGTCCGAAAAAATCTCGGGTAGCGGCTTGGGGCTACTTGACTATTCCTTCAGGGAGCTGAGGCGGTCAATCAGAGAGAGGAGGGGGCTCATACAGATCGTGGGTCGACCCCCTTAATCTGGCGTCAGCGTTTACCCCTGGCTTAGCAGCTCGGGAGGTGGTTTGGGTAAGAACACCCGCCACTGCAAGGAGTGATGTAATAGGGGAGGGCGGGATGCTGCGGGAGGTCAACGATTATGTACCAATAAGCTGGGTGAGAATGCAGAATATTAAAACAGGAAGAAAGGAACGAAGTATATAGATCCTGCCTTCTGGATCCGGCGGTTTTGTGGGGTTTGAGACCAGGAATCTCAAAAAAGTGAACTGAATGAGTTGATTGTTTGGATCGAATAGCAACCGTAATTTGGGGGTATCGCAGGAGGTTGTGGTTCTATCCCTACGGAAGATCGTGGGGCAACCACGAGTTTAAAAAAGGGGGACGGCGAATGGACGCGGACCATAAACCGGGGTCTGGGCATCGATAATAAAGGAATTACCTATAGCACGTCTCGCAGCCGCTTTGGTGAAGGGAAGAAAGCACCAAGCAATGCGTCGTTACCGAATACAAAAGCTCCCGGTGGGGGGACTGGATGGCAGTTCCGGGCAGACAGGGTGCAGGGGCAATTGAGGGCTGGGGGAAAAGAGCTAGAAAACAACACCTGCGGGGAGGAGAAAGGAGAAAAGTATTAACGCAACCGCCGATTCAGGAAAACTGCACATGGGAAAACCCACCCCCCCCAAAAAAAACACCCCCCAACCACCCCCCCCCCCCAACCCCCCCCCCCACCAACAACCACCCCGGCCCAAACAAAAAAAAAAACCCCAAACCCAACCAAAAAAACCCCACCCCCAAACACCCCCCCCCCCCCCCCCACCCCCCCGCACGCGAAAAATCCATCTACCATGCAGAAGGCAGTGTACTATTTTAAACGCCTGGAATTTTTTCTTTAGTCGAAGCACGTTCGCGTCGGGACCGCGTGCATATCGAACTCCGGGAGGTCCCTCTACAGCGCAAGGTGTCGCTTGAACGTCTCCCTGTCCACTAAAGAGTTGGGGGGGGAAAAACTACGGAGAAGCAGTGGAAGCAAAAAAAAAAAAACCATCATCAAGCGATAAAAAAGGAGGAAACGTTCTCATTCGAAGAAACCCTACACTTAAAAAGGAAGGTTCAAAAAAATCGGGGAGGATTCCAAGGTTGTACATGAACACCGCAGGATGCAAGAAGGCTGTCTAAAAGACGTATGATTCTTGACTGCAACGGGTTTGGTGTTCAAGAAGGGCAGAAAAGGATGTCATTCACAGAGATTTAAGGGCCCCAGTGTGGCCCAGCTACGCGAACATACTCGCATCGGTTGGAGATATTACTCAAACTATGCTTGCCGGTCTGCCGGACTAACAAACTACTGAGCGACTGAATCAAGGCGCAACCTCCAGAGGGTTCGAAGGACTAATAACTCATGGGGTTAAGCTAGAGCAGAAGTTCCGCAGCAGCCTGTAAGAAGGAACTGTGCAGAGAAAAGCACTAAAGCGATTGACTAGGCAGTACCCTTTACTAAGGAGCGCCAGGCAGGGGCAATCCGCCCAAAAGGCGACGAAGACAAAAAACTCTGCTTAGACTTAGAATCCACGGGTCTCCGTCCAAAATCTTGGTTAACACGGAGGCAGAGCGCCCGACAAGTGTCTCAAGAGGCAGGTGAATGGGGGGAACTGGGACTCTAAAAATAGTGTAGACACGAAAAAAAGGTGTGAAGTAGCGTGAACAGCTGTCCTGCGAGCCGAAATCTCAGAGGAAATCAAGACCATAGAGGGGGAAATAGAACGCGCGCCTCAGGGAAGAGAACGCTTAACAACGGAACTGAAAATCCAATGGGGGAAAATCGCACTCCTGAACGGGGCACAAACCCGCCTGTCTCATAAAATTGGGGGAAAAAAATGCCAGACAGCGAGTATTGAAAGGCGGGAGGAAGCCGTCTACAGAATAGTAAGAAGCCCGGTAATAACCCTCAAAAAACTTCGAAGAAAAGGAGACAGGTCAAGAGATGAGTCTGATTCGACTTTCACCAAATGCAGAAAAGAGGGAATAGGTGGAAGCCCTGTGTCCATTCTTTAAAAAACCGGGCGAGAATTAAGTAAAGTCAAAATGCATCATTAGCGGAAAGGCCAGAAAACGTGCGTACAATTGTCTGGTGAATCACCGTTTCCTCTAAGAAACTACGTCAGAGAGCATTCAGTGCGAACGGGGGGGAGCCGGAAAAATACTCCGTGTGAGTGAAGTAAAAGAGGGACAGATGCACACTTTAAACTCACCTTAAGGGGACGAGAAGTTAAAAGCACGCCGAGGATGACAAGCTCTGAATACCAGGCAAATCAAAATACAGCCCATGGAACATCATAGACTCTAGGGGATTTAAACATGCTCTAAAGGGGGGAATACTAAACGTGCGATCGATCGCATGGAAAAGGGGCTTCACGCTTCAGACAGAGCGCGAAACGAAAGCACGCTGGGCGTAGCGGTCACTGTCACTTGAAAAAGAAACAAAAACTATGGAGAGACTCCTAACCAAACGGGGCAAAGCTCAGTAGACCCGGAGTCGGTTGGGACTAAAATTGGGCTGAGCAGTTTCCATCGCAGAACTGCACGAGGGAAAAAAGAGATCATGAGAGGGGTTGTCACAGTCCCAGAAAGATCGAAAAGATCAGGGGACCTGGAAGAGGCCACGCGGCGGACCAATAACCGACAAAATGTGGTGAAAGGGGGGTGGCTTCGTATCTGAAAACGCAACGCGACACGGGAAAAAGGAGGCTTAGGGGATAAGCAGTGACAAAATTATATTTGGCCTCGTAGGAATTGGTGTCGGGTGCCTGGTGTTTGTTGTCTGCATCGGAAAAAACAAGAGGCTGGACTTGCCCAAAAGGCGGAAAACTGGGCGTAGAGGCGAAGGCGCAAAACGCGAAGGGAGCAGTCACGCGCAGATAGTTGATTATCAGGGGCGGCAAGTACTGTAGCGGGGAACGCAAAAAGGATGATGTGCGGGACGTCCTAGATCCGGTCGCGACAGGCGGTAACCTGCGCGAGTGCCGGGTACTTATATGCGCGGGGGGACGAAGGCTACTAGGGTGTCGGAAAGAAAAACTGGCAGTTTGAGCTTCAGTCCCGTCTTTGACAAAAAAGGGGGAAAGCGCAGATTAGGTAGATCTGGTTGCTTTATGGGGAAACCTTGAGTGAGGTATTCAGATTCGGAAGGGTTTTAGACTGCAGTCTATGGAGTGTTGATCCAGAGGCGGCCGACAGGGGGAGCGGCATGGAAATTGTTCTGAGGGAATGGATTAAGCGGACTTAACGAAAGCTGGAAAAAGCGCGGGCAGATTCCCTCTGGAGGATCTAAAAACAGGAAATTTCATAGAATCGGAAGACAGAATCGAAATGGGGGTTGGTACCGTGCTGGCGCTAGGATGAGACCCAAAACAACGGAGTAGGCGTCGCAGGAGGGGAGGGGCCAGGTAAAAACATTCGCTGATCCTATCATCTCTGAACTGGCTGCGGGGGAGCACAGAAGATTTCACGCGAAAAGCAAGAGGGCGGTAGTCTAACCAGATCCGAGCGAGACGGTCCATGCGCTCCCAGTAGTTACGGGAAGAGGGATCAAGCGCCACGAGCTGGCATGCCAAAAAAGAAGGAAGACGGAGGCGACGAAACCTTACCGCAATCTCATTTTAGTTTACACCCCGAGCCGAACGCAAAGCGCTGTCACTTTGGGGGATAAAAACCGCGGAATGCGCTCAAAAAAAACGCCCTGTCGCGCAACGCACTAAGCGTGGAACGCCGTACCACGCGAAATGAAGAGGTAGGTCAGGGTACGATTGACGCCCGCTCTAAGGGCCGACCGGATACGAAAGGACTTTTTGCGACCCGCGCTGTCACGGGCCGCGCAAAACGAGCAAATATCGAGGCGCTTAAGAAAGTGGGAGCTCCTTTGCGCTCATGCGTCATACATTCTTAAGTGTGGGGGTCAGAACGCGGGTTATTAAACATTTCGGGGCGCAAAAACGCCACCCCCGCCTCCCCATCCTACATATAATTTAGTTGGGAAAACGCATTAAGCCGAAGAAATACAGCAAGAGGAAACTGCAAGGAGACTGGAGGTTGAGGCAATAAGAACTAACCTCACAGGGCTTGACGGGTTATTTTGGTCCGCATTGAGCGCCCGCCCTCTTGGAAAAAATAACTGATGACACCCAACCGGATCAGCCATCTTTCCTCATCCTGTCAGGGGGGTGCGAGGCTGCCTAAACTCGACGCAACAAAGCGTTTTCAATTTTGGCATAGGGGGGGAACGATCAGGGGGATATCTTAGGGGGCAAGGCTTGGTTGCCAGATTAAGAGGGCGCGGGAGGGATGAAAAGCTGACTTCTAAGACGATCTTTTGAGGCGGGGGAGTCTGCATGGATCAAGATGACCGTGATGGCATCGAGAATCAGTCGTCTTCCGCGAGATGGGGGGGGGGGGGGGGGGGGGGGGGGTGGTGTTGGGTGTAAAGGGAAGCGTCTTTAGGGGGGGCGGGAGGGAAGGGGAAAGATTGGGATGCTGTGGGGCGCGTCAGAGACTTGCGACATGACTTTCGGTACTAGGGGAAAACCTCCGCCGTCAGTACTCAGAGGGGCATCGGGGGTTTCGGCTAAGGGCTGAGCGGCGACTCAAAAAGTCTCCGGACTAGCGAGAAGTGCGGTTTCAGGGAGACCGTAAAGAGGAAACCGACCATTAAGCCCTTTTCCCTCGCCTCGATTAATTAATGGGAGGTAAAAGACAAGTCTTCATTCGTCACGCGCCAGAAGACCGTGTATTCCCCGATCCAGGGGAAGGGGGGCAATTTTTGAAAAGGTGCGAAGCTCTCGAACGGCGCGGTCGGATGAAGGGGGGGGAGTGCGGCGGGCACAGCAGGGCGGTCCGAAATGGATGGGGGGAGCTCTGATTCGAAACGCGTAAGAAACTTGGCGATCAAGCATGCAAGGGGGGGCATGTTTGCAACAGACAGGTCGATAAGGCATCGCTGCTGACCCCGCTTCTCAGAGGAACTTTGGGCTGGGAACGGTGGTAGAGGGATCGGCAGAGAGGCCGGGGCTTAACAAAAATCGAGGGGTAAGGGGTGAATGCAGGCAGGCATGATCTAGGAATCGGGATGGAAGGACGGGGCAAACAGCGGGGAAAAGTACTGTGGGATCAAAGGCAGGCGGGGTGTCCTCCCAGAGTACGGGAGAAATCCAAGAGGAAGGAGACGGAAAGAAAGGTTGGCGTACCGCGTATTCTCCAGGGCGTAGGACAAAAGCCGTCGTTGTGTTAAATGGGCGGAGTCTGCTCGGCCCCTTGATGGAGGAAGCAGGGGACTCATGGAATAGGGGGGGGAAGGCTACTTGACTCCGAACATTTCCTTCCAAAACGGGCTGCGTTGTTAATCGCTGGCTAGAGATCTTCAAAGAAGTGTAGACAGGGAAGAGTACAATATGGCGTCGCTAGCGTCTTAAGAGTACAGGGAAGTAGGGTTGGTGAGAGCGACACTGACCCTGGGAAGCGCGTTGGGGGGAATAATGCATACAGGGGGCTTGCTCTGGCTGGCACGCTGCAATTTTTCATCATCGAGGGGGGAATGAAAGGGGGACAGAATGCGGGCTTTGAAAAAAACCTTCCGGAAGAAATAAAGGGGCCCGAATATAAGCCTGCCTTCTGTAAGGACGGGTAATACCCGGGGAATCTCAACCGCGGCGGTGAACTTAATTTATTATGGGGGGAGGGGGTAAAGCCTCAAAGGGGGGGGAAAAAGTGGGGTATGGTCGTGAGGTATTTTGTGTGGGCGGCGAAAAGCGCTTCGCTCTCTTGGTCCACCATATGGCAAAAGATGGTCGGGAGTGGTCGGACCAGCGAAAGGTCTGTCCGATTCTGTACTCCGAAATAGATTCTGGAAGAGGAGGAGCACGACTAGCTTTTAAAAACAGACCCCGCAAGCCGGCGTCATTTAGGGACAGCCGGCCGCGGGTCCGGGAAACTGGCTGGGTTGTAAGGGGAAAGAAGAAATTTTGAAGGGACCGAGGTGCGTGGGGGTTACCGACACCAAAAAAAACTCGGAGGAGAAAATAAGATATGGCAAAAGCAGACGCCGATAAACTAAAAATGGCACCATGTCAAACGGCGAAAACACTCAGCTCACGAACTCTGGGGGAGGTGGAATCTAGTTGGACGAAGGAGGCTTGGGCTGTATGTCGGCAAGCAAGTCGACTTTCGCAGTGGTGCCTGTTCTCTCGGGTCTTCAAGGGAGGCAAGCTCGTCATTTAAAGGAACCGGGGCCATTGGTCCTCGAATCGCCGACCCTTGAATAAGCAGGGGTGTGTCCACGAGTAGTCTGTAGAAATCGAAAAAAAACAACCTCATCAATAGATAGACCGACCAAATTCAAACGGTCTGCTGCAAACGGAAGTAACAGAACCTTACATTAAGTTATCGACCACTCAGAAGAGTGGAACCCTGGGGGAGTAAAACAACATGTCAAGAAGTCGGCGAACCCTAACATCTTCGTGCGGGTTTCTAGTTACCCGTCAGTTGGGCAAGCCGAATCTGAAATGTTCATTCACGAGTTATGGTCCCAAGACTAGCGTGTAACTATCGAGCCTGCAGCGTCCCCTGGGTCAAGTAGGATCAGAGGATGGCGTGAAGGGGTTTGAGAACTGACTCCGACAACACGAATAAAACGTTCGGAAAAGAAGCTCAAACTGAAAAAAGAGGGAGGGCGAGAGGGCCTCTACACAGAAAATCTGAGTTAGAAAAAGGCTAGGGGGACGCGGATACCCCCTGAATCGCCGAGGCAGAAACTTAATCAGCAGAACGGCCCCAACATCGATGTACTGAGGACAACTTGAAGACCTCTGAGGAGCCATATCACGCACATCATGCGTCCAAAAAAAAAAAAAAAGTCGTCGTTGCGCGAGCGCGCCGACTTTCTCCTCCAACAGTCTGGAAGGTACAAAGAAAAACGCGTTGTCTGATCGACGTGAATGGGTGCGGGGAGGGAAATGAGAATAGTTTTATCAGAGTTGTGCCGTGCAGTGTGAAAAGCTGACCTCTGGAAGAGTATCTGAAGAGGCCATTCCGTAACCGCGATTTTGAAAAGAGCGTCCCCGTGCTCGAAGACGCTTAGACCGGGGCCAAAGATAGTGGATCTTCAACGACTGACCTGGCAGGTTCAATAAAGCGGCGACGGTCCGACTGGTGGAACAAAGATTACGAGTAGAGTGTTAAGTAGGCTGACGCTAAAAGCCATCGGGGACAAGCAAAACGCCACGGGCAGAACGCAAACATGCTGCGAATAAAAAATTCCGGAATCGAAAGCCATGTCATTCCACTCAAAGGCACGATAAAAGTGCCTACATGGTCGTCCCGCATGTGACACTCCCCCAGCGAGCCCGAAAAAAGGCTCATTTAAGCGCGGAAGGCCGGCCTCCAAGTTCAGTATAAACGGGAACCAGGAGAGAAAACGACGACGTCGCTGAAGGCGCGAGCTGGGAGCATCGACCGCCGATTGGCTCTACGGAAACAAAACAATGAACAGCTTGTCTATTGACGGGCGGAGTTGGGGACAGCTTCACGAACTCAAAGCCGCGGGGCTCAAGCGCTACACTCCTAAAAGAAGGAAGTCAAGCAACCATGGTAATCGGGCAAAGAAAGACAAGATTCTTTCTTAGGCCATGAGACGACCGGACAAAGTAGAGAGCCTGGTCCCCCATCCCAGTTATCATTACCTACCAGCAATGTCTGCGAAAAAACGCATGCGCTGAGCTCAATATTGTACAGTCCCGGCGCGTACCGGGGAAAAACCAGACGCACGACTCAAAGGGAGTATGTCGCAAACAGGTTGAAAGATGCTGCGCGAGGGAAAAGGGCAGAATCGCAAACGTCATCCATGTAAAATGGGCGGAAAAAGGCCTTTGGGTGGAAGGCAAACATAGGAATTCTGGACACATAATACGACGAACTGGGCTGACCAGTCCCATACCGGAATGGAATGTGAAAGAAAGTTGGACCTCTTAGTGGCGACAAACGAAAATAGCTTGAGACGGTCTAACGGATTGCTCGTTTGATGAGGGTGCCAAAGGAAACTTAATGTTCACTCGAGACTTTGTCGGTGCGCGGTGAGGGTGTTTG
>Ga0179591_1239723_pt1 | contig 15506 bp, 12 predicted proteins | sample CZOMad2_1_08_16f_FD_182891 | JGI IMG/M metagenome (GOLD analysis project Ga0179591, IMG submission 182891) | Vadose zone soil fungal communities from Angelo Coast Range Reserve, California, USA - CZOMad2_1_08_16fungal (PacBio error correction) | ecosystem: Environmental > Terrestrial > Soil >...
ACCAAAGTCAAGCCAACGCGAACTAAAGAGGCAATAGCGTTTGAGCTTAGGGAGGAATCGTTAAGAAGATGAAATTTCCACAACCACGAGTTGAAAGGGGACAAATCGCTAAAAGACAAAAACGAAGAAAAGTAGGTCCGATCGTAAAAACAAAACACGGTTCATTCTGCGAAGGAAGGTTTTGACTTTAAAAGGGATTCAGTAGGCTAGTAAGGAAAGCAAGGGGGTGCCCATGGATGCGGGGGGTGAGAAGATCAACGCGGGGTCTGGTTGAAACCAAAGGGGCGGACAGGGAATAAGACCCGTCGCTTGAGAGGGGAAAATGGGGGCACACGGCCAGGCAGTAGAGGGCAACGTTATCGCGAGGAAATCTACGGTGATCAAGGGGGTGTCTGGGGGAGGTTTTCTGCCTTACTCAAAGAGATGGTTACTCGGCATTGAAGATGGGGGAGGCAGCGCAGGAATAAACAGGAAGAAAGAGATAGGTTGCTAGGGTTGCCGATCTGGAGGCCAAGGCGTTACAGCAAAAAGGGTCACCACCACACAATCTGCATATTTTCAGTGGGAGAGACACGGGAAGCGGTCCATATCCTCAAAGGGGGGGGGGGGGGGGAGAAGTAAGGGGGAAGGGAGGGAGAGCGAAAAACACTGGTCTGCCGGATTGGATTTGCGGAAATTGGAATGTCCGGTGTGGAAAAAGGAGCGTGCGGCGTTGATTGTAAGGCGGATCCTTGGAGTACAAGCACCGATGACTTAACGAGAACTGCAAAACGATGGAGGAAAAAAAAACACCCGAACATTGGTTGCATAGGGGTCAACAGTCTCTTTCAATGCGAAAAAAAAACTGGGACGGGGAAAAAGCAAAAATAACAAAGTCCGGATGGGAGAAACGAAAGTCCTTTGGGGTATCGTAGGGATACCATAAGGAGAGGATAGGGGTATCTTTTGTAGCGCATCTACAAAGACGACGGATCTCCCACCATACGCAGTACAGCACGTCGAGGGGAAGCGCGAGTCTAACAACAACCCGTTCGACAGGAGGGGGGGGGTTTGAGGCAAGTTTCGCCTTGACGGGAAAAATCTTAAAAAGTCAGGCAGAGTGTCAAAAACGGAAACGGAGAGATGGGACCTCAAGCAACCTTTAAACTCATCTATGGGCAAACAGGGAGCCGGTGAATATTCCGGGAAAAAAGGGGAACCAACACATTCTGAATCAACAAAACAAACGCGGTTCGTTTCCATTAAAGAGAACGGCGCTGGGGGAATGATAAGAGGGATGGTTTGACAAACAAAAGTCACATTGACGAAACGGGTTTGGGAAAACTCTCCTGTGGGAAATCACAGGCTTCATCGGGACGGGACCTTTCAGGGGGAAAATGGTTTGTGGCTAAAGACAAAAAAGCAAGTGAATGAACTTTGTTTCAGTCCTAACAGACACAAGCGACAACCCGAAAGGGAAGGCAAGTGCAATTTGGAACAGAAAGAGGTGATCGGGCGTCCGGCCCGGTGAAACAAACTGTAATAGATTGGGGGATCAACAGAGCGTGCGAACTCCAAAGAAAGCAGGATTCAAGCAAAGCCAGAAAACACTCCAGGAAGTGGTGGAGTCTGTATGTGAAGGGCGAATTGCTACAACCAAAACAGAGAAAAAGGAGGAAAATAACCTCAAACAGCATCCACTCATGTGGTGGTGATGCGGGACTGTTGTGATACTAAGGCAAATAAAGTGGTAGGCGGGGGGAACAAACGCTAGTTTGTTGCTATCAACTCAACCAGTCCGGTTTTACAACATGGCGGAGAGTAAAAGAGACGATGTGCAAAAGGACACTTAGCAACGCAAACTAGGAAGATCATAGACAGGACGCTGAAACCAAGGGTCACGCAAAGGTGACTGTACAACAAATTGACGAGAAAAAGTTACGGGACCGAAAAAAGCATCAACTGAAGACCCTCGACTTGTCACAAACCTTGCGTCAAAGGCGCGTGTTGTAAAAAACAGCAAGAGAAGTCTCAATTCCCATCGCCGGGGGTCAGAGCAAAGCAATCGGGGGGGTGGGTTGGGGGAATAATAATGGGGGAGGTACGGAAATAAAGAGCACGAGTATACTACATGGATGGGGGGCAAGGTCGGGGCTGAGAAAATCTATAGACTACAGTGTGTGACATTCAGGAAGAACAGGTAGGTGCACATAGCTCCAAAAAAAAAAAAACACTATAAAAGGGAAGAGGGTGTTGAGAAGAACGCGCCCAGGGGTCAGGGAGGTCGACCGTGACGATGCAGGCTTATTTGGGGAAAGAATGAGGTGGGAGATGCCTCCCAATCAGGCTACAAAAAGAGCATTACCCAGGATCTAAGACGAGCCCAGTGGAAGGGGGAAAGGCACCGTAAAAGTTCAATGTCGGCAGAAAAGCAAACTGGAGGTAGCGAAAGGAAATAACTGGGCGAAAGGGATACAAACTTGTCGGGAAGGGGGGTCAGGAAAAAAATGGATCGCTTTGAATAGGTATCGGATTGGAAACCAGAACGGTAGTCCAGGCAAAAAAAAATCAAAGGACCACGACATAGCTTTCTGAAAAAAAAGAATGCCGTACAAACTGGGGGCAAATCAAAAGAAGGGCACCGCCTGTGTTACGCTCAAGCCCAAAAACAAAGACTCTGACCGCTGCAAAGTGGGATGATCGGCAGATCACAGGAGAAAAAAAAAATCTTCGCAGAGTGGGACTTTGAAAGAGGAAAGCACAGAAGCCTGCACAGGTAAAAAAAAATCCCAGGGGAATCCGGCAAAACCAGGAAAAACCTATTCATTAGTCTTTACATGGTAGGACGGAAAGTACCCAAAGCGTGCGGAGAGAAAACAAGAGTTATACCAAGAAATACAAATAAGGCTAATGGAAAAAGCTTAGAAAACGACTCCTAGAAAAAAAAAGGCGTTGCTATACAGGGAGCCGGAAAAGGGAAAAAGTCCAGATCAGCGCGTGGCGTCGAGGTCGCCTTGCAAAGGGGGGATGAATCAGACCCAACGTCTTTGGGGGGATCCTGAACTCAGAAAGCCAAAAAAATTTCTGTGAGGGGGAGGAGACGGGGAGATCGCCTCACCCATCAGCAAACAAGGAAAAAAGGCCGTCGGTGGCTGATGGGAACTAGACAGACGACTATTCTAGGAAGGTGGGGATTTTGGAGAAAAGGGGTTGACGCCCGAGGCATAGGTGAATGAAATTGAAAACATCTTAAACGCAATGCTATAAAAAAATCGAAAAATGAAGTACCCATCTCTCATCGGGGGGCGTTGGATGTGATGTATTTAGAAAAAAAACACCAAATGAAAGGGGGGAGAAAAAAGAAGATACAAGTAAACGACCTAAAGCCCGCTCACAAAGTGGACAATAAATAGCAAGAGGCGGATGAGGAATTTCGTAAATCAAAAAAGGCAGAATTACGTGAGGACAAGCTAATGACTCACATCCCAACGACCCAAGAAAACGTCGAAAAAAATTCCGTAGTTAACAAAAAGTCATCTTTCACCTAAAGAAATTAAGAACTTGGGAGAGGTCGTGCTCTCACGACGTCAATTTGGGGGGGAAAAGGAGGGACGTTTGGATGTTCCGGGGGAAACGTCGGGAACTTGAAAAATTCATATACGTTAGAGAGCCCGCCTGATCGTTGAAACCTAGACCAACGGAAGCAATCGTAGAGAAAGAGGAAGACGAGTCGATCAGGTGAGCAGGGGGATTTGAGGGAAAGGCTTACTGCCAGAGAGTCCAATCGCGGAAGGCAAAGGGGTACTGGCACGCGCCGTGCCCAAAGAAAGGGAGACAGAAAAAGGCCATAGGTTGCTCAGGGGCAAAAAATGAACTGATTCAAACCGCGGGGGTCGGGGCCGCCAACGATGGAACCCAAACAGAATGGAGGGAGGGGGAAGGGCGACCGCATTCGGGAAAGGAAGCACCGGGGTAAAGGGGGCAAATAGTCTGGGATTATGGCGAAAACGCGTCAACACAGTAAGGTCTGAATGATGGTTGACTTTATCAAAGTGGTACGGAATTGCTGACTCTGCAAGGGGTGGCTGGAATGGTAATCCCTGGGGGATGACAAATCGATAGGAACTAAAACAAAAGTGAAGATGGACGACACATCCAGGGGGGTGGGAAGTCCATCGTGAGGGAAAAAGTGAAAACTGTCCAATTTACGCAACCAAATTGAGGGAAAGAGGGCGACCAAATACTAACCGGAGCTCCAGGGGAATAAAACTCTTTAGGGCTGAGGGGAATCACACAGAGGGTGCCGAAGGTAAGTTGGGGGGCATGAAGATTCCCAAAGAGAAGATCAAAAAACCATAAGAACGCAGTCGTCACGGTACGAAATAACGGGGAGTACAGAAAAACAGGACTGCTGCTGTTTTTTTGGGGGAATGAAGGGTCACTTCGACCAGGGGAATTCGCATAGCAGAGAGAAATAAATTCTCAAACACGCAGACATGGCAACAGCAGTCCAGAAGGGAAAGTCTGCTCTGCTCGTGAGAAGGAGAAAAATTCTCTCAAAAAAAACAAAATGCTTGCGGTCCGGGGATCAGGGAAGCGCGGCAGGGAGGAAAAAAACACTAGAGGTCTTTGAAGGGTGTTAAAAAAAACCGAGCAGTGGGAGATGGGAGATCGGGCTCCGTTGATGCACCCGGAATCAAAAAAAGGGGAAGGCGGGGTCAATTTGGTCGACCTTCAAGGGGGGGGCTGGAAAACAAACCGGGGGTCAAAGCAAGACGGTCATAACTCAAAAGGAAGGGTTTTCGGACGAAGTGTGCGATTGGGAAAGAAAAAAAGAGATAAGGGAACCAACTTTAACACAACGGGGTTCTGCGGAAAAAGGGGGCACACCACGACGGGGGCAAAGCCAAAACAGGAAGGGTCGAAGCCGCAGACAAAAACCGTGGAGACTTTATGAGTAGCTAATCGACGACAAAACAAAAGGGAGAAAGAAAAATATAGTATTTAAAGGGAACTCTCACATCAAGCTCACCACGTCCTGGGCGTAAAGTAGGAGAAAAAGCAATAGTTTTCGCGGGGATTCTAAGCAGAGGTGATCACTCAACTCCAACCAATTCCTTGTGGAAACGGGGGGGGCGATCATCTCGGCGAGGGGAAAAAGGGTCACAAAAAAGAAAAATGGCTGTGGACGTAGGACAGTCGGCTGGAAACCAATGTGCAAACCCTGCCCTGTGGGAGTAGTCGCCACCAAATGGAACAATCGAACTTTGAAAGGCCCTTCCCGGGTTAAAAAATGCACTCAAGAGACAAGGAAACTCGGTTTCCACCAGTGAAAGGAAAAGGTTTTTTGTAAAAAAGGCAAAAACGAGATAAAGTACAGCGCCGCGATTCCACAAAAAAAAAAAGTTGTTGTGGGTTGAAAAAGAATGGGTCGGTCCAGTAAAGTAGCACCGAGCAAAAGGTACAAGGAAACAATACACTGCGGGGCGTCTGCGGCGAAAAAATCGAGCGGCTCAATATGTTGGAAAAGCTGCAGGACGAAAGTGCGAGGAACACCGATAACAAAAAAAAGCGTAGTGAAGCCGCGGGGTAGTGCCCAGAACAAGGTGAATTCAGTAAGAAACTGGAATGCGTTGCGGGGTGGGCGATCGCAAAATGGAGCGCAGCCGAGACTCTGAAAATACTCGCAGACAGCAGGTGGAGTCTCAACGAGCAAGTGCGGGGACAGTTGGAGAAGTGGCCAGTCACGGCTGGGGGTCGTCCAGCGGAGAGACACCGCTGGAGAGGAGGGGCAGGAAGGTAGCTGAAGCAAAACCGAATTAATTCCACAGGGCGGATGGAATCATGAAGATGGGCAGTTAGGGAGGGGATAGGAGGAAATGGGCCGACGGCGGGTGGCCGACATCAAACTCAGCGCAGAGCTATAAAAAAGAAACCTTCCATTACAACCGTTGAACTTCCAAGCCAAGCCGGCAGAAAAAAGAGCGGGGGAAAGCGCCCTCCGAAAAAAAAAGCGCTTCCAAAGGTGCGGATCGGGCAGACTCGCGGCTAAGGACCAAAAGCAACTCTCGAAGCGGGTTGGAGGGGGCGGGGGACGCATCGGGGGGGCAAGAAGCAAATGGGTGAAAGAAAATTTGAATAATCCCAGCACCCGATGCATTTCGTTGAAAAAGGGAGGGACGGCGCTTGCCATGCACAGCGGGGGAACGCAGTGCACCTCGATAAACAAGAATCAAGGCGATGACCACCGGAGCAAAAGGAGAGACTAGACGGTCATCTGGGCAAAAGGGCGCACTTAGTGACACTTTCCAGACTGTCCCACAAGGAACGCGGGGGGGTAAAAGTCCAAAGTCAGGATGTATGAATCAGACAAAAAAAGGAATTATCCGCGAAAACCAAACTAACAGGGGAACACTGTGCGGGAGGGGGAAGCAACGAGACTCCCAAACAGGGCATGCACAAGAAAGAAAGAAGCTGACCCGTTTTTAAAAACGGACGAAACGACGAGGTCAGAAAAGGGGGGGGGGGTGGAGTTCGATTGTTTCACCTGAAACTACCTCGTAAGGATGGGCAGGGGGATCGCTTTAGCGCAGGGCGATCAGCAAACCCGCGATGCCATTCCCCTCAAATCGAAGAGTGGGGCTGGTGGGGGGGAATATCCCAACAACAACAAAGATGAAAAAGGGGGGGGGAAGAGAAAGAAGCTCAAACCATAACTCATCACAACACAAACGTCCAAAGTGATAAGATTGGGAATGGCAACCAGATCTCGGGGGATTTCTGAAAAATAATGACCATCACGAAAGGCATATGGAATTTCCAAAGAACAAAGACCCAGTTGGAAAAAAATCTCGTCGTCAAAGAGGAAAAAATCATCTTCACGAAGGGGGGGGGAGGGGGTTTCCGGTAACGGGGAGATCTAGTCACTCTTGAACACACCGCAAGTGTGTGGGTGAAAACCCTTAAGGGACGGGGGTAGAAAAAAAGTGATCACCGAGGGGGGGAGGGAAAAATCCTGCAAGGAAAAAAAAAGGAAAAGACGTCGTATTGGAGAGGGGGGTTTTTCCCCCAAAACCCCTGAAAGTGGGTCAACGGGAAATCTCCACTGTAAAAGTCTCGCGATAGCGTCTCCGGCAGGGGGGGTCATGCAAACTAATGAAGTTGCTGTGATGTACCTCTAAAGGGGGCCAATTCCGCGGCAGAAGAGGGAAGGGGTGCAATCTCATTACCGCACTTCAAGAAAAAGCCATAGTTGTCTAGGGGAAGGGGAAAGGGATGGCAAACAGGGAGGATTTCTGGGACCCCAAAAAACCCCCCAAGCCATCCACCGAGGCAAAAAGTCCAACGAAACACTCAGCTGGCTGCGAGAGGGAAGGGGGAAAAAGCTTTCCCTAGAAATCAAACTTTGGAAGCGCATAGTACTTTATTTAAGGGGAGCGTCAACAAGAAGCTGCCGAGTTTATGGTCAGTTACACGTTGGTACGATGGGTCTGGGAATCTCTGAAACGGCGTGATTAGGCCTGTACCTCCGGAATAAAATCTCATAGGACTAGGGGAAAGAAAAGCAAACGATGGAACTAGAATCCTAAATTGGTGTAGTCATAGTCATCACAGGGTATCTCCATGGGAAGATCCAGCGGTGCCTGTTAAAGAAAAAAAGTCCACTGTGTAGGTGCGGGACCTGATAAAAATAAGAACTTTTAATTGGATCGGTCCCGATACTCAAAAATCGGGAGCATAATATTTGTGGAAGTAATGTAGGCGGCCTAGAAAGAAGTAACGGGAAACCTACAGAGCGAACTCTGACTGCACGTGTTAGGAAAGAAGAACAGGGGCTCTAGGGACACAAAGAGATTCAATTCGACGGGGAGAAGGGGGTTGAGCAGACATGTCTATAGGTCGGAGGTACCGGGGGTCACTTAGATCACTTTGTAAAACCGGGAGGAGAAGAGGGACTTTCCTGGTAAGGGACCAAGCCAATTTCAACCGGGGATTAATTTCAAGGGAAAATTCTCGCTCGGTGAGAGTCCCTGAAAAAACAAGCTGGGAAACCACAAAAACAAAAGTGGGCGTGAAGGTAGGTATGAACCGCGGCGATGGGGGGAAAAGGATCCACGGATCCTGAGTTGGGGTTAAAAAAACCAAACCCGAGAAGGGAAAAGAACAAACTGTTTGAAAAAAGCGAGTTACCTTTGATGAATCACATCGTAAGGACCGGGGGGGCAGGTGTAAGGGGGGGGTTTGGAAAGACGGGAAGCACTTGACGTTCCACCTTTGGTTGTCAGAATAAAACGGGCAGAAATAGGCCAAACCAGAGGGGGTTGAGTTGGAAAAACGGAAAAGTGACTCTCCGATAAAGGGAAGGACCCAACGGGGAACACAACGGTATCTTCTTGTAGTATGGAAAGGGGAGGAGGGTTCGAACTCCAGAGGAAAAAAAAAAAAAGGGGTGCCAGGAGAAAAGGCAAACCGCCGACAAACCATCAAGGGAAGGGGAGCTGTGATAGGGATCACTGAAATATCTCATAAAAAAAAAAAGAGAGGGAAAAAGGGAGGGGGGCTAATCTCAAAGAACCGACCCACTTCCGGAGGGGTTCTGAACTTGGCACTCATGCACTACCGTTTTGATACGTGGGCCGGAACGCGCTAGTGGATCACAAAACTCCATCTCTTACGGTGGTGTACATTTCTGAAGAAGCTCCAGGTCAATCAACGGGAGGAAAGCAACCTCTTTAGCTTATGACAGGTCGGCTGAATACAGGGGAACAGGACTGCTGGGGTGCGACAACAGAAGGGAAAGAAACTCAATACCTTAAGGAAATAGTTGAAGAAAAAAGGTCTACCTAGAGGGGGGGGAAAAACCCTTTCGTCCGGAGCGGTTGTGGGAAAAAAACTCAATACCATGAGAAGGACACAAGCGCAAGCGATTTCAAAGCAAGGGGGGCACACAAGCAGTTGTGGGTTGGGGAGAAGAAAGGTTGGGGGGGGATGTCAGATAATCACGCGCGAAGATCACGGACGGAGGAAAGCTGCGGGCAATGGGGGAAAGGAGGGCGGGAATAAAGAGTATGAGAATCTCAAGTTGGAAAAAAGGCAGGAGTAAAACCGATCGAACATTCTCAAAAAAAAAAAAAACAGGTCAGAAAGGGGGAGGACACAGGCGGTGTAGTCGATAGACCCGTTTCAGGCAGTCCTAGGACCGGACTGGTTAGGAGGGGAATCCTTACTACGTGGGAGCTGGACCGAATCATCAATAGAAAAAAGCTCGGCGTAACCGGGGGGGGTGTAAATACAAAAATAGACACAGTTGGACGGTTATCAGGGAAAACGGAGGGGATGCGTCACGCGTCACACACCTGGGGGGGAGCGAATTTGGACGATAATGGGGGAAACCCAAGCAAACACAGTTGAGGGTGGGAGGTCAAAGACATCGGGAAAGAGTCGTTAAGATGAGAGAGGGACGAACATAGGTAAAATGGCCGGACAGAAAAACGGAAAGTCGCAGAGCTTGTCTACACCTTCGGAAAACACGGTGAGACAACTCCCCTCGGGGGGGCCGACAGCCGAAGGTGACCGAAAGCAAAAATTAAAAAACGACGGGACCCCGCGGCCAAGGTGGAGGAGCTATCCTGGACTAAAAGGCTCCCATCTAACCGAGGAGTGATTGTGGTGAAGGGGGGGGGGACAGCGTGGCGAGAAGACAACGTCTTTGCGAAAGCCAGGTGAATCAAAAAAAAACAATATGGGAATGAGGGAGGAAGATTGCGACTGCGCTTGGGAAAAAAAAGGCCTTCCGCGAAGGCACCCGAGGAGCAGAACTATCAAATCAAGGCGAAAAGAAAAAAACTTGAGAAGAACGATACGCGAAAATGGTAATAGGGGGCCATCTCAGATGGCGCTGGGAAGGGTTCCCCTGAAAGGTTCCATAGAAAAAGAAGGAAGGGAAGACCTCCTTCGGATTGTGACTCATACAAAACGACGGGCCAAAAAAGAAAAACAAAAAAAAGCAAAAAAAAAAACGCAGCAAGAGGGGGACACACAATTGCATGCGGGGGGGTAATCTCCTATCAAGAAATCCCCCGGTACCAACCGTAAGGAAAGCGGGAATAAAAGGGAGGGTAACACCAGAGCGCAGAAACTAGACGTCAAAGGCGTCCGGGGGTTGATTTCGACGGTTGGGTTCCTGACACTCCATGAAGAGGGGAGGATGGTCCATTGGGTCATAGGGAGGAGCACATCTAGACGCCGAAGGAGAGAAGAATTGAAATTAAACGACTATAATGGAATTCTTGTTAGGGGGGTTAATGTATGTATTTTGATCTCCCGAAAAACTTGAGAGGAAAAGCGAGAGGAAAAGAAAAGAAACCAACGCTGGCAAAAACGCTAGATGAATAATAGGGCTATCGTCAAAGTCTTAATGGGCTTTAAGCAGAAGGGAAAAGGAACCATCAAAAAACGAGGCCTATTTTATGACCAACTATAACTCCACATCCCCACCTGAACTAAAAGAGGGGAGAAGGGCCTCTGGGCAAGTAAATTAAAAGAAGTGGCGGGAACGGGGGGGGAACTTAGATGCTCAAACTTCCCACCGTGTTTTTGGCCCCTGCGGAGTGGGGGGGGGGTCAGAGAAACAGCGGCTGATTCAAATAAGGAATGCAAGCGGCTGTCTAGAGACTCCAGGGAGCCTTGATCTGGGAACGAAAAAGGGTGGCACGAAGCGCCCCTTCTGGGAGCAAAGAAAAGGAGCGATATCTCTCCGTTTGGCCTGGGTCATGAGGGGAGTTGAATTCTGGACGTCATACGTCTATTGGGTTCCCTATGGAAATTGTGACTGGCACACAATGACTGCACATCTTCATAGGACTCGGTTGCGGGGGGCCGGAGGAAACTGGGGGATCGCAGGGCTTCGGCCGGCACCGGGTTTTGTACCAGGACAACTCCACAGCTGCGAGGGTTTCGGGCTAAGAGATAAACCGATCCCAACCTTTTGAGAGTGAGAGGCTTGTGGAAGGGGGGGGAGGGGAGTGGCAGCCCCCACACGGGAAGAACTGACGGAGGTGAAGGTGCTGACACAGGTGGTACTGGAAAGGGGATGGGTAGAAGTCTGCGAGGAGGGGGGGAGCTGTACTCTGACACATCAGGGGACTGCGAGAAACTGCACAACGATTGAAAAAACTCCGCACGGGAAGGTACATTGTCGTAAAAAAAAAAAGGGGGATCCTGAAAAAAAAATCCAATCTGCTGTGACTAAGAATCAAATCCGGGACATTGAGCACGGATACCCATTCCAACGGGGGGAAGGATGACTCCACCTCGGGGGGAAAAAAAATGGGTAATTGAATGTAGGTCGCAAGATCCCACAGAATGAATAGGAAAAACCGAAACTCATACGCGGTACTACGAATAAACGGGCGAAAGGGGAAGCACAACGGCTAAAAACTTAGCGAACGTGAGTTTTGGGGTTTGAGGAAAAACAGACATTTAGCTTCGACAGGGATACGCCCAAAAAGTGTCAATGGCGGATAAAGAAGGGTGAAAAGCCGCGCCTTGCAACGCAGTAGGGAAAGACTGCGCTTCATGGATTGGTGACGAACAACCAAATTCTTTTCAAAAAAAAAACGATTTCTCATTGCAACAATCGCGAGCTGAGAGGAAGGGGGATCTTTGATTTTTAGACAACACCAATCATTGACGGAAAGCGGTTTGTAAAAGAGAGATTCTCACATGCTGGAAACACCTACGGAGAAAGAAGTTTAGGGGGGGGTTCGAAAGGCCAAAGTTTAGGTGGACAAACTTGGGGTTTCCTACAGCGTTAGGGAAGACCAGAACGTCATAATGAAAAAACCTGTTTTGCGTTGACAAGTGCTCTTTGACCATCCGCTTATACTTCAGCCAGGAAAAGGAGGCGCTGGTTGAGAGACCACGACGGCGTGTGGAAACACCCAAAAACGGGGTATGAAACACAGAGGGACGCCGCAAACAATCCCGGGGAAAAGTAGCGAAATCTATCAAAACGGAATGAAAAATAGGGAAAAGAGCCGCTCCCATCACACTCCAATGACGGGGTAGGGGGGGGGGACATTCGGCTGGTAAGAAAGAGAATAGGTGGGCTAGTGGAGTTCAAAAGAAGGGGTGATCACTAAACTCGCCAAAAGGGTTGAAAAGGGCGGAAGAGAAATATCAGGTTACTGTGTTCAACGCAAAGATCGGGGAACAAACCCTGGAGGGGAACTTATCAAGGCAAAGAAATGAACCCCGTGCAAACCGCACCGGACTGATTGTCAAAAAAACCAAATTGAAGAAAGTACAAAGACAGAGTGATCAGCAACGGGGAAAATCGGCCGGGTCCAACCAGGGGAGGGGCATAAGGTTTTTTGGTAAAAAAAGCAAAGCTAAATCCCAAACGACGCGATCCTCAAAGGGGAAAAAAATGGGGGGGTTGGTTTATAAGGAAAGTGGGTGTGGTCAGGAAATATCAACCGAGCAAGAGTAAGCAAGACGACTGAGGTGCAAGTCACGCGGGAGGCCCTCTTCTGCGCTCGAAAAGTTTGAAAGAAAGGAGACGCAGGTCGAAGTCGAACTTCAAAAAAAAAAAACGTCGAGGGCAAATTGATCCCCTCGCTCCACGTTAAAATGAGGAGAACTGGAAGAAATTCTTTGCGGTAGGGGGATCCAGGAGCGTGGGAGCTAAGAAAAGTAAAGCGAGGAGGATTACCCCGAGGGGAGAATCCGACGATCCAAGTCGGAACTTTGGGGTGGGGGGTGTTTTGGGGGGGGGGGGGTTGTTGGGGGGGGTTTTGTGGGGGGGGGGGGGGGTGTTTTGGGGGTTTTTGGTTTGGTTGGGGGGTTGGTTTTTTTGGGGTTACCGGAGCAAAGGAAGGGGGGGTTACTAAAACGAAAACGGGGGGCACCGCTGAGCGGCATTTTCCATATACCTGGGACTGACGGGGACGGAACACAACGTTCTTAGTAGGGTCTCCATCGTGGAGGGAAAAATAAGTTACTTCTCGGGGGGGAAGAACATATGGAAAGACGAAAATCAAACCGCCATACTGGAAACCTGCCAGTACCCACCGGTTTAAAGGAAAAATAAATCACCAAAATTACATGTGTGTTGAACAGCAATCCACATCACTGGGGAATAGGCAGCTGGTCATTGGGTCTGCAGCCCCAGGAGGATCCCAGAAAAAAGATCGCACTGAGGGATTTTGGACGGGTTAACCTATGGCGGCAGAAAAGGAATCACATTTAATAAGACAACCAGAGCAACCTAGGGAAAAAGGTTCCCTGAGAAGGTGGCTTAAGGCCGGGAAGAAAAAGGTTCAGTGGAGAAGGGAACCATCGGGGGGGGCAGCACAGAACTTCAAATCATGAAAAATGACCCATATCCCAGTACGACTCTCCTATCTGTAGAGGGTGGGCATCACGAAGTCGAAGAACTTTAAAAGGGGTCACATATCCACTGGGAGCTAAACTTCAGCCTGTCCGGAAATTGATGGAGAAGAGAAAAACACTCTTTGAAGCCTTAAATAAAGCCAAGGGGCAAACACGGGGGGAGGGGTTGAGAGAATAGGGGGAGAATCCTACCCAGGTTACATGCAACCTCTTACAAAGTTAAAAAGAGGGTGTTTAAAGACGGCGAACGAAGGAGAGGAGTCGTGGGGTGATGTGTAAGGAGGGGGGGGTCCTTAAAAAATCTTCCCATCATTATGGGCATTTTCTCTGAGGAAGAATCTCAATCATAAGAATCCCGATTGACACGGTACCCGCAAGAAAAATCGTGGACTGGGGGAGGGGGGGGATGGTGAGTTGATCTCAAACCAACACAACGGAGTAATAGAGATAGATCACAAAATATACAAGCACAACCCGCGAAAAAGGGTATCTCGTGGATGAAAAGGTTATGATCGTCAGAGGAAGGGGGACGGAAGAGGGCCAAGAAAAAAAAGACTATGGGAACTCGAAACCAATCCACAACAAAAAGAAAGTCGGCAAGGTCTGTTACCACACGGGACTTCAAATATGGAAGAGGTTTGCCTGTAACTGGGGAGGGGAGAAAAAAGGAAGATGCAAGAACTACCGGGAAAGGGGTCCAACTTAGGGACGGGGGGGGGGTTGGCCAAGTAACGCGTTATTTTCCATCCTAACAGGGAAGGTGCCGACGAGTCGCTGAAGGGAAAACGACTGGGAATGTCAAACGCAGAAAGGCCATTCTTAGGAAACGGGAGAGCTAATCGTTCCGGAAATGGGGTCATGTCGGATGGTATTTGGAGAGTGAGGGCGTCGAAAAAACGATGGTTCCCCGTGCGCGGCATTCAAAGAGGGGGAGAAAAGCAGTCAAAGGGAGTCAAGAGTGCTATGTTCAAAAAGGGTTCCGATCACACTGGATGCGCACAGCGGGGCTTCTTTGCGCACAAAGATGTCAAAACGTCAAAAATCCCACTCAGCTACAGAGAAAGGTGGGGGGAGTCGAGCAAGAAGTAAGGAAAGGAAGAACCTTGGAAAGCGGAAAGACTTGAATGTGGAAGAGAGCTTCACACAGGCGCGGAGGGCCGAATGGGGTTCCGGTACACATGTGTTACGGGTAAAAGGGAAGAAAGAAAAAAGGAGGAAAGGAACTGTAACATAAGGCGAAATCGGATATTACAACGTAACGAGACGGAACCCAAAGGTTATGAACTACCAAAAAACGTGTCACTGAGGAACAAAAAGGGGGGGGGGAAAAATGCCGAAACCATCGTTTCGTGGAAAGCGGGAACGAACCTCAAAGACGTAGAGGCGAGCTTCTCAAAGTAAGACGTGGGGGTCGTCAGGAGACTCCACCGAGGGGGGGGGACTGATATGGGTAGCGAAGGTATGCACTACACCGATAAGTCGCCAAGATAAGCGTCTTAGGGATCAAAAGGAAGGAGGTGAGTACAACGCGGCGACCGTAGAGACTGCGTGGTTGTGGGGGGTGGGGAAAAAACATACTGTTAGAAGTCCTACCAAGAAGTAAAAAGATGGGGGCAAAAAGGGAGAGCGGTAAGAAGGGAAGAAAAAAACAACATAATTCGAAAGTGCAGTAACGATTGCCGTCCAGGAAGCTTGACGTGATATTAGAGGGGACACAAAGGCTTAGTCAACAAAAAAAAAAAAAATTCTTGACAGGGAAATCGCGGGGCGCTGGGGGGGAATGAGCACGGAGGGGGGGGGGGGAAACCAACACGCGCAAAAGGAGAGGGTTGGGGGAAAAACGCAAACTAGGTACGACGGGGAAGGAAGTTAAAAGGAATGAAGACGGGTTAAGGTTCGAATTGTCGGGGTTGTCGAGGGAACAAGTGACGGTTGCAAAAAAGGGGGGGGGGAAAAGGTAAGGACAAACGCAAAGTTTGAGGAAAAAAAGGGGCGCAGGAAAAAAAAAAGCGCGAGATGAAGGCCGGCAACGGGGAACAAGGGAGGTGAGGGAAGCAAAAAGCTTAAAAAAAAAAGTTAGTTCGTCGGATACGCCAAGTCAGAAAACCCGAACTAATTGGAGCGGATGTTAT
>Ga0179591_1155992_pt1 | contig 15505 bp, 14 predicted proteins | sample CZOMad2_1_08_16f_FD_182891 | JGI IMG/M metagenome (GOLD analysis project Ga0179591, IMG submission 182891) | Vadose zone soil fungal communities from Angelo Coast Range Reserve, California, USA - CZOMad2_1_08_16fungal (PacBio error correction) | ecosystem: Environmental > Terrestrial > Soil >...
AGAGGGCAGGATGGCGACCAATTAGTGCCGTTGAAAGGGACGTCCGTCAACATGACTCTAAAGAAAAAAGGTCAGTAAGGAAGGTATGTTATAATGGGGCTTAAGGCGCAGTCGCGGACCAGTTCGTCAGTCGATCCCAAAGAATGTCGAAATGAGGAGACCTTGAACATCAGCGAACTAGAACGTGTCGTGCTTTCACTCTGAAATCGCCGTCCTTCGGGGGAGAAAGGAATGACTAAGAGGTTAGACGGAAAAGCTTTGTCAATCCATCACAGCTGAAAAGGAAGACCATGTGAAATTTAACGGCCCGGGGAAGCGCTTACCGTCCCTGGAGCGAATACTTAAACGAAGAGGCCCTCAGGGGCCGGGGCTAAAAATGTGTCTGCCGAAGAAGGGAAAAGAACAGGAGCAGGAAAGACAGAGGCAGCCGACGGGGCAGCCTTTTCACGGAAGAAGACAAAAGAAGCCAAACTTCAGAAAGACGTGGGGGGGTGGGGGGTGGAAAAGGGGTGAAACGCTCACATGTCAATACGTCTTAGTCGGTCAAGGAGAAAGGAAGCCGAAAGTGGGGTGGTGGGGGGGGGTGGGGAGGGGGGAGAGCGAACAAACGCGGCAGCGGGCTTTGATCCAGGGGGGGGGGAAGGAAACCAGGATAGGCTTCCGCTGTCGTAACTCAAGGCGGGTAAATAAGAAAAGGGAAAGTTGGACGGAGCTCGCTAAAGGAAGCAGCTACCGCGCCAGGCGAAGTTAAATGACTTGAAAATCGGGAAAATAGGCGTGGGACCCGGCAAGAAAGACTAGAATAGGGATGCCAGAGGGGAGAGAAGGACAACATGGCGGCATCACCATGTGCTGAGTCTGGAGAGGGAGATGAGACTCCCGTCCGCCATCCTCAAGAAAGTAAAAAGGGTAAACGGAGGTGACGGAAAAAATGGCGTGTCCCCTGCTGGCCGAATCATAAGGGAAGAAGAAGAGGGCGACGCCGTCCTCCGGAAAAAAGGCAAGGTTCCAGAAAAACAAGGAACCCAGGGAAAGGAAGAGTAACGACGCTTCCACCGATCTGGTGCCGGCTGCTTGGAGAGGGAAAGGGCCAGCAGGTACCGCGGCCCGCTTTGCACCTGGAAAACACCGATGGGAGGGAGAGGAACACGCAAACACGGAACTGGGCTGAGCCTCCGACCGAAAGGCCAATACCTGCCTACCTCTTAGGGAAGCCAAGCTGAACATGGCGGCAAAAAGAGAAAAGCTTGGGACATCTATCGTGAAAGAGGAAAATCTCAGGCCAGCATTCTTCATTGCAAAAAAGGAAAAAGGACTGAACCGAAAACAATGCAAGGGGAGGGGATCACGCCTCATAAGAGAGTGCTCTAAGATCCACCAGTCATGACGAGAGAAGAGGAAAAACTCCCTTTTCATCTAGGGCTGCTTCACCTCTCATTGCTAAAGGAGGAAGGGTCATCGCAAATTGCACTTACATCAGCTGACAGCGGAAAAGAGGGGAACGGAGAAGACATGAAAACAAAGGTTCAGTCTCAGCATCCGCCGTGCAAAACCTAAAAAGGAAAGAAGAAAGGCTCCAGCCCGGCATCGTTCAGGGGGTAAGGGATAAAAACCCAAAAAAACAACCCCAAAAAAAAACACAACCAAGAAGAAAAAAGGGGAAAGGCAATCGTGCTTGCTAAGTACATGCATCTGTTACTATCAAGGAAGGGGGGGGGGGAAGGGGAAGGATGAAGCTGAGATAAGCAGGAAAAAAAAACCACCCGCTAAGAAACTAAGGTGGTCAAGATGGGTCGGGAGGCGCGTGGGGTTCAAGCGTTTGTCCTTGACATCTCAAGGTAAGCCAAAAGGGACAGACGCTTGTGGATCAAAGGGCCGTGTAGGGGTGGGAGGGAACGGAGTTCAGGCGCTGGGTGGTTTGGCAAAGAGCTGAAGCGCGGAAACGCCCTTCCGTCGAGAAAGGTAACCGTACGAAATGAACCGCTGACAATTTAGCGAAGGGGGTCGCAACAAAGAGAAACCTGGAAAAAAAGAGAAGTCTAGCCGAAAAACTGCAGCTATTAAAGGACAACGGAGAGGAGGCACCTCTTCTTACCATTGCTAGATGCGCCCCAAAGCCGTGGAAGAAAACCAAGACGACCCGGCAAGTCGCCTGAGGCTTACTGGAGCAAAGGACGACAGAAGAATCATTACGAGCTCCCGAAAAAAAAGAAGAAGCAAAGTGGACACACTGGCAGTTTACAAGCGGTCACTCTAGGAGCTGCACGGGGGACCGAAGCTCTTTGTTGCACCAGCGCAAAAAAAGAAGGAAACGGCCTAAGGAACGGACGAACCCAGGACCGGCCGGACGAAACAACCGGCGAAAATAGGCCCCGCGTCATGAACAAGCCAAAGAGAAGGGGCGAAACAGTTACCCACCTCGTAGGTGAGGAAATCAACAAACAGGGCACCAGCATCGCGTCTCCCTGCAAAAAGAGGAAGAGGACCGACGACCGTAGTTCCCCGGGAAAAGGGGAAAAAAAGCACCCAGTCCTGACTCAATCAGCTAACAGGGGAAGAAAGTTCTCTCTCACGGACACAACTGACCTGGGAAGGGGGGGGGAAAGGCACCGGAAAACGCCACCCGTAGGTCACCAATCAGAACAGTTGGGGGAAATGCAGTAGAAAAAAGATGGCCAAGGGGGGCCTCTTGGGCGCCGAAATCGCAGAACCAGATGAAAGGAGAAAAGACCGGGAATCGTCTCACGACTGTGCGGGGGTTTCAACTGGGTGAGGTGGGGGGCGGATCACAGCTACATCGACACGGAGCAGGAAGGTGCGTATACCGCAAGGGAGGGAAAGAAAATGGATTTCCCCTTTCTTAAAAGGGTCGGAGACGCAGGCCAAAGCAAGAAGAGGGACAAGGAGGGGGGGTAAGAAGGGCGAAACACTTTGGCGATCACGCGCCCCAGGCGTCAGGACGGTCAAAGCGCTCTCGTTGCAACACCGTGCAGTCTCACGGCCGGGACTCGGCAAAAGGGGCAGGAGAAAGGGAAAAGGACGTTAAAGGGAATTCCAACTCTCATAGAGAAGGATCTTACATCTCGACATAGCGCTTGGAAAGAAGGTACGAGTTAAGAAAGATGATTCACAAAGAACATTCGCCTGCCTTGTATCAGGGGCTGACTGCTGAACGATTTCGCACGTGTCAACCTCCTCTGTCATCTCCTTCCAAAGAAGCAGGTCGCAATTTTTCAAGGAGGGGCGTACCCTGCTGTCCAGAGGCAGGGGTTTTTCTAGTTGAGGCCGGCCGCCATAAACGGGGAAAAGAAAAGGCCCAGAGGGGAGGTACTATCGCATGGTGATTGGGAAAGTGACGTACGGGTACGTGCAGGAGGTCCCGAAACTGCTTCCTTACCATATCACCCGGGGGAAACCAAAAACCAAAAAAACTAAATCACTTCTGACCGCAGAAATGAGGGGAGAAGTGGGGGGGGGCCGCCGGGGAGCCGTGCACCCGGGTCGGCCGGGGGCTGCGCAACACGAGGAGCTAGCTCGCAGAAAAAAACGGGGAAAAAGAAAGAAGAGGAGTGGCCGCGGGCTCCGTGACTTCAACTTACAGAAGAAAAGAGAAAACGAAGAGTAAAAAAAGCCCCCGCCAGGGGAGAATGACATCTCTCTAAAAAAAACCAAAAAAAGAAACCGTCTAGGAAAAGAAGAAATTTCATCAAGAGAAGGGGCGGAAAAGTCTACGTTTCGGAGATTCATATGGATGGATTGGACATGGGACGCCAACAGCGGCCACGGAAACCTGGTCAGTCTAGTTCCCGCGAACCACTATCGAGATAATCAAGTGCCAGGAGAAACAGAAAACGACAACGCCTTCCCAGGAGCCCTTCGTAAACCACCACCACTAGAGGCAGGGGGGTTCCAAGAGTAATAAGTGGAAAAAGTTTTCGTTTGTTGCGGGACAAATGTCGCGCAGAAAAAAAAGGGAGCGACAATATCACCCCGTACGACTTCATGGACACACAAAAGGAAAGGAAACTCCTCGGGTAAAGACATAGTCACCGGATTAGTCGGCAAGGAAAAAACAAATAAGCATGCCGCGGCCAAAAGGGTAAAGGGAAACAATTGTGCGGCTCTGCTGCATCATGTCCAGGACCGTCATAGGACGATCACCTGGGCAGAAAAGAACGGAAAATAGGAAAAAAGGAACACACCTACAAAGGAAGAGCGCGCCTGATATACCGATGTGCTGGGTAACGTTCAAAAAAAAAGGGCACTTCCAAGAACGCGTGGAAGAGAAAGATGCCGCGGGGAAGAGCGGAGGAGAGTGGAATGCCAGTCCGGACGACAACCCAAATGCGTAAGTTCACAAAGTCACGGGAAAAACGTCGAAGAAAACGGTTTAAACGGCCCCTCAGAGGAAAAGGTGACAGCCGGACTCGGCCCGCAACCGTGAAAGCATCTCCGGCCGACAGCCGCATGGCCACATGTAGGGGATGGAAAACGGTATTCTCCCTTACCTGGGGAGAAATGGGAAGCCCTCAGTCGACCTAACCTGCGGTTATCCGGACCTTCATGCGAATTATAAGGAGAAGTGGGTGTTACCCGACCCGCACCAGAACAATTAAAAAAAGGCGACCCGAGCGGGACAATCGCGCGGGACGCTTGGGGCCAGCAATCTCGGTGACGGCGATGGAAGAAAAAAGGGGGCAGTGCACAAAGGGGGCAGGAAAAGCACGCTCCAACAAACATAGGTCCGGGGAAAGTCCTACAACCGGGGGGTTTGGGGGACGGGGGGGGCGGGGACGGCACCCGTAGAAAAGTCAAAGTAAGTGACGGTGAGGCGGATACATGTTAGGTCACCCCAAAGCGCGTGAAAAGGAAAAGGGGCCACGGGGGCAGGCCGAGTCTACGGCGACCAGCGGCGTCGACCTTCTTGCACGCAGAAGCGAAAAATGTTTACCCGAGTGTAGGGAGGGGGGGGAGAGACGACGGTTTCTGACTGGTTCTAAAAAACTTATGAAATTACTACGACTAAGTTCCCGACGAGGAAAAAAAAATGAAGACCCCGCAGGCCGGTCAAGGTTGGATGCCTATTCGGCATCGTTAAAATGGCAGCACTGTAAAGAAATAGGATGGTACAAAAAGCAGAGGCGGAAAAAAAAAAAGGTATAAAGGAGGAGGAGAATCGGACTCCATCGCAGTGTTTCAAGCACTGGACTTAGAGGTCCTCAACGCTAGAGGGAGCTCCAGTAGAGTAAGGGGGAAATGAACGAAATTCCTCGCTCGGACGACGTACATTTAGGTGGAAAGTAAGACCACAAAGCGTGGAAAAAAAAGAGGATGAATGACTACGATTAAGCCAGAGGTCCTACCGAGAAAAGTGCGTCTACTACCCGCAATTCAACATTGGTCTATGGTCGGTATACCGGTAGAAAAGTCCAATCCTTCAAACTGATAAGAAAATGGAAAACGCGGCCGTGGCCCGCCTCGGCTCAAACAATCGGCAATACCACACAGAAAATCAGAAAAACAAACGCCACCCGCGCACACGCAGGGTGACAGAAAAACATCTCGAAAATTAGGATTTCGCGGATTATGAAGGAACCAAAGAGATCGGGACCGAAAAATAAAAGGGCAAGACCCAATTTACGCACATAAATAGGAAAGAGAAATACTAAGTGCTGGGGTCGGGAGGGCTCCGCTCGGGAGGATCTGAAGGGAAGATTAATCAAGAACGACCACAACAACTTAAACCAACCCTCCATTTACTACGTGGGAGGACCGTGATGTTGCTTATTCCACAAGATCCTCAAGTAAAAAAGATTAACATCAACGCGAGGGAACGAAAAAGACTGGACTTTGGCCACACTCCTGAGAGACGGCAGAAGGAACTGGGGAGAGGCGCTCCACAGCGCACGGGGAAAAAGAACTGCTTGACGGTCCGAACCCAACAAACGAAGCGTTGAAAGCTGTAAGGGGACCAGGGAAAGAAATCTCTACCGATCACGAGTAATGGGAAAACCGGCCCTCAATGACCAGCGATAGCTTGCTAAGGAATGAGAAAAAAACGGGGAGGTGGCAGTGTCGAATCATCAAAACCGTAACCGGCTGCTTATTCTCAAAAGAACATTTGAATTAGGGTCGGTAGTCACAGAGCTTCCGGAATGAAGCCGAAGTCTGAACTAAAAAAAAGAAAAGACAACCGATAGTCCAAACGCTCCGTCGCTTAACGAGCCGGGGAAATCAGAAAAAGTAAAAAAAGGGGAAGTGCATCCCGATGTCCAAGATGAGCGTTCCCGGTATGGGGGGGGGGGACTAATGCGCATCTAAAGGAGTAACTCAGGTTTACCAGGTTAAGTCCTGAGAGAAAAAAGAAGGCAAGAGACAAGCAGAGGTCCTATGAAATCAGAAATGGTTATCGTAAAGACGCAAGGACCAACAGACTCTGGGTTACTCTGGCGGGGCATTCAGAACAAAAATTCCCAGGGGTACATTAGGGGGATGAAACCGGGGAAGGCCCTTGTCGGTCTAGTAAAGGGAAAAGACGACTTAGGCCGGGCCGTGACTATTCGTCGGGGCAAGCCGGAATCAACTAGTCACACACAGCCAAGCTCCAATACGTTTGGCCATATAGGAAGGCAAGGAGGGACCGCCTAAAGAAACTAAAGGTGAGCCTCCCGGATCCCCCTTGAGAATCGGGACAAAAAAAAAAGTCGTCTCGTCCACCTGGCCAGGAATAAGGACACAAGCGCCTCCCCGTTGACAAAATAGCATTTAAAGGGTCGAAAAGGGAAATCAGACGCAAAGTTATTCGAGCTCTTAGGAAGGGAAAGCGGGCGCATGGCTACAACAGGCCGAAGAGTTAACCCAAACCAGAGGATTAAGAAAAGAAAAAATTGCCGAGATATCCCAAACTCAACGATTGGGGCTAAAAAAAAAATCCCGTGAGTGCCAGGACCGCTCAGAAACGTATGGGGGAAAGTGAGAGGGACAAGTGACAGAAAAGGACAACCTCGGATCAGGCTGAATCTGCGGGGGGGGGGGAAGGAACATGTGCCGGCTTCCCCCATGGCTGACCAAACGTCCGGCAGGACGCGACTGAGCGAACTTGAAATGAGCACGCCATCGTGATAGCCCGCCCCCACAGCCGGACAAAGGTAGCAGTGTCGATGCAATCGGTTCAACTCGGCACACTGTAGGACTGCGCGACCGCAGGAAAATGCAGGCTCATACTGGGGTGGAGAAGACGATAACTGACTCAGGAAAAGGCACCGTTTCTCCCCTCAGGACTTAAAGAATGGCGTACATACGGGAAAAACCCCCCTCAGGAAATTCAGCAAAGATGTGCAATTGGCCCGAACCCAAAGGTCTAAAGCTGCAAGGATCGACAACGGTCGCTAAGGCCGCCTTCATAAGTAATAACTTCAACGGCATCTAAGAGAGGTCATGGAAAAAGTAGCAAAAGGAGAGCCCTGGCAGAAAGGAAAAAAATATACAGCGAGGAAAAGAAAGGAACATGTTCACGGGGCTAAAGCTGGGGGGTAGGGGCTCACTTGGCAGGGGGAGAATCTGAAATCCCGAAGAGGAAATGAAGGCATGGGAAATAACCGAAAAATCTCGGAGAGATCGGTTTCACGGAATCCACGCTTCCGGTGCAGAGGCTATCCACAGGGAAAAACAACTAACCCGGACATGAGGCGGCGAGTAATCGATAAAAAAAAAAACACAACGTTTGAGAGAGATTACGGAGGTTCCCATCATAAGGTACTGGGGGGCGAGGGCGCCTTTGTATCTCGAGGGAGACGGGGACTCGTGGATCTAGTGCAAGAAAAAGCTTCGGAAAAAAGAAATATGCGGGAAACTTCCTCTCGCTGAGATAAAAGATCTGGATAACGCGGCCAATGATAGGACCTACAAAAAACCGTTCGAACAATTAACTCGGGCCTAAGCATGTAGGAGGGATCGGCCAGGGCAGGCATGCAGTTACGACCGGGGAAAAGAAAAAAAAATCGTCTGATGGTATACTTTTTCGATCTGAAGGGCGCCCCTTTAGTAGTAGAGAAAAAGACGCACGTTGAGTGAGGGGAGACAGTTAATCACGGAGCGGAACGTCGGGGGGCTGTTCCGATGAATAAAGAAACAGTCCTGGAAAAGGGGAGAGTGGTGACAAGGGTGCGCCAGAAGAAAAAAGGAGGAGTCAGCGGCAGTTCCCTATGTCGAGCAAGGAGAAGGGGGAACAGGAGGAACCGCTCTTCATAGAATACAGGCAAACTAAAATTGCTAGGACGGGGGACGGGCTAACGGAATGAAGAGATCGTACCTTTATCAGCAGGATCTGAAAAAAAGATAAAATAGTAAACAAAAAAAGGGGACGCTGCAAATACAAATAGCAGACGTATAAGGAGGTGGTAAGGGGGGGGGTAAGGGGGGGACAAAAACGAACCTTGCAGACTGTTAAAGGGAAAACCCGCGCAAAAAACGTACCTTTTCAAAAGACCCACGTGGATGGGAGCGAGTAAAAGGAATCGGAGGTCAGGGCGGGTCAACCTCATGATGGGAAACGGGGGAGTCCAATCGGCTCCGCCCAGCGGTGACTAGAAAGAGCGTACCCAGGGGCTAAGCCTCAACGAAAAAATATTTACTGCGCGGACCAGCAGGGAGAGGAGCTTTCCCAGGTCCTGGGCTCTGTAAATGGACGTCCGGAGATCCGATGCAAGTGGTAAATGCTCTCAATAGTGCCGCATGGAGGGCAGAAACAAGTGTTCGGGAGAGCTGAAAGGGGGAAAGGGGGGCGAAGGCACGTACGACAAAAGGGCCAACTTGCAGGGAGCGTAAAGGGTCAGGAGCACTTTCGCTGGTCCCTCAGGTGACAATAAGAACTTAACCGAGAAATTCGCGATGGGGAGATCCTGCCGAAAATTGCACGGGCTTTTCAGAATCCACAAGGACAATGGCAGGGGCCGGAACAATCCTACTTAACGGCTTTGAGAGGATGGACAGGCCATCCGTTGGACCCGGGAAAAAGAAAACTTTTCCTCAGCCCTTTGGACCGAAGTAAGGTACCCGCGGTAACACACAACACGCAGAAGACACGATACGTCAAGACTCCCACCGACCGTACAGCGAAACGGGAAGGAAAGGGGCTGTCCGGGCCAGAAAAGATGAGCTTCTCCATTATGAGCACACCCTCAATATTCTTGTACCGATAACTAGTTGGTGTAATCAAAAGAGGAAAAACTTTCACCAGGCGTAATGCAGAAAGTGCCTTAATTCGATAAAAAACAGGAACGAACTGAAAAGGGGGGGTTAAGACAGTCCGCGGTAGACTCGAGGGGTCTAGACGTCACCACCAGGATTCTCGCCGGAAAAATGCCTAGGTCATCTCGGGACGGCTTAAAACTTCTGGTGGTCGAATAAACAAAGGGTACATCATAAGGTAAACAAAGGCCAGCGCGGCCTAGACTTCGAATGTCTCTACAGTCACCTCAGCGGTCAATTCAAGGAAAATGGCTGCGGGCCAGCCGACGTTCCAGCAGAAACGGAGATCCGGAGATACCGTGTCCAGCACGGCATTCGGGAACGGCCGCGGTTGCCTTGACATCAGCGGTTACCGAGAGGATATCGGCGTGGGACTAATAAAAAAGAAAAGACCGGTCGTAGAAGGGGGAGGGGGGGGGGGAAGGGGAGGAAAAATGACTAGAGATACCGGCCTACTGCTCGACCCGCCCACCTCCGACGGGAGGGGAAAACAATCATTGGTCAATCTTGGGAGTAAGAACGGGGGACACGGGCGCGCTCTTTTTCCGGCTCATCATCCTCGACAGAAGAAATGCCGGAAAAGCGGAGAAACGTCGTAGGGGGGTTCGTGAGGGAAGGGTAGCGGGGCTGGGGTAGGTGAAATTCGGACGAGGGAAGAGAACTGTAATCGGCCGGGTCTGGACTGAAAGTAATAGGAGCCGCGTTACAGCAAAGACAAAAGAAAACCTACCGAGACCACCTGTTCATCTGACGGGATGCTCTTAGCCGAAAAGACGTATAGAAAGGAAAGAAACTTGAAAAAGCGTGGAAAGGGAAAAAACTAAGCCGTGGCAAAACACTCACCCGAAGGTCGTCCGGCAGTAAATTGAGCGCATTCAAACCTGAAGAAGAGTAGAGAAAAAAAGAATGAGGAATAATCACGCATCTGAACTGAGCGCGCCTCTGACGAGGGGACTACCTTCGGCAGTAGCGCTGTTGTGACCAAAAGAGACTACGCGCCTGAACTTCCGAGGAAAAACCTACAAAGGTTCACGTCGGCTGGAAATATAACACGGCTCTAGGGGAAACAGAGAGGATTCATACTCCACAGTCAGTCGACCATAAATCGTCACAGACCAGCACGACCAGCTGAAAAGAAAGAGTATTCTCCCGGCGAGAGGGGGGGAAGACAGGGACTCTGAAAGGAGGCTCCGGTGTCCGCGACGTGGGCCTGACAAGTCACCATTCCGCGCCAGCGTAAAGGGGGGAGCGTTCCAGTGAAAACACGCTCAACGTGAGCATAACGGATGACCACGGGGGGAACGTCACCTGTCCCAACGCCACACGGGAGGAAGTCCACAGGAAGCGAACAGGTGGTGGAAGAAGGGAGGTAAAGGTGGAAAATTAACTAAGTGAGGTGGGAGAGAGCTTCACCTACGAAATGGCGGCAAGCTCCATCTAGGGGAAGAAACTCTCACTTTCTGTGCCCTGGTCTTTGACTGGACTTCTCACATCAGACCAAAAGCAACATCACGAGCATGAGGGGAAAAAATACAAGGGGGGATGGACTAAACTAGGGTGGGATGGTCATTTGCGTCCAAAGGTCATTTGAAAATAAGAAAGGAAAGAGAAGACTTTTGCGGATGTCCCGGTTCGAATGGTAGGGATAAAAGAAAACCCACCGGCGTGCAAAGGACTGTCCATCGCCAAGTCCAGGGGCAACCTTGGAACGAAAAAGAAGGGGGGTCAAAACTCGTGACACCGTGGACGGAACATCTGGGGGATCCACTCGTTAATGCCCCGCTCATCGATCTAAAACACGGGAAAGCGCAGCGACGCGAGTGTGGAAGGGATGGCCGGGAAGCTATGATTCCGCACACTAGGTCAATCAGGCGCAGCAGAGACAGAATGTGACAATGGCGCGGTCTCAGAGAAGGGGGGGGAAATAGAAAAACGAGAAGCGGCCTCAATTTCCGGAGGGCCTGTAACTCATGCGGCAGCGGTCCGGCTCTCGGGATGGCTCCGAAGAAAAAAAGGGTGCGAGGAGAAGCAGATAACTTTCGGAAGCCTTTTGCGGCGAAGTCGGTACGGGGTGATACTACTTCGGTCAAAAGAATACAGATTCCTAGAGAACAGGGGAAAAGCAGTCAAAAAAAACATCACGAGGACAGGGGACAAATGCCGGAGCGCTTTGAGCCTTAGACGGGCTGACGGTCCGGTCGGCATGGTGAGAAGAGCCAGAAGACTACTACGACGCGATTTCATATCGCAGGGAGACTCCCAGGAACAAGTCAAAGGGCTCGATCACCGTACGGACTAAAAGAATATCCTAACGAGAAATGGTAAAACCCCCTGACGGGGGATTACATCTCTCTAAAAACAAAAAACAAGGGAGGGGGGAGAGCAAATCGCCCGGGACGTGGCGGAACCGCAATTCTCGGGTCATAGGAGGGCGGGCCGGTTGACGAAAGAGAAAGCAGGGCACTCCCACATGCCGGAGGACGCAGAAGCGAAGACATCGCGGCGTATATACTCAGAGGGAAGAAAAAAAAAAAAAGCCGGCGAATCCCTATTCGGGGAAAAAGAAAGCAAAGGAGGTCAACGTGATTAGCTGGGACCGTTGCGTTGGCTGTCACCATTTGGATAGAGAAGCATAGCGCGGCGTGACTAAAAAATCTAAAACCGTACGACGACTGAGAAAAACTTGAGCCGACGCCGCGGTACCTAAGAGGAACCGGGCTTTTGTATGGCGGGCCCTAATCCCCAAAACAGACTAGCACACCACAGGGTACCGGCCATAAACATGGGAGGAAATTCTGCAAGGTCAGCCACGCTATATCCAGAGAACGGAAGGCCATCTTCACCAGAATGAATCAGCAAGAACCCTGCCGCGCGCCTGATCGACAAGAGGGGGGGGAACCTTCCAGTCGACAATGCCAAGGAAACTCGTCCGGTGGCGGAAGAATGGCCTCTTCTAAGCTCGATGAAGAAGTGTAAGCCGTTCACGGAGGACCCCGAGGCGGAATTAAAAAGCGACCAGGGGGTAAAAAAGCGGAGGGCCCCTTTTAACCAAAAAGACAACAAACACCAGAGAAGACTGATGAGACTCCGGTTAGCGGAAAACAACCTTGGAGACTAAGCCAGACAACGCCTCAGAAAGAAGTTCTTTGCTTTGTGGCCAGTAAGAAAAAAAACCCTGTGGACGGCACCTTGGAAAGGAAGCGGCTCCTAACCGAGTTTCTCCGCACATTCAATGCCCTTGGAGGAAGGGATACTCCCGACCCCACCAGAACCATTTAAACAGAAAAAATAGGACAGCCGTGGACTCGCTCGGTACGAGGTTTGCCGCCACATTCGGGCCTTCGATTCGCACGCAAAACCTAGGGGAGGACAAAAAGAACGCTCGTCCCACCCAATTGTCAGGGAACCGAGAAAAACACCAGTGCGTTGGAGTGAAGGTCACCACGGTCAGCAACGTTCCAAGTCAGTGACGGTGAGTCGCGGGAGGGGGCAAAGGACCTGAAACATCATCTAAAATGAAGTGGAAGTAATGTCTGCTGAAGGAGACCTCGGCTTCTTGAGACAGGAGGGAAAGCGAAGGGCGAGACTAAAAGCTTATTGTTTCCAAAGCTGTATGGAGCTCTTTGGTCGAACGTTGGGTCGACCAGGCTTGATGAGCCGGGAACGGGGAAAAAAGGAAAAAGACCGGGCCTTTCGATGGGAGGTCCAAGGAGAACAATAAAAAGCCGGTTACAACCAGCGAGCACGGTCCCTCGGTAAGAGAGAGGGGGGGATCCTCTTCTGCCAGAGCATGTGGTGGAGAAGGAGGGAAACTTCCTACCGCTGAGCGGGGGGAGAGTTCAACAAGGAGGTAGAACTCGGGTGATGCGGCTAACGAGTAAAAAAAAGAGACGGTTTGTTCCCTACCACTGCGTCGGGGTCTCAACAGCTACGATGGGCCGCCCATGGCCTGGAAAGTTAGAGCGATGTTACGGCTACGACCTCGGAAGGACCGGGGGCTCAAGAGACCGTGGTCGAAAATGGGAAAACCTCTTCTACGACTGGGCCCGCCCGGCAATGAAAACCGCTTCCCGAACTTGACGCATTAACTCGGAACAACCAAGCGCGAGAAGAAGAACAAAAAAAAAAATCCATCCAACAGAGAGGAAGGCAGTGTCGGCGAGGAATGAGGCAGGGGGACCACGAGGAGCGGAAACAGGAAAGAAGCCGTCACAACCAGATTACCAATAAAAAAAACCGAAGCGGCTTTTGGGAGGGGATCGAAAAGAGAGGGGCCAGGAGATTCAGCGTCAAAAAGCAAAAAAAAAGGAAAACCCCTCCATTCTACGACGGGCATAGTAACGTGGATGGAGTTATTCCCCGCAACTGACAGAGAGTAGACAGCAACGATGACCATGTACATATGAACCGGGGAGGCCGAGCTAGGATCTCCGTGATCCGGATGGCAACAAGGCGGCTTCGAAAAAAAAACAGGGAGGAAGGTAAGGGCGGTACTGTAAAGAAAAGCAGAAAAGTCCACGATGGAATTCCCATGAGAAGGGGAACCCTGCAGAGCTCACGAGAAAACGGAAAAAACCTATCGATGACCCTCTTCATAGAGGGAGAAAGGAAGAAGGAAGGTGGTCAAAAGAGCCTCACCACTAAAGAAATTATCATGGAAAAATAAAAACTAACCGGGATGCTGGGCCGGTTCTCACCAAAGCGAGGGAACATCTCTGTCAATGACGCCTGTCTCGAAAAAGAAGCACGGACCACATTTATCTGAGAGAGAAGTTCTGTCTGGGGTCGTATCCTGTAAATCGAAGAAATCGTCTTGACCGACGAAAAGAGGGAGAAAAGGCATGCCCTGTATGGGTTTGCGGAGTGCAAGAGAAGAGAGCATGTACCTCGTTACGAGGAGTACAGCCGCTGCTGGACCAGGTGTCCGAGGGTCAAAAAAGCGGTCCACTGCTGGCCCTGGAGAAAAAAGGAAAAAGCAAAACCAGCTACTGGGGGGAATTCGGGAGGGCAAGACGACCCGTTCAGTTACTTTGCCTAAGGAACGAAAAAGGGAACGGCTAAAAGCGCACACGTCGAGAAGGAAAAAGGAAGCAGCCAGCAGGTGCAACAAGAGTGACCCCGGACAGCCCTAGCAACAACACTTGGGGAAGGGGAGGGTCAGGGAAATTCCAACCCTCCGCCCAAAGGAGATGAAAAAAATGGGATGCCGTCACGGCTGACAGCTCTTTTCCGGCGGTGAAACCAGAAGGGAATAAAAGAAATCGTAACCTGCCAGTCAATTCAGTTTCCCTTGGAAAAAAGCTCCGATTGGGGGAAATCGAGGGGGCATCGCACTGCATCTTAGCGAGAGAACCATGGAGGAAGAGAAGAAAGAGAAAAGCCTTTCTCTATGCTAAGATCCTCATGATTTTCCCAAAAAGCGGCAGTCCGATCAACGGTGTCCACAGAGTTCCCTAAAGCTGGGGGTTGGTGGTCTAAACGAGGTTAATCTGTTTGGGGAGAGGGCCCAAAGTAACAGCAAGTCATCAGGAGGGACAAGAAAAGAGACACAAACCCTTACAGAGAAAGATCATTCAGGCTTCGGTTGAGGCTGAGGGAAACTTCTGCCCCTAGTTAGGGCTCAAGAGACTTCTCCATGAGGACGAAAGGGAATTATCTGCGAGGACATAAGGAAAAAGACCAGTCCAAACGTCCAGACGTTCGGGGGGGAGGAATGCGGCCGGGCAGCAGCTGGCAAAATCAGGCAAGATCGAAAGACAGGAAAGAAGTATTCAAAAGCTGTGTGCGGGAAAAAGAACACTACGGGGAAGCCGTTGCACAAGATCAATGAAAAAAAAGGACTCAATCCACTAGGAAAAAAAGAAAGCATCTCCCGTTATTTCATGGCCAAGACTACCTGGAACGCAGGTCGCTTATCGACGCGAGAACGGGAAGGAGAATAAACTTCTCAGGAGAAAAAGGACGGGCAAAGCCCGACCGTCCGTCAAGGCCCGTCGTCAGGAAAGCGCCCTGCCAGAATCAAAAAAAGAAAAATCTCTGCCAAAATTAAACATGGTCTCCGAAGAAAACGGGAGTGTTGGGAGGTCGGGGTAGAATGGTTCCGATTGCTCCATCTCTAGGACATCTATAGATCAGGTCCAAGAAAAGAAGGAGACGCGTATCTATTCACTCAAAACAAAAACAAAAAAAAAAAGAAACAACTAGATCCACATGCAGGCGGGTCCGAAACAAAAGCAACTGGAGGAGGGTCGGAGAG
>Ga0179591_1379081_pt1 | contig 15503 bp, 25 predicted proteins | sample CZOMad2_1_08_16f_FD_182891 | JGI IMG/M metagenome (GOLD analysis project Ga0179591, IMG submission 182891) | Vadose zone soil fungal communities from Angelo Coast Range Reserve, California, USA - CZOMad2_1_08_16fungal (PacBio error correction) | ecosystem: Environmental > Terrestrial > Soil >...
CTTGTCGGAGCTGGGAAAATTACGCCATCCGAAAAAAAAGAAACCGCAGGTCACGGAACTCGGCCGGGGAGAGGAAAAAAACGCCCTCGTCCGCGAGATCAAAGAGTCCGGGGTAAGAAGAGCACCGTCAAACGGATCCTTAAGTGGAAGGAAAGGGGCTAGAAGTCAATAATGCAACAAAAAGGGGGGGGAATCCTAACGTGAGGGCACCTCATCTCCATGGGGAACGATGAGAGATTTCTTATCCTTAAGAAAAACAAAGGGATGGTCTGAAGGGACAGTCGAAAGAGACTCATAGGAGGGGAGGGGCGGCAGTAGTAAGGGCCCAACCCAAAATTAGATATAACGGGCGGCTACTAGAACCTCGAAGGCAACCAGTCATTCTCTTGGATTTACGCGACATCGTCTGCATCAGATGGATTCTACCGGGGGGGGATGCGGCGAACAGCAGCTACAGCACTTACTTTTGAAGTGCGTAAAGTGAATCTTAAACACGGGAAGGTCCGCTCCCGCCTAGGAAGTGGAAAATACCTTACACATCAAGCGTCCTCGGATCGGGAGGAAGAGAATCGCCTTCGTCTCGAAAGAAGATGGCGAACCGAGGGCCTCGTAGGGTCAGTAGTCAGAAACCAACGTTTTTAAGTGAGATAAAAGACGGCTAAAACCGCCCTCGTCAAGGGAAAGACAGAAAAGCGTCCAATCCGAGTGACAAAGGTCACTGGGTGGCCCGACTCTTACAAGTGATAGGACGCGGCCTTCTGAGGACTTTTGCACTTTCACCCACACGGGGGAGAACACCCATCAAAACAGGGAGTATACAAAAGGAACCCGTCCAAATCGACAAAAAAAACCGCCTTAAGACAAGGACTAACCTTAAGGGGGGAGGGGGGTGCGAGAAGACGTCTTCAATAAGATGGGGCAGATGGCGAGGCAGCAGGAGGGCGGTCGTGAGCATCCGACGAGAGGAGGAGTCAGGCCTTTCAAGTTGGGGGGGGTTGGGGGGGGGGAAAAAAGGCGAGGATCCAAAGGTAAGTGAGCCCTTCGGAGGGAAGTCAGTTTAACGTGCGGCTACGAGACAGGAAGGAATCACGCACGTGAAGAAGAGAGGTAGGGCCTGCCCTGCTGGAGAGGACACGGGAGAGAGAATCTAGAACTTCCTACTATGAGTCGAAATTACTCGAAGGAGGCTTGCTCCAAACCTCTTTCCCATAGCTGCGAACGTCTTGGTAATAAGGCAAATCCCTAAATAAACTGGGAGGAGGGGTGTTGTAGAGAACTTCGGGGAGAGTGTAAATGCAGACTCCAGTTGAGAGGGGCTGAAAAACACGAAGCCCACAGGTTGAAGTACTCTGCCTCGGACGTCAAGCGTAAGAGGAGGTCATCTTACCGAGGGCTGCTGTAGGGACGGGGTGAAAACAGGGAACGACCAGGTCTATCGTATGATCGAGGCCCCGGGGGGGGGATAAAGACTCGAAGGATAAAGGTCTACTTTCTGGAAGGAGACGATGTGACGATTCGATGGGCGGGTGACAGGATCAGGTGGCAAAGTCACCAGGAGGCGGGAGCTTAAACTTCCCTGAGGATAGAAGTCAAGAGGTAGGCCAACTGGGGTCTGCTGTGAATAGTCACATTCTGAGACTTATAGGAGTGCCTATGGTCCAGACCTGCTATATAGACGGGGGATCAGATAAAGGGTTTCCGAAATTTTCACAGAGTTGGTGTGGGGGCGAGAGATAGACTGGCGGTCCGTCGATGAGGGAGAATCAAGAGGCTTCTCAATAAAGAGGAAGGGGGGGAAATGTCTACTACGGTCGGTTCCTTCTATCTTAGGGCTCTGCACATCCCTGGAGGGTCGAGCAGGGTAATTGCTAAAAAGAATCGTATTATTTCTCTCGCCGGGGAAAAGGAATGGAACGTTATAGGAGTAAAAGAAAAGGGGAAAGATGAGCCCGGGAAGATTGGATAGGGGGGGGTTTTACCTCCCTTGGCGAGTTCAAGACTACTGAGACGCCGACTCCTTCTGTTGAGGTTGGAGAACATCTCGAAACAACCAGACACACCCTACGCAAGTGCCTGATTTCTCGTGTTTTCCCCTACGAATTCATCTCTTGAAAGAGGTAAGGGCTTAGAATAAGACCAGGGGGGGGTCGAGGGGAAACACCCGTCACGGTCGTTTCTCCGCCAGAGGGGTGATCGTTCTTCCCTCAAAAGAAGGGATTCCCAGAAGGAACAGGCCATCAGGGCGGGTGCGTCCTACGACCGACCATAAAGCCGGAAAAGGCGGGAGGAGTTACACAAAAAAGCTGAGCGAACCCTCTGAAAACGGGACATCATGATTAACGTCTGGTTCTAAATGCGGCCGATGACTTCGAAAGGACAGGAGGGGGAGAGTGAGGGAGACTTGCCTCGTCACGTTCAATGCCCTGATAGAAGAATGGCCCCCGGGTGATAGGAGTCCACGCATGTGAGGCGAATTGGAAACTCAGCGTCGATAGCGAAAGCGAGAAATAAAAAAAGCTGAGTGATTTCTCGATTCCGGTGCGAGAACTCGACCAACGATGAAGGCGTATGGCCACCTTGGCTCCAGAGAGCAACTTTTCATAAAACGATACACTTCGACTAAAAAAACGTGGACAAGGGGATCCTAAACACCCTCGAAGGGACGTGGCCGGCCGTCCTAAACCTAAAATATAAAATGATGGCTGAGTAACGTTGCATCCGCATCGCTGAAAAGGAAATCCAGAAAGGCGTTCACGGCAGCACGCGTTGGGGTTAGATCGGATAGCGCAGGAAAAAACCGGGAGGGGTCGCGGGGGGGAATCGGGAGGGAGTCCTCCCACCGGACTGCTCAGAAGTGATGATAACGTGCGTAGAGGATGTACTAGGGGAGCGCGAGCAAACCAAACATCAGTCGTCGCGGGCTCTCAATGACCCGAATGCCACGGGGGTTTCTTTGAAAAGTGCGTCAGCCGCCCCTTTCGATATAGGGGGGAACGTTCGTCTACGAACCCTGGGGGAAGGTTGGGTACCTTTCCTAGGCTGTTTGGAGGAATGTTGTCTCGCTCAAGCTGCGGTAGCCTGTTCAGAAAAGGGCATGAACTACGGGGTTCACGGCCCAATGGTCAAAAACTCTGAAAAATCGGGGAGGACGGAGATCAACAACCAGGGTAAACTAACAGGAGCGAAGACGGTTTGTATCAGGAGTAAGGATCGGTCGACCGAGGATACACTGGTCATGCGGACTTCTCAAAGAGGCGCTCCGATGAGTAATAATCGAGATTCAGCGATTGGAGGGTCGGGGGGGGCAAGCAAAGAGACGACGGCTGACCGTTAGGGGCCGGGATCACGGGATCGCTCAGAGTCCGGGCCCATTCCCCTTGAAAGGCCACGCTGAAGTGAAGTCGAAACTTAAAGAGGGAGTCGGGAGAAGGGCAAAGAGAGATCTTCTCCTTGTGGGTGAGGTCGGACGAGGAGTCGATCACGAAAAAAAACTGCAACGGGGTCGGGCCGATCCTAAAAGCGGCCGCTTCCGGGGCTCGACGTGCCTCGGGGAAAGGGAAGGGGAAAAAAGGTGAATCTTCTTCGAGCAGCGAATCTTCCACGAGAGTACGAAGGACACGAGACGAAAAACCCCAGGGTTGCTCTCAAGCTCTTCGGTCAGTCGCACAAAAAAGCACGTGTCATGCAGGTGACATACTTCGTCTCGGTGATGGAAGGGGAGTAAGAAAAAGGATCAAAACAACGGAATGAAAGGGGAGGCCCCACGCGTCTAGAAAACAGATCAGCGCGCTGGGCTACTAATGAACGCTTTGAGTTTTCGAACGGGAAGAACGACGAATGATGAAAAGGGGGCGTGTGAATACTATCACGCGTGCATTAAAAGGTAAAAAACTTTCGGTTAGGTTGTCAGAAGACCGACTGCGGCATCCTAACTACCCGCCGGCGCTTGAGCTGTGGAGAAAAGCCAAGAAGCCGGCCAGGACGCAGGAGAATAACTCACTTCTTGCCCCTTTCAGCAGAACAAGAAGAAACTTAAGAGTCAGCGGGGGGAATTCCCAATGGGCCCGAAAACGAGAAAGCTCTTCCCGACTCAGAAAGAGAACGAAGAAGTTCGTTTCGACTGACAAGGAAAACAAATAACCGGAGACGATAATATGATAAGGGAAGAGACTTAGGCTCCGTCCAGTAAGACCTGGGCACCTAGGCCTCAAGTGGAAAATAACACCCACCTGGACACTAAAAGGGGGAATGTCTCCCCCCGATGGGAGGAAGCTCCCGCCATCGCTGGTTCTCCAGAGACCGGATCGAGGCCGGGGTGTAGCGCGGGGGTGTCGAGGTGGGGGCGGAACGACCATCTAAAAGCAGAAACAGAAAAAAACAAAGTTTCAAAGAAATGACCCTCACCTGACAGTCTGAGAGCGACGCCATCATCGACAAGGACGGGCTGGGCTCTCAGGGGAGGATTAAAGAAGATAGTATTGAGAGCTGACAAGCTCGGGTGGGAGGAAAAAAGGATCGAGGTTCTTCCACGCCTCACGAATACCTCTACCAGGGAAGGGTCATAAAATACTGAGCAGCGCAAAGGCCAAGGAAAACACGATCAGAGCGCGACGAAAGTGGGGCAGGGTAATGCGCATGTCGAGGAAAAGGTGGCTATCAGACAAGTCATGAGCACGTTTAAATACTCAGACGTAACGGCAAGATGCAACGACCTATGCATAATATCTAACAGAGACGCTGCTGAGATAGACGGCAAAAAACATTGTGGGGTTCCGCGTAAAACTGAGCGAATACAGAGATTGAAGTCAAAGGCGCTCCGTTGTCTACAAGAGGGGCACAAGAGCTCCCACTCCTTTTGTGAAGAGGGCGGGAAAGAGATCGGCACGGACCACTAACGCATTTGGAATTTCGCGAGGATCGAGGAGACGATTATTTGTTCCCACTCCAAAAAGCGACACAGCTAACTTGGAAAGACAGGGGAAAAAATTATATTCAAGAAGCAGGTTCCTACGGAAAAGATCCCGTCGAAAAGAGATATCCTTCTTAGGGTGGTCTACATCCGGCCTGCCAGGAACAGAACGGTAAAACAGGGACCTGCTAAGAAACCTCCCTATTCTAAGGTTTAACTCCGCCGCACCCAGGAGTGATGTCGGCTCTTTCATGAAACAAGGGAGACTGAGGGGAGGAGGCGGGGGATAAGAGCATTGTTGCCGCAAAGATCCCAAAATCATTTGTGGGATAGCACGACGTGGAGGAGCCGTTTACAATCCAACTCAACCGGAAAGGATAACGGACATAGCCAAAGCACCAGCCTCTCCGGCTTCAAAAGCTCCGCGCCCCTCGTCGTCCAGGATGGTAGAAACACGTAAAGTGTAATAACAAGGAAGGCGGGCGAAGAAGTCTTCAATGTCCCCGTCTGCCACACCGGCCCTCTCAAAGGAGATTTCAACAGGGGACCGAAGAAAGAAAGAAAAAAAAAAAAGGGAACACAGTCTAAGCCATTGAGACCTGAATTTCTTCGTTCCTTCTCATCTCTACTTCAAAACAGGGGGCATGAAAAAGGGGAGTCACGGAAATCAAATAACCGCTGACTTCTGCCCGTCAAAAAAAGATTTAGTCTTCAGACAGAATCGGCACCGCCGTAGAATGAGTCTCGTCCACAACCACGTAGGGACGAGAAGGCCCCGGAGCCGCCGAGGGAATAGAAAATTCTTCTCGGAATTTCTTCGAAAAGAGGGAGCATACGGAGCGCGAAGTTTTATCAGAACACATCTACAAAGGATGCTACCCTGACGCACTCCGAGAACTCCGCGAAAGCCTCGGGACATTCATTCTCATAAGGACTCAGCAGAGTCCTCGTCCTTCGTCTCGCCGCCCGAAACAATCGTGAGGATTAGGGGGGAACCTAAGAGTCGATCACCTGCGCCCTCGACGTGATCACCGTCGGCCGCCTCCGCGGACAAACTGGGGAAGGTATGAGAGGATCGGTCCAGACGGCCAGGGGCGTGGATTTCACCTGGGCGCACCCCCATAGAAACAGAGATTCCTCATTGTAATACTCGAAGAAAAGAGAGAACACCGTTCCAACAGGATAAAGAACTGTTCGGTCCGGGAGATAGTAAAAAGATGGTCACATGGCGGCCGCATCAGGGTCGCGGAGAAGACGCTCGTAAGAGGTTTGCGTTGTTGGTGGGGTGGAAACCCGTATTGAAGGATGGGAGAGAAAAACTCTTCTATGACATGGGAGCAGGCTACAAAGAAGGACATACAAAAAGGAGGGGCCTTCAATTGCGGGAGCTTCGGCAGGAGAAGGAACTCCTCTATTAAGAACGTGAGACGGAACGATTATGCACGACCCCTGTCGTCTGAACAGGGATCAGAAATCGACGCGAGCTAAGCGTTCTTACTCCTGCACCGACGACGGGCTTCCTGGGAGGGGGGGTCGAGACTTCTTGGATCGAGGGGAGGATACCTAAAAGGGGTTAAGTGCGCCAAGGGGAATCCCACTGGGACAAGCGGCCGCGGAAGAAAACTCCTTACATTGTCAACTCGGCCTCTCGGAGACGAGGGCTTCTTCCGGACAGGTACAAGCCGGGGAGAGGAGGGGGGAAAGAGAAGGCAACATGGGGACTAAATAGTGAAGACGATATTGCCGTTAGCCGTTCGACCTGAACCTCAGTACGAGAAAGGCCTGGAGGACGCTGAGGAGCGGGAGGAAATACACGAGGAAAGAGTCCCGTAGAAGATATCAGTCCTCTGTAAAAGACAACTACTTGGAGCTGAGGTGGGGGGGGGGGGCCGAAAACACATGGTCTAAGCACGGAAGGGGGACGTTTCTCAAGTGATTTACGAGACTAAGTTTCTCTTTCGGAGGCAGAGGGACGGAGGGAGAGAAGGGAGGAGTGGTTGTGGGTTTACTATCACTAGGGGCCCGTATTACGACCTGAGGGATACCTACCGTGGGAAGTAGAAACTGCAAGTGTCCCCTCTATGAGTTTCTCCCATCAGAATGCGGGAGTGAGGGGAGACAGAGAAAAGGAGAGAAAAGAGCTTCATGAAAAACGGAATCATTTTCCTATTTCCGGGTTATGTCTCTTACCGTTAAAGACGCGTCAGAATAGGGGTAGGTTGGGAAAAGCCGGCCGGAGGCTAACTGGTTTCGCTACGCCGGCTCGTGAAAGTACTGTGGAGAAGCTCAGGAAAGAGGCAAATTACGAGGTCGCTGGTGACCGCGCCTGTTATAGACTGAAGGTGGGACCTGGGGGAGAGGCGGTTCAATAAGGAACAGGGGTACTTTTCAATAGGGTGTCCACTTCTGAGCTAGGCGCCCCGCCTTTCTTTGCCTTCTTTATTTCCCGACAATTGGCATTGAAAAGAACAATAATCGAGAATAGTCATCACCTTAATGGTGGCACAGGAGCCTCCTCATCCTTAACGGCTTTACGAATTTAAAAAAAAAACAAAAACAAAAAGGAGACAACCCATTGCCTCAATCGCGAAGACAGAGTCAGGGAAAAATCTGTTCATCATATGTCAAGTAACGTGTGTAAGGGTCATCTCTTCATGTGACGGTGCCCCCCCCGGTTGGGGGGTTTTTTTTGGGGGGGAATGACAGGGCATAGGCGGGTCGACTGGATTGAAGAGGAAAGATACTTTAAAGTAGGTCTTATACATTCCAAGGGGAGAAAAATTTGTAAATATGTCTATAGGATTGGGACACAAGCTTCAGAATCTCATAGAGATAAAAATGCGCTGAACTGCCGGGCATGGGAGGGGGGAAAGCTTTCGACCTCTTGAAACAAAAAACCTTATTTTGCGGATATTTCCAGAATTGGAGCAGGCGAGCTTGATAAGCGAAGCGTCGGAAAAGAGAGCAGTTGAGAAGGGAAGAAGAGAAAAAACCATCGAAATTCGAAGGACCTACTCTACAAGTCTCGGTACAAACGTTATTTCTGAATCTCAGTGAAGAATTAAGCCGAATGGAAGGACCGAAAACTCATGAACGGTAAACATCGAGCAGCATAGCGGGTGTGTTTAGATGCCCAAAGGTAAGAACTCATTAAGAAGGGAAAACTGGCGTCGCGGGACGAGAGTGGGAAGGGGGGGAGGCTTCCTGACCTCCTTTACTAAGGATCGGAGGATTGAGGGGGGACGGTCGCGGGAAGGGGGAAATGGGACTCTGTGTCGTCTCATCAGAGAAAATCGATAATTGTTCAACATCACTTCGTCTAGGTGTCTCAATAAAGTGCGAGAGAATTTTCGACTTGAGGGAATGATGGGGAAAGAGGAGGAAAAAGCCACTTTCCTTTTCTGGGAGGGGAAAGGGTGTCGTCTGGAACCCTTCAGTTAGGGGACCTTTACTCTAACTTTGGGGTTGTCGTATTTTTTTCAAGGGGAGGAGAGGGGGGGCGGCGGTCAGAAAAGGAGGAAAGAAGAGTAAGCTGGGACCTTCCTCCTATATTGGGTATAGGGAACCAGTCTCTTTCTGATCGTCCCTTACTTCCACCAAAGCTTGTACTCTGGAGACAAGGGGGCTATATCAAGGGTGGAACAGTAATTTAGTCGGGCTTTTCTATTGGGGATACACGCTTCTGTCGGGGAACTGTTCAAAAAGGCCGGTTAGAGGAAGAAGATGGGCGTCGATTCGGATTTGTACTGGGGGGATTGGAGGTCTGGCAGGAACTAAACGTCTTTCGGGCCGGGGGAGCCGTTTCGTTAGCAGGGGATCAGAGGATGTCGGCAATGGAGGAGGGGGGAAGGGAAAAATGACATTTAATTCGCCCCGTCTCTTTCATGTCTTAACAAGACGCAATGCTCAAGTAGTCGCTTAAGGGAGGCACGGAGTGAGGAGGGGGGAAAGGGAATTGAAGTCTATAAAACCAAACAGCGAAATTTCTTGTCCGATCGCGACCCGCATAGGCCGATTCCGTCGAATCGAGAAGCGAGCCAAGCTTAAAGCCCCCGAGGGGAAAGGCTCTGTCTCAGAACGCTTTCGAATCAACCACGCGTGAATGGGGAAGAAAAAAGAGACGACAAGCTGGTTATAAGAAAATCAGCCGGGCGGAAACAGTCGGAGAAAACTTTCGAGCAGGGTACAGGATGAGGGACTCCCCGTAGCTAGATCTTGATGTCCTAGAAGATGGGGTCTTAGATCTCACCAAAAACAACGTAGGATTATGGAAATGATATCCCCAAAATAGGTATAACAGAATATAAGAGACGAACGGTAACTTGCGGAAGAATTGCTTACCTGGTGAAGACTATTACCGAACAGCAGACCTAGTATTAGCAAACAAGGGGAGTGTTAAGCTAGAGGGGGGGGCCCTTAGTTACTTAGACGGAAGAGTATAGAAACTTCTGCTCTTGCTCTGAAAAGGAGGATTCACCTGTTGGAAGGCGCGTGTGACGAAAAGTCAGGGAAAGAAGAAGAAAGGAACTTCCGCCGATAGACAAGAACTCCTTTCGGGTTTATCCACACAAACGGAGCTGACGAAAAGAGAGGCCGAAAGAAAAGTAAAAGACAGGTGCACAATGAATTAGAAGGATCTTAATTCGTTAGAACAAGCGATTGGAACTGAGAGAAGAAGGTAGGAAGACTTCAAAAAGAGCGTGTTCCCTTAAACCTAGATTGAAGAACCGCACAAAGGCTAGGAAATGAACCAAAAGGAAAGAAAGACGATAAAGAGGACTTTCAGCCTCAAAAGACAAACAATAGTACAAGACGCAGAGGTGAAGAAAGGAGGGAGCTCGTAGGAGCTCAAAAGACCGAATGCTTTATCTACGTGAATTCAATCAAGGAGAGACAAAGGAACATCAAAGTCCAAACGAAAGCAGTTGAAACTGCGATAACCACCGTTCACTCAAACGACCTTTTTCTTGTGGTTACACGAGGTTCTGGGAAAGTGAAAAACTCACCGCAAAAGAATGGTGGAGTCCTACAGATACCGTCGGAGTTCCCTTTTGAACATATCAGGATTTATATGCTGGAGGAGGAAATAAACTACAAAGCCTTCATATAAAAAGCAAAAAAAAGATTGGCTAAATTTGACCTCCGACGGGGGTGTGTTTCGAAGGACAGACGTGTCTGACAGAGAGGGGAAGAATTACGGGAGTGTAAGAAGAAAAGCTCTTCTTCAAGAACATAGGTGGTCATGAAAGAGTAGACACCGACGACACGGGAGTTTGAGAAAAGAGTCTCAGTAGAGATCCTCTCAAAGAGGAAGAAATCATCCTCTAAGTTCGATCAACGGCACATCGGAAGGAGGGGGACGACGAGGTCCGAGCACGAGAAGACTCGTACCTCGAAAGAAGGGTGGTCAAATTAATTCTCTGATCTGATTTCATCTAAAAAAAAAAAAAAGAGGAGTGGGGCGCATTCTAGGACAATTTCACCGGATCTTTCGGACAAGCGCAGCAGCGCTAGGACGCTGCCACTTCGCAGCCAAGTCTTACAATTGTCAAGGAGGTATGACTCATTCCCGGGAGACGGTTGAGATATTTCTATGGGGTTTTGGACCAACAGAGGGAAATGATCATCGAGGAAGGGGAACGGGAGTCGGCGTTGATTAGCTTGGGCACGAAGTTTAGGAGGATGGGGTGTCAAATGCTACAAAAACTCATTTGAATAGTGTGCTCAAATCTATTATCATCCCTGCCCTATTTCAGCGCTTGGTACGGAGAGAGAATCGTCTAAGAAAGGAGGGGGGGGGCAAAAACTCCCTGCTCGAACCGGAAGATGGAAACCACTGTTCCAAGGGGGAAATGTCTAAGAAGAGGAAGGGAAATGTGCGGGCCTACGTGGAAAGAAAGACCGAGAGATCGATGCCGCTCCCTTATTAGGGGGCCAGTTCAGAAAACATCCGGTAAAAAAGGGGGCCCAGAAAGGAGAAAGAAGATGACCGTTCAATAGGCTTGCGAAAAGGAGAGATCTTTTAACTCAAGAAACGTTTCCCGGTATGGGGAGCTCTATTCGGGGACGAAAACGGTCGAGGGAGGTGGCGCGGCTTGGTGTTTATAATAAGGAGGGCCACCTCCCGTAAAGCCCCCAAAAATTTTTTCCGTGGTCTACTACATGGGAGAGATCACCGGTTTACAGTCAAATGGAGAAAAGGCTACTGAAGTACGCTCGATATGAAACCATCCCCCGGTTTGGGGATACGCAGAAGGAAAAATCAAAAAAAAGAGGGGAAGGAGGAGTTTGGCGGACAGGTTCTCACTGCGGCTGCCACCGAGCCATGGCGGGGCTAAGACGTAGATCCTTGAACTCTCCGGGTCTTAAAAGAAACTCCCCCTATTCCTCTCAGAGACAATTGTACGCCTGACAAAGACCGGAACAAGTGGAAGAACACGTATTAGAAAGACCTGTCTATATGGGACAGGTAGTTCCGACTAGCCGACTGGAGAGCTGATGCTGAGTTATCACTCATCGGAGGGGCAGGGCAAGGAGGAGGCTCTTCACTAAAGGAGACCCTCCGGTATGTAGGTCGCTCAGTCTATCAATCAGGCGGGAGGAAAGGGCGTCCTTAAAATCATCCACACCAAAAAAACTAGGGAGAAGAACGACCCTCCCAAGTACTAAAGAAAAGAAAACCCGTCGTAGCTCGGGCATGCTGGCGAACCTCTTCATAAAAAAGGAGAGGGGAAAAAGAACAGGTACGCAAGCTGAAAAGGAAGAGACGACGTTTTACGACCGTCGGACGATCTCTGTTACCTAAGAAAATAGCCGAGAAGGAAAGAATCTTTGGGAAGACCTTCACATCCTTAATCTATCAGAGGAATCGGAAAAGAGGAAGCGTCGTGGACAGGGCGCGAACCGCACGCGTCAGGGAGTCGTTAAATTCGGCACAAAGACGTGGAATTCTAGAGGAAAGTAAAACTAGAAAGAGGAGTGAAATGGTACAAAAGGATCCCGCTCTGAGCCCGAAAATGGGAAAAAGGTTCCCACTCTTAAGTGAGCCTGGTCCTCGGTGGGCCGAGGGAGCCGTGTATGAAAGTGTTGAGACGCGCCATATCAAACAGGAGGAGTCCTCATGACCAAAGAGACCAACGAAGTGCTGAGACAAACAACAACCGACTTCCCCATTACTAAAGGGAAGGCGGTGCGTTATAATAGGCTGGAAAGGCGGGGGGCGATGGGATGAGGAAGGAGAGGGCTGTTGGAGCGCTATCAGAGGTAGGGAAGGCTTGCGGAAGGTGCGTTTTTTGTTTGGAACGCCATGGGAGCCCCTTTATTGAAGGAAGGAGGAGTACGATGCATTGTGGATTATTGGATAGACTGGGAACATACGGAATACACCGGAAGGCAGAGCGAGGGGTGCCTCTCCTTAGGATCGGCGGCCGGCATTACGCATATAGGAGACGGAGAGATCTTATCGGGGATCAAACGGACACGCCCTGTGGCAGCAGAAGGTCTTGGCCAATCTACTTTAAACCGGAGTTCTCACGGTCACCAAGGGCGTTCCTAAGGAGTGTTTTACTAGTGAGGAGCGGAAGAAGAAGGGGGATTGGGCGGGGAAAATAAAAAGTCAGAGAGCAAGCGTACGATCATCGTCCGATTCGGTCACTCTTAAAAAGAGATGAGGCTCGGGCGTCGCGGCAGAGGTGAAAGTTCAACCGCCAGTTTCCAGGATTAGCGAAGAACCAGGTGGTGAATAAGAAAAAAGGGACGAAGAAAGGAAAATGCGCCTCGAAGAACGTAGGGGAGAATTACGAGGTAAGATTCCGGCTCAAGAAGATGAAATTGATCAGGTCGTAGCAATCAAGGGGCAAGGGAATAAAAAGCCGTAGTGGGAACTAAAGGAGCAGGTCCGCGGTAGGGTAACAAAAGGGGGTCTGCTTTCGGAAGCACACATGGTGTACTATCAGAATCCTACGAAGTCGAAACGAACATGGACGATAATTGGTGGAGAGAGGTGTCGGCAAAAGAGGGGACGGATCCAAAAAAAGTGTGTTGGGAACGAGCACACGTGGTGCCAGAGCTTCTTCGTGCGCGAGAGGAAAAAAATCACTTGGGAAGAAGGAGAAAAGAAAGGAAAGGGGGGGGTGGACCCTTCTAGATGATTTATACAAAGAAGGGGCTGCCGTCGATCAGACGGCTAAGAACCTCGAAGAGTAACCTTCATTGATAGAATAGCGTGGAAAGATTGCCTTAGGATGATGAACCTTTTAATACTATCCTCTTCTTAACTATGTATCTGTGGTGGACAGCCATTAAGTTACGACGTCTAAGGGAAGTAGAAGGGCTTCTCTTTTAAACGTTCGTGTCGACAACTCCTGACGAAACTCCTTAGGGGAATATTAGGGGAAAAAAAAAAGTGCGCGAGAATGCTGGAGTGAGAGTTGTATCTCTGAGGATAGTCCGCGTTGAAGTGGGATGTTTCAATATGTTCGTACTTAAACGGACGCTCGGAAGCCGAAGCTTTTTTGCGGTATGAAGTGGGAGAAATAACAAGCTCTTATCCCAAGAATCACGCACTCCAGCCCTCGGAGGTGGCTGCATACTTCCAAAACAAAGACTAAAGGGCAGGAAGGAGGGACCCTTAGTTGGAAGCTAATGAAGCAGTGCTTCATCCAAGGATTGAAATCTGAGAGGAAAATAGAAAAAGAGAAGCAGATTGGAAAGGGAACTGATGGTTCCAAAACAACCTGTATAAGGGAGGAAGATAGTAGCAATGAATCTGGAATGGAGTCATTCCTGAAAGATCAGGGGAAAGAAGGCAGAAATGTAGTGACAGAAAATGGAACGTTAAACAGGGGGAAAACCTGTGGGAGAACAGAGGTTGGTCCAACTGCACGATCGATCTAAGGTGAAATCAAAATCAAGGACCAAAGGAGAGGGAGTAAAGGTCCGGCATAATCTATGCCGAGGGAATAAACTTCCAACTTATTTTCGGGATTGATGGCCCCCGGTTAGGCCAACTATCAAGCACTGGAAAGGAAAAAAGGAACTAATTCGAAAAGGGAGAAGAGGGAATTGCGTCGGAAACACCATAGAAAGGGGAAGTGAAGGGCCCTCCTCCTCACAGAGTAAACTCCTTCCGGTTGCTAAAGGAATACTTCTTGATAAGAGAAGAGCTGCGAACAAAAATAGAAGGTAAACGTGGTAACTATTCCAGCCACGAGGGGTTGGGTTGTAGATTCATCTATCAGACGCATGTACCGGGGAAAAAAAAAAAGTTTCGGACTTCAGGGCGTGGAAGAAGACAGCGTGAGCATTGCGCCTTGAGAAGACGGGATCGCGTTCGCAGTCGATGATTACGTCGGCGTGTAAGAGGTATGTCTCTGTGATCTGCGAGGGAATAAAAACAGGAGGCTTGGTCAGAACAAGAAAGAAGCAGGGGGGGGGGGGATACAGGGGTCTTCTCAATTACAGTCGCACTGTTTCTCTTGAAAGGAGGCAGAATAGTCCACCAGAATCGTCCTGTATAGGGAGAGTGCCGACGGGTCGAGCAGAGAACAAACCCGGTCATATTTACCACGTCCCTCGAACATGGGGTCTTGAGGTTTAAACTCATGAGAGTCTCTGGGGGTAAATCGGTTCAAAAAAAGAAGGACCAAAATACGATTAAATACAGGGTTTCACTGGCCGAAATCAGGGTACCTGAGAGTCTGGGAGGGGGGAAAAACGTCTGACAACCCCGAACAACTATGAATAACACGGTCTAGGACCTCTGTGAGGCAAGGAATGGGAAAAAAAGGAAGATTGGCGTACTTGGGAAGTGAGAGACTCCTTTCAGGTGGGGACTCCTGCGCTCCCTAAAAGTGGTTAAAGAAAGAGAGATAAAAAGGCGCTCTGGGAGGAGTGGATGCCGCATCGAAAGAAAGGAAGAGGGAGGAGTTCATCGTGCGGGAGTCCGGAAGAGTATCGCTCTGACCGGAGAAAATATATAAATGTCAAACTCAGTATAAGGTGGGGAAGTCTATGGGATGCTGAGGGGAGGGAAAAAGAGCGGCAAGAAGTCCATTATTCTTCTACTGAAAGTTGATGATTCTTTGGGGTCGGAGTGGGGAATTTGGAGGGTCGATCAGAAAGGAAAAAACGGAGCGGAGGGAGGAAGGTGCTAAAAAACCCCGGGGCCTTCAAGGTAAGGAGGAGGACGTCGTCTACCAGAAAAACGGTAAAAAAAACCAAAAAGAACTCTAACGCCTCCTAAAGGACGTCCTTCTTCGTACGAGAACTCTCCTATTAACTCATAAGAGGGATTCGGAAGGAACACAAAGCACCGGGAGAAAAAATCGCTCGTTCTTTCAGAGGGAGAAACTGTTAAGGGAGTTAATTCGGGAATCCCTCCACGGTCTGGATGAGAGGGTTACTAAATTTTGGGAGGAGAGAATAACACAAAGAAGAACAAAACAAAGTAGTATTATTAACAGGAATAAAAGCCAAAGGGCGACTCCAATCATATAAGCGCTAGGGAGTCTCACACTGCAACTCATTTGCCTTGTAGGCTGAAATAAAAAAAAAATGCCCGGCCGATTGGACGTAGTGGAGCACAAGGGCTGGA
>Ga0179591_1251551_pt1 | contig 15500 bp, 21 predicted proteins | sample CZOMad2_1_08_16f_FD_182891 | JGI IMG/M metagenome (GOLD analysis project Ga0179591, IMG submission 182891) | Vadose zone soil fungal communities from Angelo Coast Range Reserve, California, USA - CZOMad2_1_08_16fungal (PacBio error correction) | ecosystem: Environmental > Terrestrial > Soil >...
AAGGGGGAGGGAGAGATGAGAAAAAGAGGGGGGGTCAATCCCCTGTACGCGACTGGGGGGGGGGAAGCAGGTTCCATTCAATCTGAAAATAGGAAGAAGGCCCTCGAGAAAGGACGGGTCCTACTCGGAAGAGGGGGGGACTTTGTCATCCCAGCGATTTGACTAAGCAGGAAAAGTGTTCATCAATGGTGGAAATGCTCAATTAACGGAAAAAAAACCAACGAAAAAAGAAAAAGAAAAAAAAAAAAAATCCTCGGGACCGGGTAAGGAGGACAAATAGGACGTCGAACGCAACCACGTTCAGGCTCAGGTATAGAATTCGAACTGGAAGGTTAGGTTCCTCTTCTTGGGGGGACTCAAAGGGGAGGAATTTCTAGACAATTCACGCACTGAGACTTTCGAGTGGGGTTGGGGGTAGGTGTTTGATGACCAAGGGGGAAATCGAGTAAAGCTTTAGGGAACAAGGAAGAGGCGGGGTGAACCAATAAGACTCACGTTGCACTCATTGATATAAGGGATGATTTGATCTTGATAGATTGGGCGATCTGTTGCATCAGAAAAACTAATTGGTGACGATTACGGATCACGCTGGGAGCGACGGCCATGATAGAAGAGAAGAGAAACAGGGAATCTCCGCAGCATCTTCAAACAGAGGGGAAGGGTGGCTAATGTGGAAATTGCAGGAGCAAGAGAGTACTCTAGCGGAAGAAGAGAGCCAGGATAACTCACTTTAAAGTAGGAATGGGTTGATCAGTCTCCCTTACTTGTGGAAATAATCAGGGGGTCATCCCATGATTCGAAGTAGATACAGTGACAACAAAAGGGGGGTCTGGCGCGACCGGCATGTAGTCGTGCCAATGAAGAGGCGCGTGTGAAGAAGTGTCTTTGGTTACGCAGTGGGCACAGGATCCATTAGAAAAAGGAGGAGGAAACTGAAAGCAAATCAAACGGGAAAGGGGGTGTTTCATATAAGTCGACGGTCAGTGAAAACGTGACAACTAAATCACCAGGGTAGAATGGGTCTCACAGGTCCACGAGAAGGTGGCTCCGAGTGTGTGTTGATTAGGGGGGGGTAGATGCGGGGGGCCCGCCACGACCAAAGCCAATAAGAAACCGAGTCTGGTGAAGGTAAGATACGTGGGACGATGACGGAGGTCCAAAGGAGTCGAGAACCAGAAAACTCATTGGGTCCATCAAAAGAAGCTCGCGAAATACTCAGGGAAACTCCAGTAGTCAAGGGTTCATGGTAGCAGGGGGGGTAGGGTCACGCTAGTCGCCGTGGGGGTGGATACAGACAGGGGGCAACGGGGAATTGCTCATTCATGTTCTTGACTCAATGTAAGAAGAGAAGAGGAAACGATTGCATTATAGAATGCTACGAAGTTGAGGAGGAAAAAACGAGTCACATAGCTGACTAAGTACGAAACGCGAGGATGAGATTTGTAAGACAACAATGGAAAAAAACACGAGCAAAATTATTGATTTGAGATGAGGAACGCAGGCGGGGTATGTGGTTGGGGGTACGGGGGGGTCGTCGCGCGGCGATTGAAAGGGCGGGGAAGCAGCATTGGGAAACATATAACGGAGCATTCTTTTCGGCGATATAGTGTTTTATGGCGGAGGGGGAAGCATCTTTTCTGGGTTCGGGTAAAATAGGTGCGGGAAAAGGCAGAACAATGGTAACCAATTCATCGCCCCTTGACCCTCAAAGCAACGGACGACATCTACAAACATCAAATTTGGAGAATGTTTAAAGGGCGCTTGTTTCTTCGAAAACTCCGGAGTGGGGGAACTTTTGGCCTCACCCATCAGGAGGTAAAAAGGTAGGACTTCACTATCGAGCGGTAGTGAAACGGGGGGAAGAAGGGACGATTAGTTCTTCAAATCTTCTTTCAACATGTGGACAGTGGCGTCCATCTCACAAGCAAAGTTGAGAGAAGAGTGGATGCACGACTTTGCCACGTTGTGTGAAAAACGGGGGGAATGGAAGGAACAACGGCGTCACCGTTCGTGGGTAAAAGGCACTCTTCTGATCAGGCGGGAAAACAAAGGGAACCTGCGAGACTGGGAGGAGACTCTAAGGACGATCTTTGAGCTAAGAGGAAAGAGGGAAGAACAGCTGTGCTTTCGTGGTGATGGGAAGCGACACCTTCGTCGAGGTGAGAAGGTGAGTCTTTGCTCAAGGAGAACAGGGGATAAAGGCACTGAGTATGTATGCAACAGGCGTGGGGGGGAGAAAAGCTATTTACGTGACGTAAGTAATTAAGTGACAAAGAGGGGGGGGTTTCCACCGGAATCACGGTCGAGTAGAATGCGAAAACGCAATTCGCGTGTAAAAGAAGGGGGTCGAAACAGGATAAAAAATGGGAACGCCGGATTTAGGGAATGACGAAATTACTAGAAACTCCATCACTTCTGATTACTTTCTGGTGTGGGCAAGTGGGAAGGGAAGGATTGGCTTAAAAAGGGCACTTCATGAGGATCAAGGAACCAGCCACTATCTCGATTTTTGGGGACAATAGCCAAAGAGAAAAACAACAAGCAAACGTAGTGAGGATGAAAAAAGTAAAGCATACAGGTACTCAAATCTCTGAAGGGAGGGGAAGTAAACGGGAAATAAATCTTCCTAACGGAAAAAGATGTTCACAAATACAAAAACTCTAAAGAGGGAATCCGCTATACCTGCGGAAAGTGAAGAAGATTTCCCCGCGAACCGAGGTATTAGACCAATTCCACCCATGGTGGGATCGAGGGTAAAACTAGTTCCTAAAGAAATCCGCGCCCGGAGGGGGGCGGGAGTAGGGGTTGGCCGAGTATAGTCAAGACAAAGTGGAGAGAGGTCGGGGCTGGTGGAAGACAAGTCATTCCAAAGCACGGGGGGGGAGTACGAGGGGTACGGGTGGAGATGGGGGGGAACGTGGGGCGGGGGGGAACGTGGGTCGCGGTGTCCTTCTGCGACTTGGGAAGGGTAAGCAAGGGTACCAGCTTTGTTATATAGAGAAGGACCGCAGCCGAGTTCAACTTTGCAGAAAGGAAAAAAGATACAGGGAAGTGAAGTTGGGCACTACCTAAGACTTTAAGGACAGGAAGGGAAAATAGTAACTCATTCCGGCCTGAAAAGTTTCGAACGGAAAATAACAAAACCCAACGTAAAAAGGTTTCGACCTGCACAACAAGGGTGCAGAAGTTATCGTGAACCTCTCTAAAAGTGGGGATGGCGTCAAAGTACGACAGCTCAGGAAAGGGGTTATGAGCAAGCGAAGGAAAAATGCGTACTTGTACTCCGTTGTTCAAAGTGAACAATCTCGTAACAGGACAATTTTGTCACAAGCGTGGAAAAAGGCAATCACAATGTATAATGAAAGGGATGATGAGGGACTACAATTAAAATTTTAAAAAAAGATAAATAGGCGCAAAGAACTAGGTGAACATAACCGGGCGAATAGGGTAGAAGAGAAATGTAAAGGGGGTGGGGATGAAGTCGAACCACGAAGTCTGGTGGGAGGTAGGAGACACGACTACGAAAACGTGCGCAAAAATGGGAAGGGTGGAATCAGGGGAGTTTGAAACATGGGGGATGGTAAAGGAGGGGATTGTTTAAATTAATGTTTTTTGGGAGTCTCAGGTCCCAACAACCGGAGTGGGTAGGCACTAATCAAAATAACGCCGACGAAAAACGGCACAACCCCTAGAACTCAGGACAAAACTAGAAAATCACCAAAGAAGGAGCGAACGATCACTAAAGACCATCCTCTAAGAGACGGGGTACGGAGGGGGATCAAGGCTAGAGACAGGATGTGCGCGTTGCTTGGGGACGAAGCCCCCAAGGAGTATCTCAGTACGAACGCGGAAATTGAGCCGAGGGAGAGTCTTTCCAGAAAAAAGCAAAGGAGTGCGAGGTTTGGAGGTCAACATCTGGGTGGAAAAACCTACCATTACCCCCCCCACGTACGGAGGGAAAACAGATACCAAAAGTCAAAGGGCAGGTAGATGCGCGATCTTCTGTGGGATTGGGGAAGGGGAAAATTCTGCGAAAAGTTCTCGGCGTAAAAAGAACGCCCTTGCAGAGGAAACCTTGACTCCTCACACAACTGAGGCTCAATCTTGGGGAATTGAAAGTGGACAAGGGGGGACGGTGGGTGGACATATACTGTCAATTAACAAGGAAGGTACTGGAAAACGAGAAGGGGAACTGAGGACCTCTGGTATAAGAACTTCATGGGAAGTCGGAAAAAGGTCCCTAGACGCCTCAAAACCGGGGTGAAGCACTACTGCGTGGGATCTCATTATGACAAAACATGCCGAAAAGAAGTTTGAGAGGAGTAAATTCACTTAAAAAAGAAAAAAGGGGAGGAACGATGAGTTCATTATCCTGCGGAAGGAGGGATATTTCAACACACTTCACGGCAGTGTGAAGAGGGGCGTCATCGCAATCGGATGAATGAGGTAGGGAGAGAACAGCGTATGGTAGTAAATATATGGGAAACGGCACCGAGAAATAGATGGAGACGCAGTAACTCATCACGAGAAAAAGAATAAGAGTATCTCAGCAATTATACCTATGTATGAAACTGTCCGGCCTTCGGCGGATCAAAATACGGGGGAAAGGAGGAACGGAAAGTTGTACATCACAACTATCCAACCACCCACTCAGTCTCCTGGCCGGGGTGGTAGGGGGGGGGAATCGGTATCACGTTCGTCCAAATACTCGAATAAAAAGAGAGGATCCATGGCTATAGAGGGTAAATCAAGGAAGTTTTGTTGTCAGACTTATCCAATCTGTTGAAGAAGGAGGAGCGGGTGGGGGGGGGGGGCAAGGAGGAAACTTTTAGGAAAAACTCTGATAAGGAAAAGTTATACCAAAGAATCGGTTCGCAGAAGAAGGGTTCATCAAACTATTTCTTTCTATGTGGGACAAGGCCAGTAAAGAGTGGGAATCTCAATAAGTTCCTAAGAGAAAGACGAAGAGGGTTAAAAAAATCCAGACACCGAGAAATGGTATGACAGGATCAATTCATCTCTAAAGAACAGAAATCTCGAATCTCTATCAAAAAAAACAAAAGGTGAGAGGAAAGAGTATTGGGAGGGTAAGGGTAGGACTTCAATTCTAGCCATGGCTCCAAAGGGAATCTGGGATGTAGGGAAAAGAACGTTACAAGAGAGCGTCACTGGTAAAATTAGGGGAAGCAAAATTCGTAGATACCGATGGAAGGTCACAGAGAAACAAGCAGTTTTACGGGGGCAGAAAATTCTATTGTGAATAAGAACTAGTTAGGGTAAGTTCAGCAGGGGTTTGAAAAGTCGCAATGGCCGGGAAGAAAGAGAGCTCGTTGACCTCGGCCTTGAACAGGCGGGGGCCTTCGGTCGAAAAAAGTCACTAAATCATCTGAGTCGAAGAAAAAGGAACTCCGAGTGTACGTAGTGGGGACTCCCGTTATAGATGGGAAGAAAATTCAAGGCTAGTAGATTCTGTTGGTTGGGGGGTTGGGGGGGTTATTGACCCAAGGGGGGGGGAAGGAGCTCGAAAGATTTCGGTCATTCCATATGGCCATATGTGTATTCATTCTTACACACGAGGAAACTTAAGTAGGAGGGTGATTCGATTCCAGGGGTGTCTCTTTAAGGGGAGAGGGCTAAAGAGAAGAAAAGAAGTACACCATCGGATTAGAAGAGTTGTAATCTTTAGGTTAAGTATAAGCGAGATTTGAGGGAAACATCCCTTCGATATTAAACCCGGAAGAGGAAAATTCAAACTGCCGAGGAAAGGTGGGGGGGAAAGTTGGGGATAAGGAAGTCAGATTCAGAAAGAAGAAGGGCCTCCTGGCGGATTGCGGGGCCTTTCGGGGAAAAAATCATAGAAAAGGAATTATGGAACTGGTTCAAAATCTTGCGCAAAAGGGTCGGGGGGGCAGAATACCTTTGCTTGGTCCCAGGGGTTGTGAGGGATTAAGTGGAAGACTTGCCGAAGACTTCAGAAGGTGAATCATATTGAAGAATGAGAACAGTAAAGGAGCCGTCAGAGTTAAGTCAGAACGTTCTAGGTAGGGAGGAAAGAAATAAACGTCTCTGAAGGAAAAATGTGGGCTCGTAATGGTGTGATGAGAAGTTGGGAAAGAGAACTCCTGCGGGTCTTAAATCGGAATTAGACTCATGGTTGGCAACCTTCCATCAAACAAACGGATAGAGAAAAGTCAGTCCAGACAGTTGTGGCCAGGGGAATGTGGGATAGAGCAAAGGCTTCTAAGTTGGGGGTGTGAATCACAGATGTGGTGACACAAAAGATTGGGCGCAAAGAGGCTTGCGCAACGTAGAAGACTGACTCCAGAGAAGGGGAAAGACGACTGCGGGGGAGAAAAAAAAATCGAGAACATCCTGGAGCGCGCGGGGGAAGAAGGGGTGTACAATCGATTCTTCGAGGAACATGGGGTAGTGGAGAGAGGCGAGTTGTATGGGGGTGATTTGTAGGAGTTGGCGGCCCGGTAAGGGGTGGATGGAAGGAGGTTAGAATGCGGTCTGGAGTGTGGAAAAGGAGGCATATCTGGGGGTGGCAATGCGCGCAAAAGGCAAGGAAAAAAACAGGAGCGCCACTTGCCCCTCACACGGGGGGCCAAAGACGAAAAAACTGTTTGCAACACTTAAGGGAAGGGGTAGGGAAGATAAAACTCTGCGTGGGTGGGAAATGCCTCCCCCGCAATGAAGGGGGGGGTAATTTTCGAAGGAGGGTCATGTTGAGTTTAAAACGCACTAAGGGGGGGTGTCTCGCAGCTTCTTATTAGGGCGGGTTGGGGGGGAAAAAGTGTTCAAGGGGCTAAGAAAATAACTAGCCCTGGGTGAAGGGAGACGTGGGCAAGCGTTTACCAAGGGGTTGTAGACCACCTTTAAAAAGAAGTATCAGGGGAGGTTCCAGCTTGAGTAAAGGGGGGGGTCTCTTTGTGTCGACAGTCCCTGCTAGAAAAATGGAGACCACGGCTTGTGTCCCTGCGCGGACGGGAATGGTTAAGCTTCAAATCAATGGGGTTCTCAGAGAGGGTTGGAAAGCTCAAGTTACGAAAGCTGGCACTGAGTTTTTTTCAGTGAACGAACACCGGACGGATTCTTAAGTTGGGTCGAGGGGAATTTAGAAAGAATGGTTCGCAGTAGATGTAGTATGCAAGGCTTGGAAGGGTACCGATAGAAGGGGAGGGGTCTTCGAAGTATGAACGTCGAGGGGGGGGGCACAGTAGATGGACAAGGGTATATTTATAGGAAGGTAATTCTCCGCTAGCTAAAAGAGAGGGGAACAAGTATCATAAAAGATTAGACCGTATTATGAGAAAGAATGTCTTCTAAAAAGCCAGCAGACTCAAGGGTGTGGAGAAAAGGTGGGGAACTCTTTTTCAAACGTCGGGCAAAAGAGGACTTAAGGCAACTCAGAAGAAAGAAAAAGAATCTATTTTGGATCTCTCTCAACAAAAGTAGGGAAAAAAGGGAAGAGGGGGACCAAATAGTCGAAAGGATGGAAGTGCGGAATGGGGGAGAAAAAAATGCCGACGGAAAAAAGGAGGAACAAAAAAAAAAGGAAAAAAATAAGGCTTAGGGGGGAGAAATACACAGTCGGATACTACCTGTCCATGCTTAAACAGGTTCGGTATCCTGGGGAATGGGTTCGTGGTCTTGGCGAGAATTCCCGCAAGAAACAAGCTTCCAAGTTCTCGAGGACGAGCCGTTCATTCATGACGATCGTCACGAACGCAAGCTGTAGACATAAAGGAAGGGGGGGAGGCCTTAACTATTTCAGAAGGTCGAAAGGAGAAAAGAAATCAAAGCCGGGGGACAGGAATCGAAGGTGTAGGAAATTCACGAAAAAGAAAGAGGGGGGAGTACTTGATACGAAAAAGACGGGAGAAGAAAGGGGGGGGGAGGAAAGGTACGAGACGTCAGAGCAGGCAAGTTGTTTCTAAGGGGGGAGCGGACTAAGGCTAAAAAGAATACAAATTTAAGACGGTTGTAGAAAAAAATATAAATGGGGGATCTCAATTTGTTCAAAAGGTGGGGAAAAGAAAGCCATTTATCGGGGATGACAAAGGGAGAGGAAAGTGGGGGACCCATGAAAGTTCTCGATTATAAATAGGGGGGGACAAAAATCGAGGAAAAGTGGGAAGCCCGTATGCATCGGGAAAAAAGACTAAATGCGCCTGTCAGGGGGAGAAGGAAGCACCCCTCGTGCGGTTTAATCTAGAGAAAACGAAGAATGCGCCACAATGGGCGGGGGTTCAGCGGTAGGTGGGCCGTGGGGGGCTGGTGTCGAGGCAATTTGTTCCCTGTTGGGGGTGAGAGACCGGGGGACCCTGCCCATCTTTTCGGAACAAAGCTAAAGAATCACAAATCAAGTCCCCGCAGACAAAGTGGAGAAACGATAAAATAAAATATAAACGATAGGGAACGACTATAGGCAAGCACGGGGGCCAATAAAAAAAAAATAGGGGTCCTTCCTTATCCTCATCTCGCTAAAGGAGTAATAGAGCCCATAACATAAGTAGTGGCTATCGAGAGAGGGGGAATACATCCTCAGAAATAGGGACGGCTAAAGCCCCTGAATGACTGCAAAAAAAAAAGTAAATTGGGGGAGGGGAAAACACATCTGTTGATTTACTAAAAAAACTGAAGAAGCTGTTTTGATCACAACTTCAGCATGGTACACAGGGGTGTGTAATTCATCGGAGAGTCATGGGGTGTCATACGGAGGAGGAGTGAGAAGGTACCGCACCGGGGCGGTAGGACGTTAAAAAATAGTCCCGGCCTCAAACAAACTCGTCCGAACGGCTTGGTACATTGACAAAAGGGGGGAAAGTTGGATTCGGGAATCAACTCCGATTAGGGGGGGAAGGGAGTGAACCTGCCTTAGTGCAAGAGGAATTGACAGAATAGCTCCAGGTGTCAGGGCGGCCCCGACTGGGACCGTATGGATTTAAACAATCGCCGAACAAACTTCATCTACTTGAGTGTAGAATGCATATGGAGCCGGGCCGCAGGGTCATTAGTGATGGGGAATTCGGCAAACCCCTGAAAGGACGTGGCTGAATGATAGGATACATCTAGGGGATGCAAAAATAATTACTGCAACAAGTCAGGGAGGGAAAAGTTGATGCTGAGCATTGTACAAGAAGTTAAGATGAAGGGAGGTGAACGGAAAACTCTTTCTCCTTAAAAAAACCAGAAAACTTCACTCCGCTCGCGGTGAGGGAGTCAGGGAAAGATAATCCCCTATCGGAAAAAAGAATCATAATATTGCTCAGAAAAAAAAAAAGCCGCAATGCGACAAGAAGAGTAGAACTGAAGATCTTCCTGTACCTCAATCTGGAAACAGATTAAATAGGTGTGGGGGGCAAGAAATCTACAAAGCAAAAAAAAGAGATGATCTTATTAGAATGAAGGCTTTCCATCGAACTGTCTGCCCATACTCTAAAACGAGGAAAGGGCTATCTAGAGCAGAGGGAGCGGGGGGTTTTGGATCCTGACGCGTTGCGTGGGGAATGACAACTAGCCTGGGTAAACAAGGAAGGTTCCACCCGAGAGAAGTTGCCAAAATTAATTGGGTCATACGCATCATAAGGGGTCAGCGAATAGCTATGAATGCAAAGTCAAAATAGACGTTATAGTGGAACTGCAGGAGGATCTTGGCCTGGACCACCGTTCCTACGCTCGGCAAGGGGAACTATTGGGGAGACCTCACCGAGCGACATTGGGGCAATTATCTAATTTGCATGGAGAACCGTGCATCACTATCTAAACAAAAAAATTATGAGTATTGAAAGAGATATGGGGAGCGGTGTGCAACATTCAGAAGAAAAATTGGCACCACCGGGACGAAAACGGGGAGTTAATCCGTGGAAACCATGTCAAGCTTCTAGGAAAAGAACAAATGCTCTACCTTCGTGAAGGTGCAAACTCGAAATCAAGGCAAATTTACTTTTCCTCAGATCGAGGGTCTCTAAAAAGAGGATGGATAGGGGGAGTGAAGCAATTGTTGACAAGAGCTAGGGACCCTACAGAATCTTCACGAGAGAAAAAAGAAATTCTTAAAAAAGGAAGCGCTGCACGGAGACCTTAGAGCCGAAAGAAAAGATGGTAGTCATATCATAGAAGGTAGGGTCAGGGGCTTGTGGCCTCGAACCGTTGAGAGTAAACAGACAAGTTTCGACGGCGAATTATACGGAGGAGGGGTGGGGGGGGTGGGGGTGTTTAAGGTGGGGGGTTATTACCAAAATTGGTCGCTCAACGCAATAGTGAAATGACGAAGGGAAATGGGAAAGCAAGAGGGGGGGGGGTTGAGCATTTCCCGGAGATAGAAGTATGGGGGCTCAAGGTGAACAGAAAAAAGGGGACGATAGACCTCTAATCGCGGCGCGGGTTGACGTTGAACGGGAGTAAAAGACGAGCGGGGGGGGTTAGAAAGGGGCCATCAGCTAAGAGATGGAAGGGAAAGGGGCCGAACAGGAACAAACTTCACTGAAGGGGGTTGAAGTAGTGGGGGGGGGGGGAAATTCCTTCTGTGAAACAGAGAAGGCATAAGGTAGGTAATGCTTCCTTTGACTAATTGGACATCTAAGGAAAGGTGAGGAAGGGTTGAAAATACTGAAAAAACCTTGCGGTAGTTCACCCAGTTTGATTCGCATTTGCTTTGCAGTAAGGAGGCATGCCGGGTGCCAGAAATTTCCTGAACATTCAGTAACTCGTCAAGTTGCATACGTGAATGTTAGTCACCTTTCAGCGTAGGTAGGGGCAAGAAAGACACCGTCTCCTTTTCCATTGGGGGGGAAAAAAGGTGCTCAGGGAGTGGTGTTCTGAATCGTTGGGAGACAGGGCAACGCCGGAGGGGTCATAGGGAAAGTATGCCGAAGTTTAAAGGAAATCAAACCAGCCGCTCTGATAGAGGATGCAAAAGGTTGGCTCAGGGGGGGACGGATTGGTGGGTATATCCCGCTGAGGGCAAGTGGGTGTGGTAATCAAAAGATGGGGGGAGCAATCTTGGAGGAAAGGAATTTTACTGTGGTCCAGGGAAAGGAGGCCTCCGTCTTATAATCTCAATAGGGAGGGGAAAGTTCAAGAAACGTATGCAAAAAAAGAAGAAATAAATCTCTTTAGAAAGAATATAAGTACCTGAGAAAGAGGAGAAAAGTATTGGAGAGGGATAACTCTGGTGGATGTTCTCAGGGGGAGGAACGTAAGGGGGGTGTATTGCCGGCTTTAGGCGGGTGATGCATTGGAAGGAGGCAAGAGACTTCATGCAAAGCTCACGACAACAATAGGGGTAAAATTCATCAAAAATTAAAACCACACTTCCAACGACAGCGCAAAGAAAGGGGGGCGGAAGTGAAAAAAAGCTCTGGTATTGAGAGAAGAAAACAAGCCTTAGGGAGACTTCAATCAACATACAGGTTAACAGTCTGAGCGGGAATCGCAGGCGTTTAGTTACCAAGCAAGGGGGGGGGGGGCGCATAGGAGGGTTATGCAATCGAGGGGGAGACAATGAAAGGTGCGTAAATCAGGAACAGGCACGGGGGGAAGGAGAATACAAAATGCGAATCGTTTGCACGGGTGTTGGGGAAAAAAAATTTAGAAGGAAGGGGGTGAGAAAAAACGGCGTCAACTCGAGAGTGGGAAAAAGTCGCCTAGGATCATTAGAAAAACGGAGGGAATTGCTCAAGAAGAAGGGTTCGCAGCATAAAGCATTGAGGCCAGAGAGTTGAAGGGAAATCAAAAAAAACTTTTCGTGGACGTGGGGCATGGGACCGGAAAAAGTAGCATCACTACGTGCTAGTTTGCGCAGGGGTATACCGCATGGAGAACGTCCGGAATATTGAAGTATTGAAACGCGAGGTTAGTCTCAGCTCGGCTTCGTTTAAAAGGACGGAAAATCCTAGGGGGGAATACTTTAGGGGCACAATGGGGAAAGTGACCGAATTCGAGGAGACGAACAAAAGTTTTCAAGAAGTCTTAAAGTCAGCCGAAGGGAACCGGTAAAGTCTCAGTTCAGGGCAAAGGGACTGAGGGGGGAAACTACCAGCACTGATTAAGGTGTTTCTTTTTGACTCTGGAAGAGGAAAATGGATGAAGAGAAGCCTTTCCTCCGTACAGATTTTGATGAAGAGTAGAAAAAAAACAAAGTAATCAGGAGGGGGAAAAGATAGCATATATATGGGCAAAAAAGCAGAGAAGTAGTAAGTGCGCCTGCAAAATCTGTCCGACAAAATAGGGCACCCAGAAAAAAAAGGGGGGAGTATGGGCTCTAGAGACGGGCTGTCATGCTAGAAAGCGGATACAGGCTAAGGTGTTGACTAGGAGGGGGGGGACAAATCGCTTGTGCGAGCGCTCATGAAAGGAAGACCGGGGAAAGGGAAAGAAGGAAAAGCTACACTGAATTACTTCGTACAGAACAAAGGGAGATGGAGATAAAAATCAAGTTCATCCGGAACTCTTTGAAGACAAAAGGGGCGACGGAGACACAGCACCCCCGTCAGACTAGAGGATTTGGGGGGGACCTCAAAAAAAATAAAAGCAAGGAGGTGGAGGGGGATCTGGAAACGAAAGAAAGGTATTTCTGGAGGGATAAAATACGACCGCTGCAACAAAGGGTGTCTAATGATCAGTCTAAGTCAGAAGAAAGAAAAAAAAAGGGTGAAAGAAAAGTTGTTTCTAAGAAGACATTCTCGGTCAAAAGAAAAATTGGCCAAACGCGTACAGAAGAATGGAGATCGGTATCTTGAAAAAACGGGACGAAAAGGAGTCCGAAACGACGATTCCGCAGTAAAAGAACAGCCGGGGCCGAGTTAACGAAACAGGGCTAGAGGAGACGGGGGAAAAATTTTGAAGGGGTTATTGGTAAGGTAGGAAAAAAGAAAAAGGAGGTGTGGGAGAGAGAAAAAAACTGATCTAAACGGGAAAAGGGGATTGTAAAATTGGGGGTCTTGGTTTGGGCATTGTGAGGGTAAAGGGGCGATTAATTGTTCATTCATTGTGGGGGGAGCGTTGAAAAGAAACAGATTTTTTATTACAGCGAAAACAAACTAGACTCCAGACTGCAATAAAACCAACAAGAACAACACTTACGAACAAATATCCAACTGAGGGAAAGAAGAGAAAGAAAAGGCCTAAGGAAGAATGTCCGTCTGGTAAGAGCGAGAAATTATGTAAGATGGGAGGAGGAACACCCTCAGGCGGAAATATGCCGAGAAGCGATGGGAGACAATCAAGAAGATTTGACCTTGAGCAGTCCCATTAAAAATGAGGGAAAAAAAGGGGGTGTCTGTGACAACATTGGGGGAAAACCAAACCTTCAGAAGCGGGGGGTGAATCAGGGATAAAAAACCTGACCACATGACCACTGGGGGGGGATTGCCAATCGGTACTGGTGAAATTGGATTAAAGGAGGCGAAATAGGAAAAAACCTGAGGTCAGAGTTAAAACAACTGATTCACTCATCCAAAAGAAGCGCACAAGTTTCTTGGGAAGACAATGTAAAAAAGGTGGGTATTCGTTCCAGGAACTAGAAACGTCTTAAGGGAAAAAAGAGTTAGAAAGATTCCTGGACGATCTCTAAGTGAAGTGGAAAACAGGACAGGGGGGGGAATCGGAAGGCCACGGACCCGACCGCACACAACAAGGAAAGACCAATCTACGGCGTTTGGAGCAGCAAAAAGGAAACACACTTCAATAAAACCACAGGGGGAGCGTATGAAAGTCGGAAAAGGACAGACTGCAACCGGCCTTCACTGATCTGCTGAAAATCAGGCAACACTGCAAAAAGGCCTCGGACATTTTTAAGAGGCGAGTAAAGTGGTCTTGAAATCGAGGGGAAATTACTCGAACAGCTCTTGATCAGGGAATACCCTTTAAACTTCAAACAGCGGCGTGGGAGCAAAGAGAACAGAGAGGGGGAAGAGAAAAGAATCAAGATATCTCAAGAAGTGCAAAAAAGGGCGGATGAAAAAACTCGGTATTCATTGAACGCGAGCGAAATCTACCCAAGGTTGTAGAAAAAAACAAAAAAGGGGACACAACTAGGACATCGCCGGGAAGTGTAGAAGAAATACTTTATACAAGAACTCGGAAAGAGGGGATCCATTGATAAGAGGGAAAGCGGAAAGTGGTTTTGAGAGAAAGCGAACTTCTATTTGGAATAGGAAGTGATTGAACGCTCTAGTTCGGGGAAATAAAATTGTGACGCCCTGTTCACAACCTGAGTAAGGAAGAAAAAAGAAGAAGATGTGCGAAATCTCTGGAGGTAGGCCAAAGTCAAATTCGTCTTGTCGGGGGGGGGGGGGGGGACAGCAGAAGAAATGGAAGAGGGCCATGATCATCCTTTTCCTACTCTCTCGTGGAAAGATTTTAACTCAAAGACCGGCACAGGTGGGGGGGAATTCTACTATTGAAGAGGAAAAGCCTAACATAGAGCTCAAACAACAACAACGAGGAGATATGAATTGAGGGGGAAAAGTGCGGAAGAAAGCGGGCACTTCGAGGGAGGGCAACCCGTAGAGAAGGTGGGGTGAGTAACAACGTTTACCGGAGAAAGGCATTATGAACGGGTGAACAAAAAAGGGCTCTAACCGGCTTAAGTGTACAACGCAAAAAAATTGGACATTTTTGAAAATAGAGTGGGGTCAGAAAGCTTATTAGAAAAGGGGGTGAATTTCATCAATTTTGGAACAGGCGAAGAGTTTAAAATAAGGGAAGGATCGCATAGTTAACGGGCCGTCTTAAGGAAAGATCGTCATAAAACGAAGCAAAAAACTTCGGCGAAGGGGGGCTCGAGAGACCAAATGGATCATCTCCTTGGAGGGGACATCATCTTTTCCTGCAAGTGACGGGGATAGTCAAGAGAAGGAGACTTCGCGGGGGGGTTGGTGGTTCTGGTGTGGGATGAAAAACCTTTGAAATAGGAGTGGAAAATTATGTCCAATGCCTATTAGGAATGCGAAAGAAGTTTGCTAATTTGGGGTGTCTTAATCTGGGATGAATGGCGAGGGGTAAGTAGATGGGCATTGCGCTCCAGCTCGAGCGGTTTGCCGGGGAACTGTATGGTGGAGGGAGCAAGAAAGTCGAGGCCGCCCTTCATCGAAAACGAAAGAACCTGAACAGCGGGCAAATGACGCTTACGGTTGGAAAGGGGGTTACACCTGCGTAGTTCAAGGAATAGACAGGACCTCACGTTGAGGCCGGGCCTTTTGAATGGGCCGCAGAATCAACGGAACGTGTTAAGGTTGTCACAGAGGAAGAGTCCAAGCAGTCAATTTGCACATCTGTTTTAGGCTGAGGCGGGTGCCATTCCCGAATCAGGACGGCCGCCAGGGACAGTATTACATGAAGGACCAGGCAATAACGGAAGGTTCAGTCTGAAGGTCAGGAGGGATGGAAAAAGCCAACACTTAATCCTTGTCCATTGAAAAAAGGAAGGAGGGAGGGGGTTGAGGGGAAAAAGAGGGGTTAATCATGGTCCGGAAATGCGGGGGAAAAAAGGA
>Ga0179591_1319888_pt1 | contig 15500 bp, 15 predicted proteins | sample CZOMad2_1_08_16f_FD_182891 | JGI IMG/M metagenome (GOLD analysis project Ga0179591, IMG submission 182891) | Vadose zone soil fungal communities from Angelo Coast Range Reserve, California, USA - CZOMad2_1_08_16fungal (PacBio error correction) | ecosystem: Environmental > Terrestrial > Soil >...
TGTGGCGGTCTGACATCGGTCTCTATCGGATGGGGGGATCATGTGGGCAAAATCATCTGACCCAACATATCAAAAGAAAGAAGGGACGTCACCGGGACGCGGGGAAGGGTTCGCAAAAGGACAAAGGGGGATTTTTTTTCAACAACCGATTCTATTCTGTAGAGGGAGGTCGGTCGCAGGGGGGAAAGATGAACCTGTCTGGACGTCACTTTTACTTGAACACATCTACCGAATAACCACTCTCGGAGTGGGAGGGAAGAACATTTGGGGGGGGGTAGTTGACCACCGAAAAAAAGTTATATATCAGTAAATCTTAAAGGATAAAGCTACCCATCGCTTGGACTTGGGTAGCCGACAAAACCGCCACAGGGAAGGAAACCCCCGGCCTAAGGGGCCTGTTCTGGCAACCCACGCTACTGAAAATTGGGGAGGAGGTGTAGGTGTGTCCCAAGCCGTTACGGCAGAATAGGGAACAATTGATTTATGATGGGAAAACGTGGGGCGGTCTTCTTACCTGAGCCCATCTTAGGTTGGGGGAAAAAAAACATATAAGTAGCCTGGCTGCGTGCCGGATGGCGGACTAACTGTCGGGGGGTCCATATCCCTGATACGTAGAGAGAACCAATAGGAATGGGACCTTCCACAAGAGGAATAAGAGATACAAGAGTGGACTTCGGCTCCAAGCCTAAAAATGGGGGGTCGAAACACAACGTCTATCTTGTGAAGAGTAACTGGGGAACCCGGGGGTCGGCTTCTCTTGAAATGAATCAAATTTCCGTTTCCGTATTCAGAGAACTCGGCTGGACTCGAAAAGGGGATATCAAAGAGGGACGATAGGGGGAACTCCCAACTAGACTTGCTGAGCCAGGCGAGTAAGTGCCAAAAAACGACAAAGGCCGATCTAGGAAGGTATTACCGGATAAAGAGCATCAAGAGGGGGGCTTAATGAGAATCGATCTTTAAATCCAACGAAATCTCAGTCAATGCGTCAGGGGCAAGCCTCTCCTTTAAGAAGGGAAAGGGGGGGCTTGAGGATATAACTCCGGGTTTCGTAGTAGTTTTAATTCTGCGACTACCGCCAAAGAGGTACAAGGAAGAGAGGCTCTCCCGAAATACGGCCTAGTGACTTTGTTGTAAGCCGTACTCTCCGGGGGAGGGGCAGCTTCACGAAACATCCAGAGGAGACCAATCTGATCACCGGAGTTGAGGTACGACACATGGACCAAACCGGCCACCCACGCCAAACGCTGGACTCGTTCCGAAGACTCTTTTTGAGGAAGACTATATCGGAACAAGGGTTCCCTGTGCTAACGGGGGGATTAGGACCTTTTTCACTACAACGCTGCAATAGGGAGAAAGTTTAGGAGGAGAAAAATTACCTAACTAACTAGACTGTTATAATGGGGAAGCTTCGTGGAAGCGCCGAAAGATCTCATCCTCGAATTTATTTGGACAACGGCCAACAGAAGATGTAATACTTGGGCTTACCAAATGTGGGGAATATGGGAGAGTGGATGCCCATCCGAAGAAAATAGACTCCAGTGACGTAATTATTCCGACTCTTCCCGTGAAGGGAGGGGGGGGCTGAAGAATATCTTTGGTGGTTTGTGGGGTTTATCCTAGGCAAAATTACTCGCTGCGTAACTACCTTTCAGAGAATGATTCGTCCCTTCGGAAAACTCAGGGGTTTGTCCCTGATGAAGCTCCTAGTAATACAAAACCACTCGGGGAAAACGGGGGAGGCGCGTTCAGGGGGCACTTATGGCTGAACAGACGACATTATAGTAAAAGCCCCTAGAACCAAGGAGACATTGTGGCACGTCAAATTTCCTGTTAGGGGGAAGAATTTAAGCTGAGGTTAGCGGAGCACCCTATGTCGGTCTCTAGGAATTAGAGACATCGGCATCAACAAGGATTATTCCAAGATAGAGGGGGAACGCAAGCCTACTCTAAGGGTCGAGTCAATCAGGTTTCGGCGTACCAAACGCGCACCAAAATCACTCTGCCGTTTCTTTCCCCCTCTCGCGAGTCCGTGGAGTGAGACTGGGGTAAACAGAAAAAGAGGTATCCAGGGAGTGTCGTGTTCGATATTCAGCCACTTAATGTCGATTTTTGGGGCACGGAGGGGGGAGTGTCTTCAGGGGTATTAGTCGTAAAGAACTTCCTGGAACGTGGGATCATCAGGACGATACCGTTATTTCAATACATGCTTGGACGAGGATAAGCCTACAGTTCTTCAGTGCTGAGGGTTGTACTCGGCGGCGCAGGAATCTACAAGTTCACATGTCTCCGGTGAACCAATAAACTAACCACTCCAGCTACAGAAACTGTCGTCTAACGGGTTTTCTTATTGAAAGAACTTAGGGGGCTGTGGAGATTTGGGCGAAGTGAGGTCCAAACAGAGGGGAAGAGGTTTATTGGTTGCATTCAGGGAAGGTAGGGAGATCTTAGGAACAGGCCACTCAAAATTAGAACAGACGGGGAGTCAATGAGGGAAAAAAAAGCTGAGGTCGGGGGTTATTCAACGAGGTAGGGGTAGGTACTTCTCGTGAAGTACGTCAACGAGCCTGTCATTTCTTTAAGAAGATCTGGATGTAGGTTAAGCTGAGATCACTGTTCTCGTATCCAAAACTCGACCTCCGTTCAAGATTGAGGAAATTAGTGCACGATGAAATCCTTAGGGGAAGGAGTGACTAACTAAAGGGCACCACCGTACTACGCGGGGCGCGCCGAAAATAAGTATCGACCCTTAGTCGTCCTCTGTGGTCAACTCATCGGAATAGGAGAGGGGACCTGGAATTCTCTTGAAGGAACTCGATGGATTCGAGAAGAAACTTTTAAAGACGAATGGATGGACAGCGTGGGGTCATGTGGGGGGGAATTGCCTAATGATTATTTCGATCGACGCAGTTTCAAAAGTTCGGGTTGCAGGTCGGATGGGGAGGACTCGACGCTTATTGTATGCTCGGGGGATATTCCTTCGGGAGGTGGGAGCTGTTGAGTCGCGGGATAATGATTCTCCTGTGGGCTGGCGGATTCAATCGAAGAGTTTTTTCCCTTCCTTCTCTGCCTTAGGCGGATCTGATCCTACTACAACGGGGTCTTGACTCAGAGTGTTGGCAAGGGTTCGAAGGATTGTGTTGGAGACTCGGGTCTGTACTCTTGGGGGAGAAGGCAGTGCGTGGGGGGAGTTCCTTTCATAGACGCCGATGGAATGACACGGACCTTTGGCATTAGACCGCCCACGTCGGGTTGGGGGGGGGAGAACCCCACTAATCGTGCATAGGGTCTACCGAAGATCTGGAAAACACAAGAACTACTAAAGGTTTCAGACCGAGTGTGCATGCTCAGGAAAAGACCGGGAGGGGGTCAGTTGGCAATCGGCTCAATTCAAAGCTGATTTCTCAATGGGGAATAGACCATTGTCTTAGCGGGTGCCGTTCAAAGAGCCAACCAAAAATACGCCATCCGCGGTATGTGGTCTATTTTGGTGCGAATGGTCGGGCCAGAAAGAGGAACACTGAACCACAGAAATGCGCTCTCTTGGTGTACACAACAGAATCGTAGTTTTCCTGGTTATAGGAAGACATCGCAACCTGAAGAGGGGGTACCATGAGCAAAAAAAAAGAAAAAAAAGAAGTCCCAAAAATGACTTCTACGAACTGAAAATAGGGATCCTCTTCCACTGAAGAAAACCAAAGGATAAGTGGGGGGCAGAATTAGAGAAACGTTGCTCGTTACTGATTAAGACTACACTTATCGTCACTTATGAGTAATGGAACGTTTCCACTTACTTTTTGCGGAGGGGAGGACTGGAATTTATTCGTCGCGCCTCTGCTCAGAGCGACTCGGTACTCTTTCATCGGGAATGCGAAATTGGAATATAACCCAGGAAAGGACTGAAAACTGATGGGAGCAGATCTGGGCAATTTTGTCGAAGGACTTCTGAGGAGGACTTGGCGCGCGAAGAAATTAAGGGGGTCTGTGATCGTACATGCGTTAACAGTCGCGCGAGCAGGTGGTGGACGCTTGGCGGAGGTATGTCGGAACAAAACGGAGTAGGGGACTATGAGGGCAGAAAAAAAGTAAACACGATCGCGACTAGAGGGATAAAGAATGTCTTAGAAGTACCACCCTTGGTCGATCGCGGGCTGGAAGGGGGTCGCAGAAGGAACGAAAAAGCGCACTCCGAAAATGATCTGCAGTCAGGCGTACAGGCCCTAGTCAAGGATCGCCAGCGGCGCGAATCACACGTGCCGACGTTCGCGGTGTGGCGGCTTAGCGAGAAAACCAAACGTCAGCACTGAATCTGATAGTTAGAAAACTTCCAGGATCGTGTAGGAAAGAAGAACTGCTTCGTTAGCAAATAATGGGGGAGCATGTGCCACTTGACGCCCGATGCTGTGTGAATTTTGCAGAAATACTGTAGTGTCAGGTACGTAGTCGTTGGGACTAGAAAGAGTTGGGAACACAGAAAGATGCCCACTCTGGTCCCTCTAAACGGGTCAAGGAGGAGCATTTGGGGGGGTAAAAAAACTTCCTTATAAAAAGTAGTGGCGGGGTCTCCTGCCTCGGCGCCTTGGCTGAAATTCAATTGATTCCAAATGAACGAAAATCCAAACCCACCTCGCGTCTGGAATCTTGCTTGAGGTTTTTTTGTAAAACATCCACAATGAAGAGAACATTTGGGGGGAAGATTGCAAGATAGAGTGTTTTAATGCTGAAAAGAAAAAGCCCGGCCCTTGAAAAATACCAAGGCCAGACTTTCTGAGACAAGTCTTCCAGAAAAACAGGTATAGTACTGGGGGGGGGGTGTAAGTCGAGGGGCATTCCAAGGGTGCGGAAAAGGGAAAAACACAGAATTGGGTGCGTGGTATTCAAAAAATGGTCGCACCACGTGTAAAGGGGGGGGAACAAGTCATAGAAGGCTGTTTACTGAAAAGTCTTGAGAAGGCCCTTTGGGCGCTTGGCCGGAAGGAAAGGACCAGAGGACGAAAAAAAAAAAGTCGACTTGAGCGTCAACCGCCTCAGTAAAGCACGGCGTGATGGATTGGAAAAGGGGAGGAAATAGAAAATCACATCGAGGGCCTAACAAAAGTGATAAGCTGAGGTAGTTCGAGAAGGCCTGTCTTAACTCTTTATTCAGGTGAAAGAGAAAAAGTCTTAGCCGACAATAGATAAGAAGACTCGTTCATAGGGAAAACATCTCCAGGGGGGTACAGTACCTCTGGGCGGGGAAAAGAGCGCCAGTATCAAGCAAGACCAAAATTAAACAAAGAGAAGTTCTCAAATTCAAAGGAGCAGGTACCAGGAACTACGAGGACACAGTCAAGGGGTCCTTCTGCGTCCGAAGTAGACTGGATATTGAAAGGCCTCAGTCTCAGTGGAAAAGCTGAAAGAATTTTTCGCCTATTCGGAAAAGTTTCGTGGGATAACTCAGGATTCGGAGGGGGTGGTGAATCTCGAAAATGATTCAGAACCTACAGAGGGAGAGTCCGCTCCCGGATCTAGAAGTCAGGGTCAGATCGAGGTAAAAAGGACTGGGGGGCACAGTAACTTCTACTCGGCTGGTATTTCAATACCACATACCTTGGATACCAACCATAAACCAGGTGATTTATTTGAAAAGAGAGAGGTAACCGTAAGATCGGGGGAGAGACGAAGACGGACGGTATTCATTCTGCGGGGTATGAAAAATCTCAAGGGGCCCGTGTTCTAACGTGTCATGCACAGTTCAATAAGATGCGACGGAAAAAAACTGAAAGCCTGCCATGTTCCTTGCTGGGGGAAACTAACGCACTTACAGGGCTTTTTGCTTGGAAGATAGAAAGATATCCTCCTCTTGGACGTGGGAGGCAACTCAAGCCGAGGAAAGACGCCGTGGAAGGATAGGAAGGGTCGTTGAGGGGGGGGGAGGGGGGTGGAGGAAGCCCGGCGCCCTACATCTAAGTGACTTTAAGCTCCAGAAAAAAAATAGGTGAAAGATATCGGGAGGGGAGAGAGACTTTTTGGGGGGGGGGAGTGGGAATCAGCTAACGGATCTCTGGTCGTCTAAGGGAAGGCTTTCTTCCAGGATGGAGGTCCGGGGCGGGGAAGGGGGGTAAGAATAAGAGGTACAAATCTATTGGGAAACACCTTTCAGGGAACTTCATGAGGATTTCCCAAAAGACTGGGAGTCACAGCATTATCTATTAAGAGAACCTTACTTATAGTGTGAAACTATAACCTTTCCGGAGAATAGAGGTGTCATCATTTTTGGCGACTCTGGGCCAGAGGATAGTCCGGGGGGGAAATTCTCAGGAAAAGGGGATCTTAAGAAGGATACTAGACAAAAAACAACGTAGAGATTATGTATATGAGAAGAAGTGGAAGAATCTCCGAAATCGCCGGAGGGACTCAGATCGCACTGAAAAACACTATATAAAGTGTTCTCATGGAAAAAAATGCCTCTGGTTCCGGAGACGCTCAATGCGGGCGAGGGGTCAGGCTGCCGTCCAGTTAGGACCGTGTTGGGGAAAAGAGAGTTCATTTGTCTTTTTTTTCGTGCCCGCGGGCAAAAAAAAAAGCTAAGAAAGAATCATCAGGACTCGAAAGTAAGTAAGGCATATCCTGAAAATGCACTGAGAGAAAAGATCTTAAAAACCTCGCGTTGGACAGGGACGGGGACTTGAACTCACCGGATACACAGTTTAGTTTGGAGACTACGCTTCCAAGTTCAACAAAAAATCAAGGTGCTACTCCAGGAAAGGGCCTTTCTCGGTTGGTCAGGAGGGGCAGTAACGCTCACGCGAAGTATTCGCCTTTTTCTGAGAGAGGGGGGGAGAGAAAAAAAATATTGTTACCGGGGTATTCGGAGTATTGGATCTACTTTAGCTTCTGGAGGGGCGCTTCTGGGGAAAGGTCCGGACTCTCAACAGTTCCAAAGGCCTTCTCTACAGAAAGCGCGATCATGACTGAAGATTCGATTCATAAAAGAGGAGGACGCGGTTTTCATATCGGCCGTCATAATCCCGTCTGGAGGGGGGGGGTGGTTCGGTCTTTCATGGGGGGGGGGGGGGGGATTTAGGCCTCAGGTCGCTTAATCCCCAAAAAAAAGTCCCATCTCCTCGAGGATACTTAGGAGAGTGTTTACGAAGTAAAACTCGTTTAGTAAGCTTGAAAGCTTCCATTGTAAAAATCTCCTCATGGGTACGTGAGCCAGAAAAAGACTGCCACGAGAAGTAGCCCTTATTTCGACGCATCTTAGATAAAAAATCAGGGACTAGTCCGGGGGGGGAACTAACGTTATTCAAGTCGGAGAACTTTTACCTTTAAGGGGAGGAAAGGGGGGACTATCTTTTGGGGTTATGTCCACTGGCCGCTGACTGGTCTCTCGCTCAGAAGGTCTCCCGAAACGGGTTAGGAACCCAAGGATTCTTTCTTGACTCGAGTTCAAGGGCGAAGGTAAAAGGGGAGGGGGTCATCAGGGGGTGGGATCTTTGGGAAGAAGAATGAATGAGGACGCTACGTCGGCAAAGTCATGAGAGGGAATTGGTTCAGGAGATTTCATGGAGTGGGAGGAGAAAGGTGTTCAAGCCCTATGTGAGGAATCGGAGGCCGCTGGGGGTGGGCTTCAATCAACGTCAGGGGGTTATAAGCTAGGGGCGGTAGGTGTCAAAATTCCCTTGGGGGGGGGAAGAAGGCATTATGGGGCATCAGGCTCCGCTTCATACCTCGGAAGTGGGGGGCGCAAATGGGGAGGAAGGGGGACTCTCAAAAGGGGGTGGGGTTGACCACTCAGGGGATATTTCGAAGACGGGGGTAAACCACCCGAGCAAGAGATATCTAAAAAAAAAACAGTTCTGCTTTGTTTAAATTCAGAAGGAGAGAAGGCGCAACAGGAGGTGAAGGGGGAGGTTTTTTTCCGAAAGGGCAAAAAGCATGAGGAGCAGGTTTTATTTCAAGGAAACCTGGTCGGGGAGCCTTTCGGTTTGCCCGGGGCTCCGCCACCAACCAGAAAGGGGGACTACGACGAAGGGGACAAAAGGGGGTTATTATGGGGAGGTACAACCTGGGAGGTAAATTGAAGTCTTCACAGACTACTACCGTCTGCTCAAGGAAGGTGGGGTGGAAAAACAGACTCTTTTGATTTTGGGAGAAAACGTTTCCTCTAGAAGGGGGGGGGGGTCCTGAGGGTTGGTCCCAAAGAGAGACCACAACGAAGTCTCCTGAAGGAAATTCCCTCCGAAAAAAAGGATTGTGGAAAAAAACGGAGAAAAATTTTACTGGGAAGAGAAGGAGGCGAAGACACTTCTTCCGCCGAGCATGAAGGGACTCCCGTAAGTGGTCACGGGGGAGGGGTTCGCTGAATCTAACAAGAGAGAGATGCCACCTATACAAGCGGCGAAGAAGAGCTAAGGATTTCAGGGGAAAGGGACCCCCTCAGTGACGTCTCCTTGGGGGGAAAAAGGAATTTTTCGTTAAGGTTAAACTGCGGGAGTGAACGCACGCGTAACGGTCAGGAAAGGGGGACATTCATTGGGGGGGGGGGGGGACGTACGTCATACCAGGAGGGGAATTACTCAGGAGAGGGTTGGCTGGGGTTCTTAGGAGTTGGAAGAGACCTCTCAACAACCAAGTCTTAGTAAACTATATAAAAACGCAAGACATCACCAAGTAAAACCAAAGAGGCGACGTCTAAGGGGATCACGTAGACCCCAAATGTAATGTCGGGGGTCGCAGGGAAGGGTCGCTTGACCAGGGACTTCTAGAACACTGGGACAGAAGGATCATTCGCGGAAATGAGAGGGGCTCGTGGCCCTATGTGGATCAGGCCGCAAGCCTGATCTTCCTTGCACCGGGTACGCGGCGGTGCATATGATTTATTAGGCAGAGCATCACTAACTCAGGCATCAAAGGCAAGATTACAAATCGTTAACGCGGTTCAAAACATGAGCTCGTCGGCCTAGGGAGGTTATCAAGGCTAAGGAAGGAAACGGGTGTCAGTTTTAAAAGGCCTTTCTTGGGGGGGTTCGGCTTATGAGTTGCTGGGCTATTCAGAAGAAGAGGGGGGGGGTTCTCCGGAGTGGTTACAAGAAGAAGATGGCCCCATAACTCTTGCACAGCGACGTATAGCAAAATTACAAAGGAGGAGGTGTAGCAAAAGAATAGACGCGGGTTGATAGGTACTGGGGGGGCTACCGGGGGCAGGGCATCCCTTGAACCGAACATCCATGGGGGAATCGAACAGACTACATAGACCTGGGGGAAAGAGGGGGACGACTCGGAGGGGATCTTCTCTGTTGTTTTGGGGACTCCAAAAGAATGATGAGAATGGTAGTTATCTGTAAAACCTTGATCCTTGGATTGGGGGGACCGCACAACAGGCAACCATTGAGAGATTCTCCTGTGAGAGGATCCTTGCCCAAGGAGTAATAATAAATGGGGGTAAGTGTAATGGGGGGGTGGGAATCTTAGTATCCCGAGGGAGGACCTTGAGGAAATTATTTTTACCAAAAAAGGGGGGGGGTGCTGGTATACGAACATTGAGGCAAAAGTATTAGAAGGAGGGGGGTTTTCAGAAGACAGGAGCAGGGGTGGGGGGGGAAAAGGCCTTCACTAGCCCTTTCCGGGTGGCCAGCCCTTCTCCGCTTAGCACTAACCAAAGGGAAGGAACGGAGAAGAGCAGGAGTCCTATATTGAAAACACTCGTGTCTTGAGGCGAAAGAGCCCAACTCAGGAATAGGACGGGGGAAGACCCGGTAGCTTTCTGGAAGGTCTGAGGGAAGGGGTAGCTGCATACGGGGACTTCAGGTCCACGAGACCCAATACGGGGGAAAAGGGGGGGGGTCCTATCGAGACTGAGGTGGGAACAGTCATTGAGACTATTTTCCGGCGGAGGGGGGGGGGATATTATAGGAGGGAGGGGGAGCGGGCATTCATCTGATGGGAAGCTCCCAACAACTGAAGATTAGTAAGTTCCTCTTCAAAGCCAGCTAAGCTAAGACATAGCGGGAGAACGTACTCGAAGGAACTCGTAGAATAATATCGGCCGAGGCTGCAAGGTACCTCCGTTCTGAGGGTCGCCTAGTCTGCGTCGTGGGGGAGAAGATCTTCGACGAACTACGAGGAATAAGGATGGGTGTTAACTTAGGATCTATCGAGGAAGGTGCCACTATCTTTCTCGTTCCGATCTGCTCCATTCTCATGAATTAAAGGATAATGAACGGGGGGGCGGGCTCATGAAGTAACTTATCTGCGACATCAACAATCTCGGAAAAATCTCACCGAAAAACAAAGAAATCCTTCCTTATTATTAGTAGCAGGAGACGGAGGAGGGATAACTAACGGAAGATTTGTTGGGGCCGAATTCCGGAGACTCTCCTGGAAAGGTGGTCGGGGGGAATTAGCGGGCTAAATCTGGGGGATCCGACTAAGAGGAAACTGGGATCAGTGTAAAAATCAGGATCACGGAGTAACGGGGTCGTGTGCGGGACTCTTCGAACAATATCTCCAACTCGAGTGAATCTGGCAGTAAATTCCTGCACTCAGGAAAGAAAAGTGATTGTTTAGCAATGTGGGGGGAGGGGGGGGTTGCTTTACGGGAGAGACCAATCTTCTAACTGTGGATAAGGGAGTTTAATCGCCTTCCTAGTAAACCGTAAAAACTAGGAGTAGACTCGCGGGGGGGGGAATTTATCTCATCTTAAAGTAGCTTCGGGGGGGATACTGGAGGGAAAATTATTAAATCGAAAAGCTATCGGGTCAAGGTCGAAGCTACTACCGTACTCAAAAAATATCCATCTTAATTTGGGACAGGGGACTCCTGAAAGATTACCATAACATCAAACAGCGCTTAGCGGAGGGATAAAAACCCAAGGGATATTTGGGGAAAGTTAAAATGGAAAGGATATATTGGGAAAAAAAAAAACTGTGAATCAGGGGTTTCCGGTAGGGCAAGACGAGGTCTCTTGGGAGCGGAGAGTCAGAAATGAGAAAACTCCACAAGGGTAGGGATATATAGGCAGGGTAGCGTCAGTCCATACGGTCTTAAAAATATGGTCTCGAAGAAAATCCTATGGAAAAGAAGGGAGCCTTTCGTCAAAAATAGACTACAAGGGTCTGTGACATGTAGAGCATGCGTCTATAGGGAAGATTGCCGATTAAAATGGAGACAGGGGGGGGTCCAAGGGTCGATAGTTCGTCATGGGGATTAGATTCCTTCCAGAAGATGAGAGAAGGTTGTAATCATCGGAATAAAGTAGGAAAGAAGAATCAAGGCCTGCTGTAAACAGAAAAGAACTTCTTCGGGGTTAGTCAACGGATAATTCCCTAGACGTCGGTCTATGGAAGAGGACAAAATCAATCAACAAAGAAGGGCGACGCAAAAGTCAAGGCTCATCTGCGGAGGTGCGGCAACTGACAGAAGCGTACTTCTGCTTGAAGAGCCAAAACAATATTTACCAGAGGAAAGGTAGGATTTCGTATCAGGTCACTTGGAGTGTACAGCATCTTCGGAGAAGCAGAGGTCAATTCGGCAGTCTCGTCAACGAGCAGAAAGGGAGACAAATCGTAAAGGGGTCAAAGGTATTCATACAGCGTCTGGGAGAGGTAACTGAGAGGCAGGGACTATCAAAAGGGGGCTTTATTTTGAGAGATGTGTTAGAGGAATATTGGGTCGTGGGCATTCTAGGACGTTCGATGGTACTTGGCCCCCCCTTGAACCTATAGAAAGCTCGGAGAGAGGGACTAGACCTCTCTGGCAAAGAGGATCGTCATAAGTTACAAAACAAAGCTTCTTCACTCTTCAGCCCAAAATTCGAAGGGACCATTCACGAAAGATAATCTTCTATAGAAGGTAAAGGGAATGAGTTATCGAACTACGGAGACGCTATTTGTTCTAGTACTACCGAGAAGGATTCAGGAAGGATTGTGGTCAGGGGGTTTTATGGAAAAAACTGTTGCTCTTACTTTCTAAGAAGTGGAGCAAAGTTCTGGGAAGGGACCGTAAGGGAATCTCTTTTCCAGTATACGGGGCATAGAAACCCAAGTAAGGAAAAGTTGAGCGTTTGAGGAATGAATTCGGTTGAGAATGTTAGCATTCATCAAGGTTTGAATTCGCGGCCTCATTCTTTGGATGGAGAATAATCCGGACATGTTGAAGGTTTCTTGGTGTGGGAATAGTTAAGGTCTGGCTTCTGTTGGGCGACTCGTACTGGGAGGAAGCAAATGGCCGGGGTGAAGGGCCGTTCAACAGAAGAAAACCTTGATGTCAATGGGGACCAAATTACTACCGGGTTCTGTTGACCTACCACGATTAGGGTTGTGAAAAGCCGCATAAAATTGAATCGGGGGGCTAGAAAAGAAAAAAAATAGGGGACACCAAAAGGATGGGCCACGTTAAACGAAGTTTTTACAGGCTATAAAAGAGGAGAATTTGGGAAAATTGTTGGGGCGGTGCAGTTTGGGGGTCTCTGAATAAAATCAGGTCTAGTTTGGGGGGAAGCTTCAACAACAAGGGCTATTTATGGGGTGAGGGAAAAGAGAGAACAAAAATGGTCCGCAAAAAAGGGGGGTACTTTGACGAATTGTGTTGGTCACGGGGGGGGGGGTGATTGGAGGGGAAAGCAACCGAAAATAGACTAGCTATCCTCATAAGAGGGTGTTGTCCCAGTCTGTCCTGGTCTAAAATAAAGTTTCAGGTAGCACTCTTATAGGGTGGAATGTTTGGGAGTAGAAGGCAACCAAAACACTATAACTTACTAGAATGAAATGATAAAAAACAACAAAAAGAAAAACACAACAAAAAAGGCAAACCACCCCAAGAAAAAACCCACGGGGTTAAAATCCCAGCAGGACAGGAGGAGGGAAAGAATGCTATCCGTTGCATCGACTGAAGAAGATAAGAACTACAGGCCTACATTCATGGACGAGGGTTCGTCCTTTTTCATGGTGGAGGTCTTAGGAGAAAAAAAAAAAGAGAGACTGTCAACCATGAAGAAAGTAAAATCTTTCAGGGGCGTGTGAGCGAAACGCTTCTGGAGAAAAAATGGATTTCCAGATATGAAGGTAATCAGCGAAATTGAGAGTTCCCTTCGGGAGCTCATCTCCAGGCTAGCACTCAGTAAAGGGATGATCTGTAAGGCAGGTCGGTTTCGAATTTAGAAAGAGACCTGGCTCAGAAAGGAGCGGGGGACTTTTTGGGACTTGGGATTTTGAAGTATCTGCTATCAAGAACAATAAAAAAGAAATGAAGCAAATGACAAACCAGTCATCAAAGCAGACCACAAATCTGCGAACGAAGTCAAGTTCTTTATCAAAAGTACTCGCGTGGGGGATGTTTCGATCGAGAGAATGACGGGGAGGCGCGTGCTCCGGAACGAAATTCCGGCTATCACAGAAGGCCGCGAGACACATGCGCTGCCAAAATTTCACTATGTTTCAAGCGCGAGGAGAAGGGAGGGGAGAGCATACTTGTGAAGGGAGGGACGTCGCTCGGTAGCTTTAGCAAAGGAGTGGTCATCCTCAGAAAAGGCCTCTGCCAAGGAAAACGGGGAAAGATTCGGGAGGACAGCTACTTTAAACTTCTTATAAGTAGGAACTCAACGGGGTGGGAGTTAAAAAAAACTCCTTTCTCTGGTGGTGGGGGTTTAGGTCTTAAAATTTCATGGAGGAGGCTAAAGGAACTTAGTAAAAGAGTGGGTTGGGCGGAAGGGAAACCATCATCGGAACCATACTCGCTGAAAAGTACTACGCAAATTGAAAGGAGGAAGGGTTACACACTCTGGGGTAGGGGGAGCGTTCTCGAAGTGATAGAGTGTATCACCTTGAAGATGCCTATTAAGAAAAATAGATCAGTTGAAGGAAAAACTACTTGGTGGAGATTCAATTATTATCTGCGTAGGTGGGGGGGGTAGGTTGAAAAAGGAAGAAAAAGAAAATATAAAGTCCATTTTAAAGTGCTTAAGTGAGAATGGGGAGCTTTAAGGCATCTTAAAAAAACTCAAAAGGAAAAGAAAGTAGAATGTGAGCTGACAATCAATCCTTGAAAAGGGGTTAGGTATTTTTTTGGGGGCCAAATATCGGAGCGACATTAGGATGGTTGGGAACCAACAGAAGTGTGGTGTCGGGCTTCGGGGAAAAGGGAGACAAAGGCTACTTGTTTTTAAAATGTCATCCATTCTTGCACTGATGTGGGATGAAGACCTGCAGAACGGGCCGGGGGGAAAACCGCCCTGTCAAAGTACCCTATAGGGTCACACAAAAGGCATACGTATGAAAATCTTGCCTCCTATCAAGAAAAGGGGCGGGAGTTCGGAGAAATAGCAGCAAAGAGGAACGGAAGTTCAGTACAAAAAACCCAGGTCTTCTCCGAGGAACAGTCGGCATTCTACAGTCAGGGAAAAAATCGAAAATTCCAGTAAGGGTTAGTATGGAAAAGATATCGAATCCTGTGGAAGGTTCGAGAAACCCCGGGGTAGAAAAAGAATTCGCCAATGGCGCGAACATCATTCCAAAAGTGTATCACGGTTGAACACTCTCTCCGTAGAAAGCCGTCGACATGGAAAATTCTAAAGATAGAGGAAATCCGTGACGAGAAACGTGAGAGGGAACCCATCTAACTACAAGATGGGTCAAAGAGGAAAACTGTGAGAATATATGATGCGTGGTGTCGTAAACGCACTATCTTATATCGGTTTGAAAATGCTCGTTAGAACTCTCCGCCTAAGAGCACTATTTAAGGGGAGCATTCCTCGCTTGCCCGGACGGGTCCTAGGTCGCGGGTTTACTCCGTAAGCAAACGTAGATTCCTAAAACTCAAAGAAAGCGAACATATCTACAAAAACCATTGACAAAGGGATGGGGGCTGTCCAGGTTAACAATCAAAAGTCCTTTATTATGAATAGGTCCTATTGTGGGGGGTCTGGAGGGGGAAGGGGGAAGACTTCCTGGTGGTCCACTGTAAACGTACCATAAATTACTAAAGACAGTAAGAACTGTTGGAGAAAATAACATCCGAACGAAAATGTACAGAGTGCTCTTCCTGGGGAAGGGATTCTACAACTCATCTGAACGAGATTGCACTTTTGAAGGCCTTCACTCCTATTGATAGCGAGGGGTAGTTCAGCCAGATTGGGGAGGTTATCGGTGGTTAGAGGTGGAGAGGAGAAGGACATCCGGGTACTAACTTGGTATAGGGAATATCCATGATTCAAACCGAAGATGGGGGGAAGAAAAGATGGGCTGTCGGGGGATCCTCGTAGAGGGGGTAATACAAGTGAACGGTCATTGGGAGAGTCCTTCGTGGGGGGGGTCTTCCTGGAAGATACTGAAAACAAGGACAAATGACACCGGAAGATTGAGAGAAACTTACCTATACAAGCTCCCGGATCACATGACAAAGAAAAAAACCCAATTAGTCTATTGGGGCAAAAGAAAGGGATAAATTTCCCTGTATATAGGTGAGTGGGTTTTCTAGATGAGGGCCAGCGATCCCGGTGGTCTGATTAAAAGAAGGAGGA
>Ga0179591_1243225_pt1 | contig 15499 bp, 19 predicted proteins | sample CZOMad2_1_08_16f_FD_182891 | JGI IMG/M metagenome (GOLD analysis project Ga0179591, IMG submission 182891) | Vadose zone soil fungal communities from Angelo Coast Range Reserve, California, USA - CZOMad2_1_08_16fungal (PacBio error correction) | ecosystem: Environmental > Terrestrial > Soil >...
CCTCCTGTCGGGGGAGACACGATCCGAAGATGGTCGCAGCCTCCTATTATGTTACACGTATATAGGCACGGGTGGAATATGAACATCGTATCGCTGGGAAAATAGAAGAGACGGGTAGAAATACTCTGCTATTTCAACAAAGAGTACAAAAAAAAAAAAGTTTCAAATCTTCAAGTGGAAAGGAAAAGGGAGGGGGCGGAAGGCCCTGACGTCGGGGGCGGAAGGGAAGAAAAAGGAGAGGGTAAACTTGATCATAAATCTTAACGAAAAAAAGATCTCTTTGCAGTAGACGAAAAGATAAAAACTACTAATAGAAACAAGGAGGAGGAGAGAGGGGGGAAATCTCACCCTGCCATCAACAAAGTGAAAACTCTCAATAATGTTCCAGACGGTGGAAGGGTAGGTTTCGGATGTCACGATAAAAACCAGGTCATGCGCAGGGGGCAAAAAAGTTCGAGGTCCAACTCGGGCACAAAAAGAGAAGGTGTCCGAGGATATCCGTCACTGTCTCTAGCCAAAAACTTGGCAAGAAATCACCAAAGAAGAAAAGGAGGAAAAAATTGGGTAAGAGTAATTAAAGGACATGAGAGGAGGGGCCCGCGAAGCTGCTCTAACGGAGTCGCTGGGGGCGGAAAGTGGGAAGGGAAAAAGATCCTCACAAAGTGAAAGATCTACTCACAAGGGAAATCTACTCGACCGACAGAAAAAAGTATTGGTAAAGAAAGGGGGTGGGGGGGGAAAAGAATCAGACACACTTTGCGGCGGTTCAGAAAAAAATAATCGAAAACAGATGTCAGGCCGCTCCTTCGCTCAGGGAGATCCGCATAGATAAAGGAAGAAAACGCGTCGCAACAAAAAAGTTACCGAGAATGCAAGAGGAAATGGGCGAACCAGGAGAAAAAAGGACTATTTAGAAAGACACTAAGTCTTGCGCGGAAAACGCTCGGCATAAGAAAAAAGGAAGACGAAAAATCGTAGAAGGTGGGGAGGGGGGAGGAAAAGTGTTTTGCCTAACAGAGAGCAAGAAGTAGTGCCGTTCGTCGTCGGCAGCGGAAAAACAAGCTAAGGGCTCTGAGGGCCAGTAGTTAGGGTGGAAGAATATGCCCTCATTAAGCCGATACAAACCTGAGGGTTGGTACATTACGCAAAGGGGAGCAGATCAGAATATTTGTGCTCTCTCGAATCGAGGGTCCATCTATGGGTGACTCGTCTGGGTTGAGAGGCTCATCAGGTGAGAAACCGAGAGTCTTTAACAAAACGACCGAGATCACCTATAACGGAGACTGAACTGTAGCTCATGAAGGCATAAGAGATTTAAACTGAACAAAAACTCTAAAATCTACTAACTATGGTCGACCTATGTTCTCATCTAATACAAGGAGGGAGAGTTCCGACAGAAGGAATGCAGAAGGCATCTGATTCGAGACGGGGGAAGGCAGTTGGCGTACAAGTCAAAAATCCTTACTGTCAATCGGCGAGGTCCTCCGTTCCCGGGAGAAAAGGCAATCGCTTAGAAACGGATTTCACGATAAGTTAGAGAAGGCATCGATTCTGGCAGGAGAAATCAATGGGAGAAAGTCCTATAAACTGCTCCGATAAACAAGGATCTGTCTGGGGAGAGAGACGCAGGTAAATACAATCGGATGGGACTCAGCATAGGGGCTGCTCTCTCTGCCGAAGTAAAAAGTGTCTTCGATACTGGGAACAGTACTACTGTTACGGAAAAAGGGGTCAGGCGGCCATCAGAACAAAAGGAGATGGAAAATGCGGGGGGGAAGGATAGAGGGTAGCTTATACAACTGTAGGAAAAGCGTCGACGAAAGGATAATCGTCTCCAAAGCCTGGTCAGGGCATGTTGCGGTAAAAGCTGCTTCGAAAGGGCCCTGCTGGGATGTGGGGGAGGAGTATGTGGTAGAGCTGTCGTCGCGAAGAAGTAGGTCCTCCAGCTTCAGACCAGGGAAGGCAAGACACTACTGGTTGGGGGGTGGAAAGCCACAAAAAACGACTGGGAAGATGCAGGGAGGATGACCACTGAAGTGGGTAATACAAGACATAGGGTGATTTGGCTCGCGGTCGGATAGAATCTTAAAGTCCCAGGGGGGCACAGGGCCCCAATACGAATATGTGGGGGTGGGGAAACTGCGCAACTTATGGTGAGAAAGGTGAGTAAGGCACACGGAAAAGAAAGGTTAATGGGTCTTCTGAAGCGCTAAGGGGAAGAAATCAAAGCCGCGAAATTTTCAAGCGAATGTGGGCAAGCTCACGAACAAGGTTTTCAAAAAACGATAGAGTGCTTGGAAAAGGCACCAGAACTCTCGACCGAGTGAACTTGGACGAAGAGGACTACGTCGGATAAAACTATAAAGACACCTAAAGACTAGAAAGGGGGCGGTAAAAGTAGGTTGTTGGGCAAGGACATCAGGGACGGATTAAGAAACATAAGGAGGTCGGATTCAGGAAACGAGCGCGAAGAGTAAAACGGGGCCATCGGAGAGGAGGCACCGGAAAAAGGCCGGTCTTCACTCAAAACCGAAAAATCGGACCAACGGTAAGTGGATCACGCAGGCGGGGCATAAGTTCTAATAGAAGATCTCCTCAGGTGCCTAGGCGCGCGGAAAGGACCTCTAACAACACGAGAGCTTATTCCCAGAGAGAGTATGACGAGGAAAGAAGCGTAATGGGGGAGAGTCTTCCGGAGGGAGAAATCGTCCCATCCTGGAAAGCGACATAACTGTACGAGAAACTGGGGATGTGCGATGTCCGGAGGGGGAAAGTCCTATCACATCGGCCGGCCGTGTTTCGGACAATACTGGTAGGAGGGAGAAACGCAGTACCCCGAGATAGCTTTTGGGTCGTCGCGCGGGAGATCGAGACACAAGAAGGTGACAAGACGTGTTGACGAAATTGGCGCTGCAAAAGGGGGGTTCATCGGGGACGGAGCTCGTAGACCAGCCACCGAGTAGATAGGCCGCTTGGAAAGGAGAGCCAGGAGGAAGAAAAAGATTTAAAACGGATTGGAGGGCTCCTTACCAGAATAGGCTAACATGCTAGGAGGCTTAGCACCCTTCGCAAGTTGGCTTAAAATACTCCCGCCGGAAGAAAATTTGCACGGGCGACGAGGACGAAGAGCCACGGAGCAGATGAGAGAAAGCAGTTTGGGGGGGGAAGCAGAACATTTTAAGTCTCAAATAGCATAAGAGCGCAAGCGAATAATCAAATAGCTCGGTGGAGCGAACGGAAAATTTTTCATTTCGCAAAATCACCGGGATTGGTGTGGCTGGCAACTACGGGGAATTTGGGCCTGAGGAGCCAGATGACCATCGGAGAGGAGGATAAGGGAAAGGCTGGACGGAGCTCACCACAAAACGCTTTATACCAAAGCGAAGCTGGAAGGACGTCAAACACGGAGGACGGGCAGCTGTCGTAGAGACTGCGGGAAGGAAATGTGATTCCAAGAAATCCCCAGATGCACCGGACAGCCGAATTTCTAGATTTAGAATGAGAGGCAAAACTGATGGATAACTCGACGATGACGAGGGATCATACAGGGGGGGGAGGAAGCCAGGGAGGGGGACTCTTTGAGCAAATTCAGAGAGGTAGGAATCTTCATGCTCTGGAAAAGCTGGGACCGCACTGCGCGATGGACATTCCATTCCGAGGGTACCTCAAGATATTTACCCCCATGGGTTTCCCTGCAAACGCTGCAGGCCACTTCCACCTTCCGGAATGACTATTCAGACGTTGTGGGGGACCTCAAACTGTCGGGCAGTAAGTACCTCATCGCAACCTATGTCGATTTGTTGGACGGGATCACATCAGATAGTCGATAATTCAGGGGTCATTCTCTCTTCTGAGCTGAAAGTTCATTACGGTCAGAGGTCAGATAAACTTCGAGGGAGAAAAGGACATGATAGTCCGCCCGAGTTTCTACCACGGAGGAAATCACAGAAAAACGCTGGAACACATAAGTCGAGGTGCTGAAAGAGACAAAAATCGATGGACCGCGTACGGCTAGGGACGCCAATGTAAAAAGGGGGTCGAATGGCGGGTAATGCGGATTCAGGGTCCAAGAGAAGAAGAAGGAAAAAGATTTGCAGGGAGCTGAACGAGGGAAAAGGGGGGTGAGGTCCAACGTCGGAAAAGAAAAAAGCACCAAATCAAGTCAACCAGCGACAGTTTTCAAAAAAACCGGTTGACCTGGCTGGAAAGAAACTCACGGGACCAAAACGGTCTTAATTCACAGCTCTGGGGGGGAGAAGTTGTTAGCGACAGAGGGGAAACTTCCTTCGATAGATAAAGGATCGGATTAAGCTGAAAAAAACACGCGGATGGCTGGATAAAGAAGGAAGCGGATAGAAATGATGAGGACTTAGAAAGAAACGTCGCACCTCAGAAATGAAAAAAGAGTTCATCAAGAACACATGAGAGCGACCGGAGGAGATTAACTTGCAACAAAGGGTAGAATGTTAATAGGGGAGTCTGCGAAGGGGGAATAGACCGTAGAAGACCGAAGAAAGACAAGAAAAGGAACGACCGACGTCGCGGGGAGAGAGTATGACGGGGAGGAGAGGAAAGGAAGTGACCAAACTTGGGATTGACGTTAAATGGAGATCCCATGTGAAAGAAAATTGAGAGAGAATTGGAAGAATTAGACAACGATCGGTTGGTGAAAGAGGTGGGGATACAGAGCCAGATGGTCACACTTCGAATTGACATGGAAGGGGAAGACCGAGTGCTAGAAGGAGAGACTCACGATGCAAAGGATGGAGAGGTGGGGAAAAGGGGCGGCAGGGGTATAATGCACGAAAAACTCAGAACAATTTTGGGGGTTTATGAAATCGTGGGGGGAAAAAAATGAAACCATAATAGAGGGGAGGACGCGCAGAAAAAAAGAAATATTTATTGCTCCTGAGAAAGAACCAGTTCTACATTTTACTCAAACTGGAGTCTTCAGCACCAGCGTACGGAAAATATAAAAACTTGGAAGAGGAGGGGATCTAGGAAAAGAGTTTGCGGAAGAGGAGGCACTCACCGAAGGAAGATGAGAGCTCCAGTCGCGATTGAATCGGAGTTGAGAAGGAAAGTGAAAAACAGAATGCGCAATCGAAACATCTTATGCTCTGTCAGGATTAAATTAGAAGGGAGAGGGGACCCCCACGAGAAATAACAAAAAGAGAAACACAGAAACCTGAATATGAATTAAAGAGAGGTGGAGCGGGGAAGGAAAATCATTCTAATTGAAACTTGGCATCAAAGGATGGGAAAGATCTCACGGAGATCCTATGCCAGCAGAGAGCTAGTCATAAGTCCTCTGCTGGAAGAAAAAGAAAAAAGAGAATGTCACCGTGGGGGGGGCGGGGCTCAATATCCAAGATGCAAGAATCTTCCACATTCGGGACCCTCTTGGGATGAGAAATGAAGCTGTGGACGTTCCACTGTCGAATTGGAAGCCATGGGGGTGACCTTCGAAACCTACATCAGTGAGGGGAGACGGTGTCTTCGAGGGAAAGGAAGAGGCTGCTGACTCAAAAATAAACCAGAGAATCGTGGGGTCGAAAAATCTCGTGGGCAAGCTCCCACTCCGAACAAAAGTGCAACAAACAACGAGAAAAAGGGGAGGGAAGGGGGAGCGGAATGAGGGTGCGAGAAGACAAGAGGCAATGTAAGGAAAACGAAAATTGGAATAATCTTCCCTGCTCGGGAGAACAAGAAAAAAAGAGGGCACAACCGGTCGGAGTTGTGGGAGAGAGATACTGGGAAAAACAGGGAGGGTGCTGCTCCACAAAAGGGGGGAAGAATTGTGTCAATTCGATAAGGAAAAAAAAGAGGAGCCGAGCAGAAAAAAGGGGGGGGTGGTGGGGTAATTGTTGCAAAAAAAAAAAGAGCTGGGGAGGAATCTTACGCTCTTGAGGAGGAGAAGGCGGTCACTATCCATAGGTCCGAAGTGATAAGAAAATCTTCAAAACAAAGAGAAGGTGAACGCATTAAGAAAGAAACGCCGACTAATTTCCTGCGAAGAAAAAATCGTTTATGATCACTAGCTGCTCGGGGGTCGACGTGAAAGATCATAGAAAATCCCGAATGGCGAAAGCCTCTCGCTTGACGAGAAGAAGAGAAAAAAAAAAGCTCTTCTATCATCAAAAAGAAAGCAAGATGTCATCCCAAAGAAGGACAAAAGAAAACGCTTGTCGGGGGAAATTGAAACGAAAAATTTGGACTTTAAAAGTTCAGGAATCGATGGCAACGGGAGGAAAGGGGGAACGACCTGGGTACGAGTTGGTTGAGGCAGGTTGAACTGGATGGAAGAATACAAACCCGACGGTTGGATCGACGGTCAGCCCTAAAAAAGAAGGTCGGAGGAACTCTCTGAGAGAAAAAGGAAGCGCCATCTACAAACAGGCGCGTTTACAGGGAAAGCTCGCGGAAAAGAGAAAAAAAATCGAATGGGGTGGAAGAAGCAAGCGAGCTCCCAAGGGTGCAAGCTTCGAAAAGGGGGTTAGTGAATCGACAGGTAAAACCTCAGGGGGGAATAGAAAAAAAAACCTAATAGAAGGGAAGAAACGACGACGTCGGAGAGGGGCCAGGGGGAAGATAATAAACAAGAGAGGGAGAAAGGATGAAGGGGCAGTCTCTACTAGAAATATATAGAAAGGAAAATTCTGGAGGCGATAAATTAGAGGAAGAAGTGAAAAAAGAAGGAAAGACCAAAAAGAAGAAGGAGTATAGTCTTCTATTACTGCGGTAAAACGTTAAAGGGAAACAAATCAAAGCTAAGTTTAAACTATCGGGGGTAAGTCAATCTTATAAGGTGATATGGTCATTGGGTGAAGAGGAATAAATGAATGTTTTGGGGGGCTGTGACTCCTCGCGAGGGAAATCATGCGGCATTGAACTCACTGCATTAGAGGAAGAAGTGAAATAGCCCCCGTGAGAGGGGGGAATGAGACAAAATCTTAAATAGGCATGATACGTGCTAGGCAACGAAGAGGTTACTGAAGAAACGTATAATTGGCGAGATCCTCACGAGAGTTCGCGGGTTGAGGAAGAGCGCTGTAGGGGCTCAAGCATTCAAGAAAGACTCAGATAGGGACAGGGGAAGGGGGAAAAAACAAGACTTTTTGAGGTACACTCGAGTAGGGAAGACGTTTAGGGGGGAATTGGAGAAAAAAAAGGGAAACATAGGAGGACGAAAGATAGAAGGTCGGAAGGCTCCACTACTGAAGGCCTGGATGGGACCAAAGCAGCAAAACTCTTTATTCAGGGTCAGGAAAGGAGAACTGGAAGAAAGCATAGGATGAGGGAGGGTTTGGAAAAGGATCGAGTAGAGACTGCATACTTGACTATAAGTTTGGAGGGGGCTTCAAGAAGAAAAGGGGGGGTCTAGAGGATAAAGGAGGATTTTGGGGAGGGGAGAGAGAGAGGGGACAAAAAGGGGACCGGGAGGTAAGGCTGTGGCGTAGGAGAGGCAGGGAGAGAAGAGGGTGGAAAGAGGAACTCGCCCTGGGCGGAACCTGAGACGGTTTAACCAGAGGAAAAGCCGACCCGGACTTTTCCCCCTTTAGGAGGGGGAAGACTTCTTGCCGCAATAGAACTAGCGAAGGCTGTCGGGCGGAAACAGGTACTAAGAACAATACCCCTCAATAAGGAAAAAACAAGCAGAGTCTGTAGGTGAAAGATAAACTATCCACTGTCAAGAGTCCAAGAAGCTAACTCTCTTTAAGAGAAGGGGCTATCAGGACCCTGTTTCACAGAAGAATAGGTCCCTTCAACCATTCTTCAGAGGAGGAGTAGTAAAAGAGGTTCGCATAGAACTAAGTGAAAGGGGGGATTCGTACGATAAGGGAGTGGAAAAAAAAGTAAGAAGAAAGGCCATTGGGAATTCCTCTGCTGGAAGAGATCGCAAAAAAGGATTATGAAGAAAGGTAGAAGAAAGAAGGGCGTCTTATTTAATCCGAAGAGGGGACCCCTTGCCCTGCTAGAGGAAATAGTAAGCGTTAAGGAAGGCTGGTCTATTGTCCAAGAGTGAAAAGAAAAAAAAAATCGTTTGCACCCTGGCGATGGTAGGGAAAAAGTCACGTTACTCGAGGTCGGAAAGTCCCTACTAGAGAGAGGGCAGCAGAAGAAGCAGGGCGAGCTATAAAGGGGGGAATTAAGGATTTGTCCGGGAAGAGGTCGGGGAGAAGATTCGTTCGAAGATATGTCACCGAGTCGAACCGCGTGGAGAGAGACTTCCGAAAACCGCAAAAAAGGAGGATTTGTTCTGGAGCTAGGCCAAAGAGAGGCGAAAAGGCTTCTGTAAGGAAATCGCGCAGTGGGAGAACTACGTTACAGAATAGAAGGGAACTTCGCAACTCTCAAAAAAAAGCATATCAAAATCTCTTAGGGGGGGGAACCTGTGGAGGAAAAAGAACTCTCCTGAGCAACTCTAGCTCACGAGAAGAAAAACGTTGAGGGGAGGAGGACGGATAAGGGCGGGGGTGAGGAACACGCAAGCAGGGTTTGAAGGAGGAGACAAAAGGTGAACCCTAGTCTCGCGATGAATCGAACAAAGAAACACCATAGACAAGGGAATACAAAAAGGAAACCGCTGAAGGGGAAAATTGAAAACAAGAGGAAAACGTGACCGTCTGATAAGAAGAGCAGGGAAAAATTTCTTCAGGGGGGAAGGGAGAAAAAAGACGATTCAAGACCGAAAGGGAAATCCGAGGTCAGAGGGACAGAAGGAAAATATTGAATTAATAGGGCGGCTCCCAGTCCGAGGGAAAGCGAGCGTGAGGGAGCTCGACAAGGCGATAGCCAGATTTGTCTAGAAAGAGGTCCACAGTGAAAAGAACTTCTTGCTAGCGGCTCCTCCGAATTCTCAGAGATACGAAGAGATAGGGAAAGATCTTAGAGCAAAATCGGGGATCCCGTTGTAAGGGTAGGAACGTCCTTCATCCCTCGAGAGAAGAAAGTGGGGGGGTGCTGCAGAAACTAGATTGGTCACTTTGAGCAAGAAAAAGGAGAGGAAAATCAGGAGTGTGAGATGGGTTTGAAATGAAAACAATCACCGAGTCTAATTACTCTCATGTAGGAGATGGGATGCTTCTTTCATGCTCAGGTGAGGGGAAGGTAATTAAGTAGTGTCCAAGTATAGGGAGGTCGACTACTGTGGGTCTGTGGAAGAATTGGTGTTTCAGATTGAAGTGGGGTAAAGAATTAGGTCTAACCACGTAAGCAGCTTCAAAGAATCTATTTTCTTAATGAGGCGGCTTATATAGGGGGGGCCAGAGTGGCGAGTGAACTCTCTGATCTTAGCGCAGGGTAAGAACGGGGGTTGGGTGTATATGGAGTGCATTCAGGAATGAGAGAAAAACGGTGGGAGAAGGACCTTTTGGGCAGAGTTGAGTGATAGAAGCATCGAGGGGGGTCAGGGCGGCTAAAGCAAGGATAGGAAAAACGATCGAGTTTGGGGGGAAGAAAACATGGTGCCGATGGGCACGGGCTCCAATACTTGTTTCGTCATTGTCCTCCATCAGAGTTGGACCAGCCTACGGGAAGGAAGAGATTGAAGAGAGAGTGGAAGGAACGTTACGATTCTATGGGAAGGGAAGAGAAAAAGAGTCGAATCAATATGAGAGGTATCTACGCCATTAGATAAGGAGAGTCATAAAGACGAGCCAACAGAGAGCAAAGAGAAGTCTAGTAGAGGCGGCCCTGGGGGGGAGTTAAGACTAGCGGTTCTCTGAACGGAGGATCTACAAAATCCGAGAGCCTGAAGAACAGGGTCCTAAGCGTCTAAGGCTTCGGCTAACATTACTTAAGGATGAAACGCGAAAACCTTGGGAAAGTACTGGAGTAGAGTAAGAAAAAGGATCTGACACGATAGAGAGAAACCTATCTGGGGAAAGAGGGTGAGAGACAACGCCTAAGATAATAAAAGATGGAGAAGAGGGGAGGCGGGCGCTTGAAAAGCTAAAGGTCTTCTGAAGATCTCACTGATTGCGAGTTTACGTTAGGAGGTCATTGGGTAAGGGAAGAGAGGGAAAAAACGATTCATGGGGGGGGGGGTTTCAAACCAGGATCGAACTAAGAACGGAGTAGGTCTCTAATAGTTTGAGAAGAAAAAAATGTAACAGGGAGAAGGTTAAAGAAGAAGGGAATGGGATTCAAAGAACCCAGAGGAGCAAGGGGAAAAATTCACGAAAGGGAATGGGAAAATAGTTTAATAGCGGTTGAGAAGGGAGAGCTGTTGAAAAATCCGCTATGCAGGAGGAAGAAAAGAGATGAAGAACATGGAGAAAAGACCACTGATCTATCGGGGAAAAAAGAGGCTATTCTCTCGAAAATCGTAAAGAGGGTAAAGGTACTTAGACTTAAATGGAAATAAAAAAATCTCGAGTAAACAAAAAACGTATTATAGGAGAAGATAGAAAAGGCGGCAGAATAGGAATTAACAAGAAGCGAGACCTATTTTCGGGAGAGCAAAGGAGGGGGCACGAGATCTAAGGGTTTCCTTGAGGGACGGTCCACTCGAACGATCGGCGAGGAAGCATGGCCAACAGGAGCGAGAGCTAGTAAAAGGATTGAAAAAAAACACCGCTCTGACCTCGAAATACTCCCCACCGTGCAAGAGCATCTGAAAGGTGGGACGCGCTCTCAGGGGAAAGGTAAATGTTTCTGTAGAGGAGAAGAAAGGTTCAAGAAGGGAGTCACCCTGAGACCGAGATGGGGTCAGATCGTCGATTCGGAAAAAGGGGGCTAATCTAAAGGAGGATCCTAAAAGAGAAAGAAAAAACCCAGAATAGGGCTTCGTCGAGGGAAGCCAAAGGCGGGGGCAGGAACATTAAAAAAAAAAGCTCCAATAAGGGAGATAAAAGATCTACTGCAGGAAGCGTGGCTAGTTTCATATGAACACTCAATGTGAATAAGAGGTTGTTCAAGAATCGCGTAGAATCCAAGAGGGAAAAAAAACTCTCTGTGGAAATAGAAGAGAGGGCACTTGCTCGAGAAATTGGAAGCAGGGGGGAGCCATCAAGACGGGAAAAAATGGGCACAAAAACTTAAAGAGGGGGAGGTATTAACAACTCTTGCCGAGGGGAGGGGAGCGGCGTATTCTGAAAAAGAAGTCAGAAATTCCATAGGGAAAACGTTTTGCCCGAAAATGAAGATGTAGGAAAAAAGGTTTATCAACAAAGAGAATGCGCGGGGCGACTTCGTAGAATCTCACTAACTAAGGAGAAAGAAGGCGCGTCAGATCTCATCTAAAGAGAAAGAAAGAGTCGGAGGAGCATGCACCGAGAGCCTTGAAACATGCTGGCGAAAAGGAAGCGCTTCGTACAGTACACGCATAAGGAGGGAGGGGGAAAAAACCCGTGATCTCATGAACAAAGGACAACCTCTGGGTTCACAGAGGAGGGGGGAGCAGTTTTAAAGGAATTTTGGGAGTCTGTTAGGGGAAGGGGAGAGGTCATTACCTAAAAAGAAAGACATGTAAGAGATATTTCACTCCCTAAAAGCTAAAAGAAGTCATCTCTAGGGAGAAAAGGGGGACGCATGAAAACTGTCGAAAGGGGGGAGCTAGAGAAGCTCTACTCATGTCATAGGGTTTGGGAGCTACTCGAAAGAGAAAGAATCTATTTGGGCGAGACGCGTGAGTTGGTTTAGAGATCGTGGAAAACCTGCTTGATCGACAAAGCCTACAACCGAAAAAACACCGATCACGAAGACGGCTAGTCGGGAACTTACGGGCTGAATAGGACGGTGCAGAGAGCATATCGAGAAAAATGTAGTTCTCCCTCGCTATTGGGAGAGTCTCGATCAAAAGTTCTAAAGACTCAAAGAGCATGCTCTTCTCTAAGGGGAAAAAAAATGAAGTGGAGGGAGGGGAACACACAACTCGTAGGAATCGGGGTCGGAAAAAAATACTGGCCGTCTGGGGGAAAAAGAGGCGTAGAGTGAAAATAAGGTGAGGAATAAAAGAAAAAGAATCTATAAAAGGAAAATCATTTAGTTAAGAAGCGAAAGGTCGCGAAGCGAGGAAAAGAAAGAAATCACTCCAGAAAAGGGAGAGAAACTGAGGTCGACCTCCTATCTCTCGCTCTAACAGCAGAAATAGACTATACGGGAGACCGGACTATAGTTTAAAGTCAAAGAAGTTAAGGGAAAAAAAAAAAGATACAGGAAAGGAGAGGGCATCTGCTTCGGGGGGGAGCCACGTTAGATAAACGGAGAGCGTCCGAGCCGTAATGGGAACCCCTGGGTTCGGGGTCCCGAAGTCGTCGAGGTTGTAAAACAGTTGGAGGGTTAGAGTGTTGAGCTCAGATAGAAATATGAGGGGAAAGGGCACCGGCAACAATATCCAGAAATGAGTGCCAGAAAAAAACTCCTTGGGAGAGGGGAAGGGACAACTGCAAGTTCGGGAAGAAAAATATGAGAAAAAAAAAAAGGGAGAGGGTGTGCGACTTACGCATAGATATTCGCATTACGAGGGGGATCTTCCCAAAGAAAAAAAAGTGGGAAAAAAAGGATTCGAACGGTTGGACGAGAGGACTCCGTGAAAGGGGAAAGGTTGTACTTGAGGGAGGGGGGGAGCGTCAAGAGAACGGAGGTTAGATCATCTCGAATGGTCTCAGGAAGGGGGTAACATCAAAAGACGAAAAAGAAGTTGGACGATTGGAGAGAAGGCTTCTGTCCAAGCGCCTCGACGAAAAGTCAGTTCGACTCATGCTCAAAAAGCCCCGATAAGCGAAAAAATAGTGACGAGTTAAGGCGTAAGGTATAGAAAGAGCCGATGACGAAAAAATAATCTTGGGAGGGATCTATCTCGAAGAATGGAACTGAGGGTTTCTCCTTAACATAAAAAGAAGGGCCACCGAGAAAAAGAGAAATCGGGCCGAGACCATAGATTATTATTCAGCGTCTAAGTCCTGAAAAGAGGGTCAAGAAGTAGTAGTCAGCCAGGGAACAGCGCGTTGCAGTTCCATATAAGAGGAAAAGAGAGATAAAGAGAAAAAAAGATCCTATGGAAATGGGCGCGGGAGTCATTCTCGGCGACTCGTCAGCCTGGCCATGAGAGAGGGAAGAGTGACCAGAGTGCCAAGGGAGAAAAAAATGCTATGAATGCCGCCCGTTTATTGGACAGGGGGGGTGGAAAACGAGGAAGGTATCTCGGTAGAATCCCCGTAGGGAGAAATAATAAAATGCGGCGGATAAACGTTGGTACTGTTCGGATGGAGGCGCGATCATTGGGAAGGAGCAGGGATTATCGAGAGATAAAGAGAAGCAACAGGTTTCTAGAGGCGCATTGACCGGGAAAAAACGCTCAAAGCTTGTCAAAAGAGGGGTTCATGGCGCGGGGACCCCGTTCGAAGGGAACAAGGGGGTCTCGTCAAAAAAACCCTTCGATATGAGAAAAGGACTCCCAATTAATAAAGGAGACATCTCTCAAAGAAAAAGAGCAGCAATATAGAAAGAGTGAGAGGTTAAGCAAAAAGAATTCAGAAAAAATGCTAGAGCGGAGGAAGAATCGATAGAGGAATCATTTAGGAAGAAAATTTGAGATGTGTACTACAAAAAGAAACATAAAGGGGGGGGGGGGGCTGGAAACTAGAGAGAGCAGGGGTGGGCTTAAGGCGTCCAGCGGTAAACTCGAGATCAGGGATCTGAGAAGGAAGACAAGAGAGGCGTCGGATAGTGCTAGAAATCACGATGAAAGTTTACAGGAACAAACGGAAAAAAAGAAACTTAGGTCTACTAAAGATCTCTAGAACGGATGTAGGCTTCCAGAAAGGGGGGATCGAATCTAAGTCTATTCATGCGATAGTAGGAACAGATGAGGGATAGAAGAAATTAGGACGGAAATTAAAAGAGTTCAAAGCTCAAGTAGAAAGACAGGTAGCTGGGATCGTCATAGAGACGAAAAACGGCGGGCTAGAATTTCCGAAGGCGGAGGGGGTAAAATAGACATGCTCTAAAAGGAGGAGCGGCGCAGAAAGGGGATTCTTCAGTCGTCTGGTCCTCCATGTGAGGAAAAAACAGTATGAAAGATCCAACTGTATCGGGGGAAAGTCTACTCTATGGGACGTAGACGGGAAAGTAGGAAGATCTATGAGAAGTCTTTTGTGGTGTACGGGAAAGACTGGAAGTTTTTGGCCTTTCCAATGAGTGAAAGAGAAATAGCTGGAGAGGAACCCTGTTTGCTATTTTGGGAGACAGAGATAACACAGCGCGTAAATCTCGTCCTGGTCTACTTATCTAGGGGAGGGGGCGCTCAGGTATTCCACGGAAGAATTAGGTGAAGAGGAAGTGTAGGGGGAGGAGCCGGATCGTCAGGGGGGTAACGGAGGGGAAAGGGAAGAAAAAAGGTAGGAAAGTCATGAAATAGAGTTCTCAAACGCAAACAAACCCGGAAAAGAACCCACCTAGTAGTGTAGTTCAAAAGGAACGTCTTCTATAGGGAGGGGGCCAAAGAGGAGCTAGCAAAGAGAGGCTATCGCTCGAGGAAAAAACCGTGTGTCAGGGGCAGTTAATGAGATTCACGTAAAAAGAAGCGCGCAACACAAAAAAATTTGTGCGCTTGGGGTGATCTAAGAGAGAAAGGAAGTGTCTTTGGTAGGAAAAGAGGGAAAAACGATCCCAAAAAAAAAAATTCAGGCATCTGAGGGGAAGACGCCTGGCATGTTAGAGGAAGGGGCCGAGCAAATACTGAGGGGAGAGTAGGTTTGTGGGCAAGAAAATCCTCTCAGGGAAATTCTCAGGGTCTATGGGGAGGGACTACAGAGAGAAGAGTATACTGGTAGAGATAAGAGAAAGAAGAAACGGTGAGGAAGGTGCTCTTACTCTAAGGATACGGGGGAGAGTAAGATCTTTGTTCTAAAGAAGCCAAAGTCAACCTCTTCGGGCGATTAGATTTCGGGCAAAAACAAGGGGGAAATTATCCTAAGGGAAGATCGCTCCGGGAAGAAAACTCCAATACACTCGGTCCTGAAAGAGAGGAGTTCGAGGGGGGATCTAGAAGGAGGAATGAAGAAAGAAATGACCCACCTGGGGGACAAAGGGAGAGACAGAACCTTAAACAAGATCGCTAAGTTAAAGTAGTCAAACAGTGGATCAGGGTGGAAAAAGTGTCTAAAAGACTCGCCTTACAGGAAAGTGCTAGGGAAATGATCAGTCTGTACCATCTAATAGGAGATCACGAGACACTAAAGTTATTTAGAGTGTGGGAGTGTGGTGCAAAGCATTGGGAACGACGTCGACACGAGTCTGGGGTTGGTTAAAGAGAGAGTTTCAGGATACAGAATGAGAAACAGAGAAAGGGTCACCGTATAGAAAAGAAAGAGTTAGGTCTGGGGAGGGGGGGAAAACCTCTGTGTTAACAGGGGAAACGAAAGGCGCACTCCGTTAAAGGCTAAAAAGAAAAACGTACTGAACAGGTGTCGAGGAAGGCGGAGGAGTCGTTAATAGAGGGGAATACGTAAGGTCGTTAGGAGCGAGGAAGAAAGGGGGAATACTAGAAAAA
>Ga0179591_1294675_pt1 | contig 15499 bp, 11 predicted proteins | sample CZOMad2_1_08_16f_FD_182891 | JGI IMG/M metagenome (GOLD analysis project Ga0179591, IMG submission 182891) | Vadose zone soil fungal communities from Angelo Coast Range Reserve, California, USA - CZOMad2_1_08_16fungal (PacBio error correction) | ecosystem: Environmental > Terrestrial > Soil >...
AAAGGACAGGGTCACCAGGTCTCGCCATACGAGGGATAGAAAAGAAGCAGAACCCCTGCGAGAGGGGGGGGACCTCTATAAAGAAAAAAAAGCATCCAAAACAACAGTACGGACTTGGGACCGACGGGAATAAAAACGCCGGGGAAAGAGTCAGCACGGAGTGAAGTGACTGCGACTTCTTAACGCGGATTCCGGGTTCATCTTGCGGGAGGTGCATGAAGCTAGCACAAGAGGGGTGAAAGAGAGAAAAGGTAGAGGCATCTATGAAATCAACGTGCTGCGATGAAGGCGGCAAGCGGCTAAAAAAACCAAAGAGGGTTTACCTTTGACCCTTTCTCAGAGGGAGAATGAGTCGGAGAAGGGGGGACTTAAAGGCTGCGCCACATTCCGGCCTCAATAAACGATATGTCGCCAGAATCGCGGATAAAGTTATCCGATATGGGGGGGAGGACGGGCAAAGAAGGAAAACATGGTTCGGCCGCGCAGACGTAAGAAGCGGGATTCAGGGTCAGAGCAAACGATTTCATACGGTTCATCCCAGACGAGGGGCAAAGTACGTCGGTCAGGTTAAGGTCTTTTACATTGAGAGGCCGGATGGACGTCAAAGAAGAAACGGGTGGGCGATAGGGGTCACTAAAGAGCAACTTACGTATGAACGGCACACAATGGCCTACATGAAGGGAGTACAAGAAGAAAGTCGCGAAATTGCCCGGCTCTTCTATCAGGCGTAGACGGTGCAAAAACCACGGAGTAGAGACCTCTTCGGCCAGGATGTCCTGTTACGCGAGGAGAGAAGTCAAAGGGTTGTAAAATCTTTCAAGGGTCATCGGAGATGACTGGAGACTTCGAAAAAAAAGGCACGCACCTTGCGTAGGAGCGAATCAGGAGACGACACGGCGAGTACTTCCGGCGCTCCTCGAGGCTTTCATCGTATTGACAGCTGTGGGAGGCCCAATGTCGAAATAGGGAATTGACAACGTCCCAGATTTCCTTCAATCAAAAAGATATTTTGAGAAGGGCTTGCAACGAGAACATAGGGCATTAGCAGACGCACCCCATCAGAGTCTTGGGGGTGGAGTTCAGAGAAGCCTAACTGAAAACCGTCATCATTCTCTGCATGCTCAGAGGGGGGGGGGGGGTGAAACTCCTAACAACAGGGAACGACTGTCTTCTGCTTAAAAAAACTCTGAGCCTCGAAAGCCGAGGAAAGAGGCCAAACAGGAGGACTTTATTCCGTCAATTCTCTTCAGTTCGCCGTCAGGAGACGGAAAGCACCGTACCGAGCGTAATTTTATCTCTCCGCTCTCTCATAGCACCGGAAGACAAGAGCTCAGCAGATCTCCTCCACGGAAACCACCAAGGAGTGTGCGGTCCAGAGGGTATTTAAGACTTCGGAAAGTACATTCAAAAAAACACGAGACCGAGCCGGGGACGTCAGGGGAGGGGTTCATTAACCGCGGTTGCCGATCGTCAGGAAAAAAGGCGTCACTCCGGGGAGAAAAAAAAAAACACAACAGGTAGGAAAAAAAGAGGAAGAAGAAAGGAAGTGACGTGTAACCGATTCTCAGTTTCGTTGCCCGAGAAGGAACGGCGGGGCCTGCTCCGAGGCAGGTACGAGGTAGACGAAGCGGCCAAAACGAAAGTATAACGCAACACCGTGTGTTTTGGGGAAGAGATCAGGTCGCGTAGCGACGACGGATTACTGTCAAAGTGATAGTCCGAGCAACCATTCAAGAATCGTAGTCTGGGGGTGTCAAAGCTCCGGCCACTGATCGAGCCGCCGGAAGAAAGAGGAAAGGGAAAGTGCGATGCTCGAGGAGGAAGAATATCGCACGGACGAAATGGGCGGAGACTGCTGGAGCGGATACCACTATGCAAAATAGGACTCGCGCCATCCTATTCCTGTGGGGGTCCGCAAGGTAGAGGAACTCTACAACAGCAAAAAGAAAATCGATTGGGGGATGGCGAGAGATAAAAGTTGTCGCGTTTGCATCGCACCGGAGACACAAGCAAACGGAAGGCGGAACGCGATCGAGGACGCCCGCTTTGCGATTTTCGAGGGGGGGTTGGTTTTTAATTCGGAGACCCATGGAAGAAAAAAAGAGGTTTACGGGTCGTAACGTTAAACCCTCGAGGACGACCGGGAAAAGAGAAGTCGTTCGTCGAAAATGAAGGCTATGACGCAGGGACTGAATACTGCTCAGAGCTAGATCGAAGTCAAGATCGCTGCGTAAATTTGCCGTCCTAAGAGGGAAGAGTCTCGGGAGGGACGAGGCGAATCGGGAATCACACTGTCGGGGCGGAGAAGGGGAGGTGCACGAAGTACGCTACGATTAAAGGGCATTTAATGGGAGCGATAAGAAAAAATGCTTCAAGATGCTCTAGGTGATAGGAAAAACATTGGAAAGGCGGATGAGAGAATTGTTGCGTAACCCAAGATCCACAAACAGAAGGGGAGGAAACAACGTAGGAAGCGGGATCTAAATAAAGCAAATAGACCTCGTATTGGAGCCTAAGAATGAAAAAAGGAGGTTGCAAACACACAGCGATCCTATCACGCGCAGAAGCATCAGAACTTAGGCACGTCAAGCGCCCGATACAATCCTCGAGAAGATACTATGCGCAAAAGGGCAGGAGACAGTGGGTCTGTTAAGGAGTGGGGGGGGCTACTAGGTAAAAAAAAACGTAAACTCTTCAGACCGGGCCTTACGATGGAGAGGGGAGAAGCTGGGAGCTCAGGATAAGAAACGAAGCGTGGCTATATCTCGAAGGGGCCTCCTATCAACAACTCCGGGAAGCATGCGGCCGGAATATCACACATATCAACCTACTATCCAGTATACTAGAAAGGAGGAGGCACCTTCGAATCTTCAAGGCGGTTGGAATAAGAAGAAAGTCGGTACGGGCTTTTTGTGAGGGTTATCATTTTTATAACCCAAGAAGATCGGAAACGCGATTTCTTGAGGAGGGGCCGCAGCAGATAGGCTGGGTCTCAGAGAGTTGAACCTGGGAGAAGTATATAGAAAAAAAAAAAAAAGGAGGAGGTAAATACCGGTCACTCTTCGGAGGGGGGTCTTCAGTGACGCCAGCCGATCCGCTGTTCGTATAAAGGATCAGCCTTAGAGAGAGGGAAGGAGAGTCGTTATGGGTTCTGGTAGAGACAACCAGCAAAAAGTTAAAGAACCTGCAATCTGGAAATAAGGGACGGAGAAGTAGAAAGTAGCTTAGTATCTTTGCTCTTTTGCGAATAGAAGGGAGAATGCTGAGACCAAACTGTGTTTTTGGCTCAGCGCTGCTCGAAAAGAATAGCTAGAAACAGTATGCAAGGGAGGGTAAGACCCAGAAAAGGGGTGGACCTGTGGAACGACTCGCGATTAGCGCCGTGGACATAAGGCAGGAGGGAACAAAACGACCTCTGTGCTGGCTGAAGGGCCTCGAGGGGGGAATGAATCTCTCTCGAGAGTGGGAGGGAGTGTACCTGTATAAACGACCGAGACTCAGTCTCTTCGCGGTCAGTTCAAAACTGGCAAAAGGAATTCATGACACGCAAGACCATAACGTCTCAAGGTGGAAGAGCTATTCATTATATCCTCATGCCGACGGGGGGAAACACTTCGTCCGTGTCAGATCTGGGTTGGGTGACACCAAGGTCTGAAGCAAAAAAAAAAAAAAACAAGATGATCGTTGCGGGAAGTGCGGTCATCGAGGAAAGCTAGGGACTGGACGGTCTCTATCCAGAATTGCCCGGGATGAGGAAAGAGGCGGTAGACTTTAAAAAATGAGAAACCTAACTTTGCTAGGGGCCGATAGGTCATGGTAAGCCAACAGCTTCGCCGCTAGAAAAAAGATCCCTTGGGGTGGGGGGGGGGGGGGGGGGGGGTCGACCCTCTACAGCGGGAATTGGAGGATACATTAGATCACGATACGTGTCCGAACCCGTGGAAAAGCTGAATCTCAAGGAAGGGACACATTCTTCTCTCGAAGGAGGGACAGCGGAAGATGTAACATCTTTTTACTCCATCGAGCGTCGAATGAACGAGAAATAGACACAAAAGGAAAAGGTCAAATCGAGGTTCAAAGAAAACCTGCTTCAGGGGTCTCCAGGTGCCCAACTATAAAAAAGAGATGGTAGACGGAAAAAGATAAATCAACTGAGAGTTGTCGAGTTAGAAGGAAGACCGTAAATTGACGGCGCGCTCGGAAGGCGAAATCTAAGGCTCCCCATTTCCGTAGTCGTTTGCACGAAGCCTAGACGGGAAAGGACAGCTCTGGGCACAAACCGTCTAAGGAGACGTGCAAGGATGCATGAGTTCCGTCCAAGCACCTGTACAAAGGTACAATAATGATACGCCAGAAATCGGATCGGGTCAAAGCACCGGAGGGCCTTCGCTCGACGCAGTGGCCCTGCACCAAACAACCAAGGGAGGGGGAGGGAATTCAAATGGAGGTGAGGCCCGCAGTCAGGCCGGGGGAACTCCGCCGTAAGGACAACGAAACGCAAGGCGCTTACTAAGAGGGGGGGGGGGCAGGAGGCGTACAGGAGCACTCCTATCTCAGATCAACACTCTAGGAGGGGGGGAGAGAGTCATATATATGGAAGAGGGGTAAGGGACGATCCACCGAGTGGCTGGTTTCTTTGCGCGAGGGAGTCGGCTCTCACTACTGGGTTTAGGGGTCGTCGTCACGACATCGAAAAAGAAAAAGAAAAGCTAAGGATACCAAAGGTGTTGGTTTTCTTTTGCCGGAGATCTAAGCACCGGAGAGAGAAGGTAAAAGAGCCGTGTGTAGCGGGGGGAGAAGAAAAGGGCAACCATTCACGTGTACCTCTCTTCAATTCAAATTCCGGCGCGAACGAGAAAGGGGGGAAGGGGGGGGGGAAGCACATAGAAGACGAACTAGACTATGAGACGCGCTCGAGGGACTACTCCAAAAAAAATAAGACAGGAGGGAAAGACTTGATGCTTACAAGAGGCTTCTAATCCTATACGGGGAAGCCCTAACGAGGACTAGAAAAAAGAGGACACAAATCTCCACCTCATATACTCTTTCTTTGTTTATGAGAGATCCAGATGGTATAGTTTGCAGCAACGAACAAAAACAGAAGGGGGGGGGGGGAAAAACTGAAGCGCTGATGACGGAAATTAACGATTTCTCGTGTTTGGGGATTTCTGAGACTGGCGATCAGAGATCATTCCTGCAAAGACTCGAGAAGAACGGCAAGGAAAAGAAGGTCCCTGAGAAGGTCGACCTGAAAGGAGGGGAAGACGGCAGGTTTGTGAGAATACTTCTCGAATCGCAGGCATCAAACCCGATGCAATATTGAATAAGGGGAGGGCCTACTACGTATTATCTCCTGCTAACGGCGCGGGGGTAAAAAGGAAACAGAACTCGGGGGGGTACAAAAAATAAAACTTGAGGGGGGTTTGTCAGACGGAAGGGGGGGGGAAAATTAGACGAATATCCTGATCTAAGGATTCCCGAATTTCTTGGCAGATATCTCAGGCAAGGGGCAATGGACTCTGGAAGCGGTAGAAGACTAACTGGGGGAGAAAAAGACACACAAGAAGGTTATTACGTCTCATGCTGGATCAAACTCAGGAGAAATAGCTCTTCAAAAGAAGAAACGTATTAAAGGGGGAAAACCGGGTGAAAGAGATTACAGTCAGCACGACTTAGTCGCCTCGACAGAGGCCAGAAGAGTCTGCCCTAGACAAGCCCTAAGAAACGCAGGGAAGAGGGAGGAAAACGGGCGAGAAAAAAGGGGCATCACAAGTGGGTCTGACCAAAGTTTGTGGACTCAGAATATACTGAGAGTAAGAGGGGGAAATTCGCGCGGCGAACAAGGAACACCCGCTGCGATGGGGGGGGCCGCGTGCGCGTAACTCGGCTCACTTACGACGAAGTTCTGTTACCACAGGCGCATCACGATATCAAAACCTTTTCTCGTACTCATGCCGAACGGCGGAAAGAAGAGGGGCAATAAAGGGGCACAGGAAATGAAAAGAAACTCCGCGGGGACGACGAGAAGTTCTACTGCACCTTTCTGTCATTCGGGTCAAGCGAGAAGGGAACGCAGGGCAAGAACTTCTTCGTATTGTTGGGTGGGGGAACAAAACGAATGCAGCGGAAAAACCGAGTTGGAGATAGGACAGAATCCTACTCGGGTCTGTAACAATAAGGTGGACCGGTCACGAAAAAAACTAACAGTATACTTGGTCAAAAGGAGAGAGACTCACTGAGAAAACTGCGCTTGGAAGAACTTTAAAGGAAGATCTCTTTCTGGACAAAAGAGTGCCCTCTATCTCGGTTGCAAAAAGGATTCGGATAACCACGAACCAACAAGTGCCTAGACCGCGTGAGGAGAAACTTTAATTGAGTCCGGAAAAAAGTAATTAATTATAGGCTTCGGGGAGGGGTAAGTTGAGTATTTCCGGAAGAAATGCAAAGCCAACTCTAGAACAGAAGGAACAGAATCGCGGGATCAAAGGAAAAGGAAGGAGTTGAAGCGGCAACGCTCCAGCCCATCGTGGGGGGGGCCAGGGTACCGACTCTGCGAGCAAGGGGGGGGCTGGATTATGCTTCTGACCAACTAAGGAGACACAAGTGAGAAGACGCCGCCCCTTATTACGAAAACGACGCGAATGAGGGGTTCGAGCTCGTAAGGTGAAAGGGCCTATTCCGAAGGAGGGGACGCGGGAAGGGTTATCGTGAGCTGGAGTTCAAAAGACAACATGGACGTGGGAATATCTCTCCTATAGGGGAAAAAGCTCTTCTGTTATTCAAAATTGGGTTTACTACAGGTTCTTTGGAGGGGGTCGGGGAACAAAAAAGGGACTCTAGCTACCTTCTCGGAGTACGGCAAACCTGAGAGAGCAGCTAAAACGCACCGACTTTAAGGGGGGAGGATATCAATAAATTTCCCAGAGAGGAGTCATCTTGTAGGAGGGCACTCCCACGAACATTTTTGCGCTTCAAAGAGGATGACCTGGGGGGAAAAAAAAAGAAGTACGTTAGTGAGGAGTCCCGGTTCCAGACGTCGAGGGAGCTGCGAAAGAGGCCGTCTAAATATCGGGACCAAAGGCCTTCGGAATCGGGTCCGCATCGACGATCTCTGTAGATCCAAGAGGGAAGGCATGATCGGGAAAGTGATCGTTCCACGAAAAAAGGGAATCGCACAAGGACAGGGAAGGGGACATCTCGAGTGTCCTCCACTTCTAGGGGATCAACGGTGCGCCGAAGAGAACAGATCCACACCCAATACAGCTTACTTCTATCCGGGAGAGTTTGGAGTCGAGAAGCCGAAGCAACACCGGAGATCTTCTGCGGAGTACAGGAGAAATAAGGGTACGGGGCAAGTCCATTCAGGAAACATGTCAGTAAAAAACGCAGGAAGACGAGCTGTCCGATACAAGAACAAGCAGGAGGGCGGTCCGAACGGGGAAAATGGTAGTTGAAGTTGGGGACGAGAACCGACGAGTCCGTCAGGGGAGGATCCGCTTCGATCGGAATCATCACAGCAGAGGAACACAGATTCATGTCCCTAAACAAAAAAATGGCGGGGGGGGGAAGGAAGGAAGGCAGCCTTTAGTTGTCCGAGTAGGGGGACTACTACGCCTGAAGTAGTAACCAGAACTAGCCGGGCCTACTTCCTATTCAAGATCAGCAGGGGGGGGGCAATCGGCTGTACAAATGTGGAAAGGAAAGATCCTTATGAGATAAAATAGAGAGAATAAGGCTCAGGTAAGCAGGATCCCTGCAAAAAACCTCTTCTGAGGGATCGAAGCTGCTTAGGGGGGGAGACTTTTCACGGAGGAGGTGAAAGCTGCTCGAAACACTCGAGCAACTACATACCGTCGCTAATACGACAACTCGTGTGGGGTTCCTGAGAGATCTGCGCGGTCAGCTACGGAGCAAAAGAAGATTCCTATAGGGTAGGTGTCTCTCAAAACGTCAAAGGGAATGACGAGTGGTACAGTAAGTTCAAGTGCCATTCTTAGAAAAATTCCATCCAGCTACAACGGAACGATGAAAGGATCGGGCGGTCGACGCGACTTCACTCTGACAATGGAAGGGCGAAAACTGGAATCGGGAAAAAACTATGCAGTAAGAGCAAGAGACCGATAACGGTGTTACGTCCTCAGGTTCTGATTGAAGAACGCGAAAAAGAGCCGAGCTAGGAAGTAGGTATGGTTGGAGGGGAGAGAAAGAGACTCTGTGAGACTTTTTCTTGCAACCAGAGGAAAACCGACACGGGGAACTCAGAGACTTACGGAAGTGTAAAAGGTACTAGTTTGGGCAATTCAAAAGCTCTAAATACAGCTGGGCCAAAGCTCGGCCTGAAAAAAAAGGAACTGAAAGCGTCGACCTGCGTGCGAAGTTAAACGCGTAAGGTGTCTATCGTCTTCTTGAAAAGAGCGGAATAGAAGTACACGGCAAGAGCTAGAAAAAAGAGGAGAGTTACCTGTAGCAGGAAAAAAAAGGACATCCTCGTCGAGATCCAATGCGATTTGACAGAGATCCGAAGAAGGCCAAGGGAACAAAGTCTTTATCTGTACAAAAGAAAGGAATGTTGCACAATAAAGGGGATACATCGGGGAAGGACTGAAAGGAAACTAGAGGAATAAAGGGAGTCTACAAAAGGAAATCGACCCGGACGAAGTGCGTCCCGGTGGGAGGTAACCTGCAGGAAAAGAAAAGAGACAAAGAGACGAAGATTGGTCGAAAAAAGCTAAAAGTCAGTTGCCATCACGATCATAACGCTGGGGAATCACGCAAATCGATGGACCTCGGGGGATGAAACTGGAAAAAGGTAGCCGACTACAATAGATGAATGCGGTAGCCGCAGAAAATTTCCTACAAGTCGAAAGGGGGTAGGGAGAAGGATGGGGTTAAAAGAATTTATTGTAAAACGCAATGGAAACGGAGAGCTCAGACCCGTACACACGCTGGCCGGAGGGAGAAGAGGGGGCAGCGGACAGGAAAAGGAAAACTGTGGAAGAGGAGGAGGGGAGATCATCTAAGGGAGAGACAAAAAAGGCTGAGGGTGCTAAACGCAAGGAGAGGACGCAAATACGCAGAAAGGAACAGCCAAGAAAAAACTAATTCTAAGCACCCCGGGAACCGACTAGAAATTGAAAAAAAATAAAGATACGGTAACGTAGAGAGGATTGGGGGCCGACTCCGCGAGCATAAAAGGGAGGCCGGGCGGATAGGAGGCTAATGAACTACCCGCATCGCTGGAGGAAGACGAGGAAAAGGAGGGGAAATCCGCCGATCTTACGAGGAGGAAAAGAGAAATGAGAAATTCACCTCTTCCGCTATTGAAGGGGGATTCCAGCCGATCGGGAGTCGACTCATACGAAAAAGCATGCTAAGAGCTCGGAAAAAAAACGAGAAAAGACAAAAAACCCGTACGCCGACTCCGATTAAGAGTAAGCTATTAGAAGGGGGCGGGGTGAAAAGGAGGTAGCTCGTCCCGTATGTGAAGTCGGGAGGAAATGCAGGGGAGGGAAGGCTGCCTAAAAAGCGGGTGGTTGAGAGAGGCAAAAACGCTCGCTGCTACTAACGGGAGCCTTCATAGTTCTTCACTGGCTCACCAGCGCAAAGGGGTGGTACATTGGAAGAAGCCGAATGATAGGGATTAAAAACTACACTGAGAGGAGGCCAACCGGAGTCATCAGACAACAAAGGTGGAAGGTCTCCGCCGCCTCGAAAGGAAGCGCTCTCTAGATTTTCGGTAGGGGCGAACTAGACATGCAAAAAAAGGAAAAAGAGGCCGAACTTTCTAGGTAAGTTCATAGCAGGGAAATTTTTCAAAGATTGTAGAAATCCCCAAAGCAGCTCAACGCCTCATTTTAAGGCGCGTGGAGTAGTAAAGTGAGTTATATGAAAAAAATGGGTTGGGGCAAGAGTCGGTGGAGAGGTTTGACAGTGAATCATGAAAGAAGAGAAGATCTGAGGGGGCCTTCGCGACATCCTCGCACCGACTGACGGAGGAAAAGCGGAGAATTAAGGAGGAGGTAGGCATCGCGTAGAGCACCTAAGGCCACCGGAAAACAGGTTGGTAAAACGCGGAAAAGTGGACTGGAAGCGCCGACAAAGGGGGATACGGCCTCAGGCAAGTAGGAGTCTCGGGGAAGATAAGAGAGAGACGTAAAGGAACTTCCGGAACTCACGTCCTGTCTAAGAAACGGAAAAAGTCAGGAAAAGTCTCTAAGCGTGATCGGGGGAAAAAAGGAGAGAACAGGGGATCGAATGTAGATGGAAGAGAAATGACCGGGAAGCTCAGTCAGCACTCTATTCGAGTTTCCGCATGCACCAACGGGAATGGTTCGGCGCAAAACCATAAGAGTAAAGGGGAAACCCCCCCCAAAAGACAAGGACTAGACGTGCGATGTTCGGTCTGCAAATCCTAGTCTAAAAACACCGGGGGGAAAGTCGCGACGAATGCCGGGAACTCGTTACCCGCAGTTGTCAGACATTGTCAGGAGGAGGTGCTCGAGAAGAGATCGCCGCGATCATAAATCTCACGATTCAAAGTCGGTTGCAAATTCAAAAGCAAAGGAAAAAAAAGGGCCGAAAAGACAGGGAAAGAAAGGGGAAATGGTGGACGGCGTTTCTCGAGACCTATCGGATAAAAAAAGAGAGGGACGAAACGCCATCTCTAACTCCACCGAAAAAACAACCGAGGGTGAGAGGGTTCCAGGCGAAGGTGATTACTTGGAAACACTCCGTAAAGGCAGGCCGAGAAACCGAAGAAAGGAAGGAAGACGGAAACAACGAAAGGGGGACGCCGAGGTGGGGGCGATCGCGTACACCTGCGTACTTGCCTTCAGACTCGACAACAACAAGATGAATGTCATTTTTATCGCAGGAGATGCACCACCCGGCGTAAAGGCAATGGGGGGGGTGAAGGAAAAAAAATGTCGGAGGGTACTGTGTTCACTAAGAGTTCTGTTTAGCGGCGTCGGGACTAAGAGGAACATCAACTACCTCTGCAGGAGACATCGGTGCATAAATCACGCTGTTAGAGAGACGTGAACCCGGTGCTGAATCATAGGCGTGGGAAAGGAAAAAAAGAGAAAAGGAAGTAAGAGGTTTACCGGGGGGGAGTTGATGAAGGAAAAAAAAAAAAACAAAGGAAGAGGAGGAAGGTGAGGGAAGGCAGCTTCTCTCAGAATGAAGAGCGAAAAAGAAACAACTGTACTTGAAAGATATCGTAAACTATGCTCATGAAGAAACGACCGAGGAAAAAATGATCCGTTCGAAAGAAGCTTTCAGAAATAGAAAAACCTCGACACGCTCGAGACATGTTTGGGGGTTAGAGGACAGTCCTCGGGGCGGGAGCACGGAAACCGACGAAGTAGGAAGCTGGAAGAGACTGATACGACATGTCGTTTTATCTAGTGGGAAATTCGATCGCTGAAAAGGTCAAAAACTGTTCCCTATCATGAAGATGCACGAAAAAAAAGAAAGGGGAGTAACCAGCTCCGACTGCGAAGAGGAAGAAGAAAGGGTAGACAGGAACGTCGCTCGATCTGAAATCTCCCGCTCAAGGGGGGGGTGCGTAAGGAATATGACAATGCGTAACAGAACAGGATACAAAGGTCTGTGAAGAAAGGAGGTGACTGAGAAAGAAACTCCGGGGACTATTTCGTTGAAGAGAGAGAATGTAATTCCCGGGTGGTACAGAATTCTCTGAAAGTAAGGTCCAAAAATCTGAATCGGGGGAAGGGAGAGAAAAGGTAACAACAATATCGCCCCGACGGAGGGGGTTGACAAAAGTCGGCATCGGGAATCCACTAAGCTCTTCACAAAGAAGAAAAAACGACTGGATCGGGAGAAGGCTGAGGCATTTGCAACAAGGGGAACGGAAAGGAAGTGGGACACAAAAAACAGTCTGATTCGAGCATAAAACAATTCCATCGCAAGAACAATCTCGCGGATGAGCGCATAGTCAAAGGAAATGAGTTACCGGGGCTTGCAGGCCGTTATTTTGAAGCGCAAGCGCAATTATCCCTTGCAGCAGGTCCGTTAGTAAAACAAGGGAAACCAAAAGGGAGAGGGAGCAGCGGGGTCAGGGAGGGGAGCTCATCTGGAATTCAGGGGGGAGAGGAGCGCGGCAGTTTTCACACCGCGGTGATAGACAGCAGAAAAAGAAATAACACATACCGGTAAGATCCAAAAGAAAAACTATAAGGTGACTACATTAAAAAGTCTAAGGGAAGGTAAAAGGAGTTGTCCGAATACGGAGGGGTCGGCGAGACTGGGGTCTTGATCAGTGGAAGACCCGGCAAAAAAAACCGCCAAAGGAAAGGGCGGTGTCTAAATCCGACAATTCTGGTTGGAATAAAAGAATAAGATGGGAAACATTTCCTCTCCTCTAAAAAAGAGAGCGCCCGTTCCATATGAGAGTTCATCGTAGCCGTCAGTGGAGAGGAAAAAAAAAAACGCCCTAGGGGGGGGGCAGGGTGGGAGAAAAAAAAGAGGCCCACAAAAAGTACTCCTGACGGGTCTTAACGCCTTAAGCCGATGACTAATAAGTAACTAAAGGAGGAAACGAGGATCCGCCTTTATGGATCTTCGGTGGGGCCCAGGCGAGCCTCTAGCCCGTCCGCGGGGGTGTAGAAAAAAAAGGCAGAGCGCGAAGAGCATCAATAGGAAGGGGGAAGGAAAACTCCAGACATCGTGGTGGGACTAAAGGGCGAAGTCTAAAGGGAGAAGGGATTTCTCTCGGCAAATAAACTACACATCAGACATACCGGGAGCCTTTCGCCTAGCCTCGCGGGAAGGCCTGACTCGACTCGGGTAGGAGGGGGATACTCTTACGTGAAGAAAAAAAAGAGGGGGAACGATCGACTTCGGGGATCCGTAAAAAAGACGTCATCGAAGGTCAACTGGGGCGTCAGCCATCTACGGGACTTCGACTTGAAGGGAGGTGGCTCAGTGAGGAGGACGCATTCCTACGGGGGAAAGACCGGTGATCTTGTTTAGCAACCAATTCGTCATCCCCGGGAATTCGGGGAGGGGGGAGAAAAAGGCACCTGATCAGTCTGGAGAAAAATACAGGCAGGGAACGTACCTTCTATATCAAAGAAAGGGTGTCAAAGGATTATCAAAGAAGGCATTACTAAATGTTGATAGGATCCTAGATGTAAGTACGCTAAAAAAAGGAAAAAGAGGGGTTAAGGTAGACAAAGTTCGCATAGTGGAAGAGGGAGGTCGCTCGAGCGGAAAAAAGAAAGGGAATAGTCAAAGAGAGAACTTTCAGTACTAAGGAGTCAAGTCTGGACTAAAAACGGCGAGGAGGGTATGGGAAAACTTAGGGGGGGCAGAGGGATGATAGGCTGGGATAGGAAAGTGGGTCGAGCAAAAAGTAAATATAGGGGGACAAGTACATGAGGGAAAGAAGGAGCTTCGAGTTCGCGAAAAGGCCCCCGGTTTGCGTTCTCCGGTGCTGCCTCAAAGGGGAATAGGTATCTCTCGACATGCACCACATCGGAAAGACTAGCTGTCGAGGGCGATTCGAATACCGAGGCGTACCGTAGAAAAAAAAAAGCTCGTCTTAACTAAGAGGGGTTAGAATCCAGCAGTTCGACGCATGGGATTATGCGACCGACAGTGTTTTCCTCTATCTCCGAGGAATCCTCTAAAGGACTGGAGCGGGGACGAAGGGAAAGGTCGGGAAAGAAGGGAACTTGCCTAAACACGGAAGAGTACTGAATTGGGGGAGAGGGGGTGGATCGTCCGACGCTCTCTTGGCAGCACGGCTCCGTTCACGTCGCGCGACGCGCAGATATAAGGAAACGAAAACAACAAATTGCGATTCCTGGGGGGCTTAGGGAGGGGGCAGAGTACAAGAGAAACCGAGGGAACGATGCACAGAAAAAAAAAGTCCCTAGTCACACGGGGAAAAAAAAGGCTTTTTGAGGCTGCGTAACCCTTCTTCCCTTCCTAGAGACTCGACAAGGAGGAGATAATATAGGAATTTACGAAGGTGTAAACAAATTCTAGGCTGCAAGGAAAAAGAAGTATTAAGTGGGGCAAGACCTTAGGAAAGGCGCTACTATTAACAAAAAAACAGGGAATAGCAAACGAAGTGTTGGGTCTGGCAGGAGAGTCTCACGTCTCTACGAAAGTAGCCTGCAAGAGGCGGTAGAAAAAAAAGGGCACCAGTCCGGAATAGTTGGTAACGGGCCGGACAATTGAAGGAAGGCGTAACTGAACGAGCCGGGTTAACCGACGACGTCTTGCATATGCTCGCGAGAGGAGAGCGTGAAAAGAAACGAAAAATCTATCAAAAAGAGACCCAAGGAACGCAGGGTGTCAATCAGGAGGGGGGGTTGGCAAAATAGGAGGTTCTCGAACTCTAAAACAACGAGAGACTCGGGGTAGGGGGGGGGCATGATCACTCTATGGATTGCGAAAGCACTGAGAAAAGAAAGCTCAGAAAGAGAAAAATGCTATGACGGGGAACCAGGTACTTGTGGTTCTCGTTGTTCCATGACGATCTCGACCACGGTGAAAAAAAAAACCTATCTCAAAAACAGGGGGGGAACAGAGTAGATAGGGCGAGTAGTCTACATACCTTCCAGCACGTCGACGGGGGGCGAGTGCATACCGACAGTGGATAATACGAGCGCTAAGATCTCAGACCCAGATGAGGATAGGGTAAGAATAGTCTAAGGGATGCAAAAGAACGGAACTACGTCTCACACCTTTGCCACAAGGGGGGGAAGGAAGTCTACGACGAGGACATCCGTTTCTGGATCTCGAAATCCCGGAGTTCTTTGGGAAAAAACAGTGAGAACTGAAAAGACATCGAGCGAGGGAGGATAACTGGGGGGCGACACAGAAAAAAGACTAAGCGTCCAAGGGTGGGGGCGGGCGGATCATAAGTAAAAGAAGCAGAAAAAATTCAAAAACTATACGGAGAACGATTTCGATTGACAAGGAAAGGTTTACCGGGTAACGATGACAAGGCTGGGGGGGACGCGAAACGGACCGAAGAGGGACGGGGTTCATATTGGAAAATTTCAACCCGACGATCTAACTCTACGCATCTAATGAACGAATTCTTTGAAAGGGGAAAAATTGTTGGCCTTCTGCAAGGGTTCTCTACTACAAACTGGTCAGAGCAGAAAAAGAAGGGGAAAGAACGGACGCCCGGTAGGGAACACCAAAAAAACTGTAGCTGAACTGGGAAGGGGAGGGGAAGGGGGCATCCATTTGATCAGTCGGAGGAAGGACGCCGGGGGATCGAGCAAAAACACCTCAACAAGCTCCCTGAAAAACTATCTCTCAAAGAACTGAAATCTGCAGGACCGGACCTGGTAAATTTAAAGGGAGACTGAAACAAAGCACCGGCCGACCGCTCTGGACTACGCAGGAAACGTCTGCTTATCTTGGGGTAATGGGGGATCAAAACCGAAGAATCGGCCAACGAAAGAACAGGGAGGAGATCTGTCTAATCCTAGCACAAGAGACCGCTAATAGTGGA
>Ga0179591_1259401_pt1 | contig 15498 bp, 15 predicted proteins | sample CZOMad2_1_08_16f_FD_182891 | JGI IMG/M metagenome (GOLD analysis project Ga0179591, IMG submission 182891) | Vadose zone soil fungal communities from Angelo Coast Range Reserve, California, USA - CZOMad2_1_08_16fungal (PacBio error correction) | ecosystem: Environmental > Terrestrial > Soil >...
ACTACTCCTGGCCTTGTCTCCCGGACAGACATGTGCCAGAGCGGGTCTGACCTGTAGAGAGCTGAGAAAAAAAAGAAATAGGATGCGCATGAACGAAAAGTCACCTGACGTGACCTGAGTGAAAGACCGGGGGGACTCTCGCCCGAGGCGGTACTAAAGGCGCCTTCAAGCTCAAGTAAAAAGGCGAATACGGGGAAGAATGGAAACACGAGGTGTCTAGTGATAAAAAGGGAGGTTTGTCCTTAAAGGAAGAGGGGGCGAACAGAGAAGGCAAGGAAGCTTAAAACCGTGCCGCCCAGTCGCGGCGCCTGTTGCAAATCGAAGGAAAAGGCGGTTGTCAACTGTTCCCGGGGGGGGGGACAGTCATTGACCCAGGAAAAAAGGGCACTTGGAAAAGCACCAGGTAAAAAGGGGGAAGAACAGGTGTGGCAACACACGATCATGGGGCGCCCGGGTCAAAAAAAAGGATGGTAAGCCTCTGACTGTTGTACGACATCTCTGCGGAGGACTGCGATTCAAAAGGACCAGCTGGCCGGAAAGGAAAGGGATGCTGCGGCCCGGCGAGGGAGAAGGTCCTCGCATGGAGTAACATGGGGAGAAAAACAGAAGGAGGGACCCTTTGAAATTAGACTCGAAGAAAAGGGCCATGAGGGGGTCAGGGGGGAAACACTACTCAGAGAGGAAAAGATAAACTCATGGTTACAACTGTGTCGCCAGCCAGATCGGGGGCAACAAAAGGGGACGCGAAATGTCCGGGATAGCAAGGAAACGGGAAAGACCGTTAAACCGGCCGCGAAAATACCCCTCCCGGCACGAAAAAAAGGAGCCAAGGACCCCCGGCCCAGAACCAATTACGGGAAGGCAGTGACGCAATCGCGCGGCAATAATCACCACGCGTGGGGAAGCCAGGTTTGACCTGGAAAAAAGAACATCGCAAACGTGTGCCGAGAGATGGAAAAGCAAAGGTCAAGCCCTGGGCGATAAAAAAGCCCTGGGAGGCGTTCTTTGCGAAAGAGGGGAGGAAACACCCTATTGGCCTAGCCTCTAAAGGATCGCTTTATTCAAAAGTACGCCGGGAAAGAACAGAAAGACAAGGCTGCCCCATCAATGGGGGGTCGCCCCAAAATCGGACCCGTAACCACATGTTCAAAAATGGGGGAAAATCGCCTGGTGCCTGCGCAAACCCGCAAAAGGAAATCGGTTTATGGGTCCAAGGCTTGGGGGCAAGAAGGGAGGAGCATTGGCTAAGTAAGTACAGGATGTGTTTTTGAGGAAGGATCTCAGAAAAAACCACACCGCAGAGAAAAAAACTCGGAAAAACAAAAGGTCATAGTCGCTAACTATGACGGGAATAAAGGGGCGGACCAAACCATCGCTGCCAGACACCGATCTTAATTCGAAAGGGGAAAAAAAAAGAGGACCAACCCGAACACGGTAGGACCCCGCGCGGGTACTACATGATTTTAGGGTGTATGAGGAGGGGGCTTGTCTCGTCAACCGAAAAAGGATAAGCGGGAAGAATTGTAGCAAGAGGGTTAAAAGGGTCATAAGCAAGTGCCAATCAAGTCAGGGCTTGTAGGATCTGCCCGCGAAATGAGGGCCGTTCATTCCAGAAAAGACAACCGCTGACTTCTAAAAGCGAAACAGGGGGGAAGATCAAAACAAAAGGGAACGCGTGTGCCCGTCGGTCCTCGGGGAAGAACGCTAAGACCCGCATATGGCTGGACTGACTAGCCGGCGCGGGCAGGCAAAAAAACCAGTAGGAGAAATCAATTGGCCAAAAAGGAAAGGCCGAAAAAGGGGAACTGGGCCCGATCACGGATTCATTGAAAGGGGTCCAGTTCTAGAAGCAAAATGGGGATGTCCCTAATCCCAGGAACTCATATTTCTTCAAATTGGCGAGAAGACTGCTCTCCAGGTAAATACCAGATAGGAATTCTCGTAGGCACGGGGTGAAAATTCTTGAAAAAGCGGGAGTCCAAATAATCAAAGAAGAGGGAAATCCATAGTCCCTCGCCCGGCCGAAGAAAGAACCCGAACGTTACGACGACTTAAAGGCAACTGCGAACGAAAGAAGGGACCAAAAAATCAGCTATATGTAGGGGGGTACATCCGGCGAAAAGAAGGGGAGGTGGTTCGTCCAAATGTTCCGGCAAGGGTGCAATAGGTTGTCAAAATCGAAGGGTTGGTCAGCTGGAAGAAAATGTTACCCGTGACACTATCGCAAGGAACATCCTGGGAAAAAAGGACGGCCCACGAAAAGGGGGGCGTTTTGTTTTTCAAAAGATGAAAAAGTCAGAGGGAGATTGCGCCAAACTGCCATGAAAGGAAAAAAAAAAAACTTTAACGCAATGACCAACAGCGCGAGGGTTGGGGAAGTGGGAAAATGGGGGGAGGACCTTATTCGCCCCGGGTGGTGGCTCGGAGGAGAAGCGCCTGGTTGAAAGAGAAACAGGGAATCGAAAGATGAAGGGAATGGAAAAAAAAGCGCGGCGGAGGGGGGAGGGACTCGGCAAATGACTAATAAAAAGGACGATCTGTGGCAGAATAGGGGAAAGGAGCTTGCACACTTCGAACCTGTTCAGGGAGCCCGTACTGATCGAGAGACTAACAACAACCGGAGGAGGGTGAAGATCGCTCAAAGACCTGGCGCCTGAACTAATGTGCCAGAAGCCGTGTGAGCCTTTTTCATGAGCGCGGGTGCTACCGAGAGGGAGACGCCGGTCTCACCAGAACGGAGGTGGGAAATCGAGAATGCGCTCGAAAGGCGCGAAAGACAACCAGGACCGCCGGTCGACAAAGATACCGAGAGAAAAGGGGGTCAAGAAGTAGGAAGCCTATTGTACGCTCGCTGCGGGGGACTCTAGCAAAGTATGGTTGGTGCCCTGAATGCGCAGGGTGGAAAGTCCATCTACGGCCATGCCAGGGCAAAAAAACTGGCCTCATTTAGAAAAGGTGGCACATTACAGAGACGACTTGGAAAATAGGGTACAATGGTATGGACTAAGGATGACCCGGGGTCCCCATGGACCGTGGAAAAATCGATTTTTACTTGAAAAAGGAATGGACGCACCCGGAGGAGAGAGGGGGTCACGCAAAGGGTGCAAAAAGAAGGAAGGGGTTGGGGTAACGTAAGTTGCGGCGATATCTAAGTAAGAGATGTTAGAGGAAAGTCCGGGAACGCCTTGGAACTTCAGGGAGGGAACGGCGAGTTCTAAAGGGGAGAAAAAAAAAACAGGATTTGACAGATTGGCAGAAAGGAGGAGGGAACCCTTTGGGCAAGTGACGGAAGAGGGGAAAGAGTGGAAGAGGGTGCCTTTACGGAGAGAGACGTCAAGTCAATTTAATAAAATCTGGGGGGGGGAACTGTACGGACAGCCCAAGAGCAACGAAGGGGGGAATTATGAATAAATGCGGAGACGGCAAAGTCAACAGAGAGGCATTTAAGGGGGAGCGCAACCCCTCCGAGGCTGCAAAAAAATCGCAAGGCGCGTACGTTACCCAGGGAGGCTTGGAGAAGATAGAAGTAAATCGGGAGGGCCCGGGAGGGAACAAATCGTTCGAATCAGAGTTAGGAAAGACGAAAACGTGGTGCCGAGCAAAGAGAGTGTAGCTCTGTAAGAACGAGGCCACCTTTAGGCTCCCTCAAGGGGAAAGGTAATTACTTCCAATGACTGAACAGAAAGCCTATCACTCGCATAGTAGAAACAAGACGGCGAACGCCGACGCCTAGAAGAGACAATTGTACCTGGAAAGGGAGTAAAGGCACTCTGAAAAGGGAAAAAGGGGGGTTGGACTCTTCTGTTGAACATCTCCGCAAAATGTCATCGGGTGTTTGTCCAAAAGGGGGTCAAGGGAGGAGTACGAAGGACTAGAATTCAATTTGTTACGTTTGTCGGGGGAAAAGGTTTTTGCCTATCTCTCACAGAACAATGGTGGTACTATATCAAGAAAATTCCACATAAAATTGAAACTGTCAGTAATAAAGAGAACCATCTTTAACCTAACCTTAAGGGGTGCGGACGCTGGAAGACAGGCCAGTCCAACCAAGAAAAGGGTGGGGAAGTGGGAAACTGGAGAAAAAGGATGTTTCAGTGAGGGGAGTCGAGTCTGTGCTTCGGGGGACTCGAAAGAGTATCACGCTAGTTGGAAGAATCGAAAGGGGACAAGGGTCCATCGCCCGTGCCGCATTCATACAAATAATTTAGGGAGGGGGATGTGAGCCCCGGAGTTACAGGTGTGAGCTAAAACAAAGGACGACATCCGGCGCTTGAGAAAAAAAGTGGTTCGTAAGTCTAATGATCGGAAAAAAACTCTTCGTCGAAGGAAATAAGTATTGCAGACGAGAAAAACAACTCGAGACCGTCAGGAGGCGCCCTGCGAAGGGGAGCCAGCGGGAGGGGGCGCCGGCTCTTTGTCGGAAGGGGGGAGAGCAGGTGGAACGAGTTGGACATCACGGAAAAGGAAAAAAACAAATGGGCCAATTTCGGCGGCGATAACGTAGGAGAAAAACATAGGACTAGGGTTCTTCAATTGCGAGAACTATCGTCAGTCAGGTAATACGCATGGCACTCTGACAAAGAGAACTGGAAAAGGCCCTGGAAACGTTTGGGGAAAAAGAGTCACATCCCTGCGGCTCACCTAGCCCTCGCGGGGAAGAAGAGATCGGAACGTGACGGAACATAGGAAAAGACCTGCCTCAGCGCGGACAGAGAGAAAATAGGGGGGTAAAAGAGGGGAAGAGTATCTTTTTCACATGGTGATTCACGAAATGTCAAGGGGGATTTTTCCACGCAGGACGATGGGTGAAGAGACCACGGCCCGTCCGTGGAGAAGGGACACCTTCCGTGCGGAAGGAAAGGGGCCACGTGCCAACCGAAAAGGGGACGGCAATGGGGGGTTGAGGCGGACCATTGCCGAGGCGGTCCAAGACAAATTGGGGCAAATGAAAACACCATTGATCGCCATGAAAGGGAGAGTCCCATCTGCTTCCCTAGCGCAAGGGAAAAAGGGGTACCGGAAGAGGGGGCGGCGAATGCGCCTGAAAGCTCGAAGACAGAAGCGCTAGAATATATTTACGGGGAAGGGAGAGCAGGTTGACTGCGAATCCAAGGACAGGATCCTATCTGTTCGCAGGAGGAAAAGGGAACAGAGACCAGCTCTCGCCCTGGGAAGGGGCCCTTACGTACGAGCGATTCAGCTCAAACACCAACTTATGATTAAAAAGAAGCGACTCCGTCCCTTGCGCACGGTCGACATGGGACCAGGAGGTCATTACGAATGGAGTACCAGGGAGGAGCGCAGGGTCAAGCGCATAAAAAAAAAACTCAAGAATCGAGAGGAGGGAGAAAGAAAGTCAGGGAGAATCAACCATCCCTCAATGGGTGGACAAAAAAAACAAGTATCACCCTGGCCGAATATCGTGGAAGCAAAAAGGACAGATCTGTTGAAGGGATAACCGGGGTGGGCACAAAAAAAAAAAGCGAGATGTGGCGCACCGCAAAACTCCAAAAAAGCTAAACAAAAGAAAAAAAGGACCTTTTTCGGGGCGGCACGGGGCAACATAAAAGAGCACGGAAATAAAGGGGGTGTCAAACGGGTAACGGGAAAGGTTGGGGGCTGCCCGTAAAAAAAGGACTCCCGTGGGAAAAATCCCAAACAATTGTTAAGTTACGGACAAAAAACACACACAAAACCCAGAGGAAATAAGGGGAAGAAGTAGACGACGACAGTTGTAGCCTAGGGAAAAATTTTTTACGACATCAGGGAAGGGGAGGATTCTAAGTCCTAGCGGGCAAGTGAAATCGTGCGCAAAGTTGCAAAAAGAGAAGGGAAATCGCAAGGAGAAGTGGGGAAAGAAAAGGTAGACAAAGAGGAGGGGGACCTCTTGGCAAGAAGTAGACGAGAAGTCCATGACGGGATTAGATAGAGTCGAGCAATGGGAAAAACTGGGAAGCTGGGCTTTCGGACAGACCGAAATCGAGCCGCGGGGGGGGGAAAAAATGCGGTGGCCTGATGGCACAGGTCCAAAAAAGGAAGACGCCTTTCAGGCACGCAAAAGAAACCTCCCGACTTCGCCCGCCCGCCGGAAAGACGTCCAAAAAGATCTGTCCGCGTAGGCAGGAAGCGGCAATAAATCTCGGGAAAAAGCAGGGTCCAAAAGCCGAGTGAAAAATGGACCTCGCCTTCGAAGAGGGGTGCCGCTCATAAACAAGGGGGCGGGTCCGCGGGGGCATTGAACGAGGTGGGAGAAACGGGTCCCTTGGGCGAAGACCTAAAGAAAGGGGACTTGGTCAATCTTCTGCTGGGCGGTCAGAGGAAGACTTCCCTATGCGCGTATCAAAGGGGAGAGTAGCTATCAGCCAGGCCGCGAAATGAAAAACGTCCAGAAAAAAGGGTAAAATGAAAAACAATCAATGTCTACAAGAAAAACGAACCGTCCCAAGTGGGTCGTGTTGAAAGCGTCTTTTGCTCCATCTCGCAGGGGAGAGAGGGGGGAGGGGGCGCGTGCGCGAACCAGCCTATTACTATCATGTCATAATGGACGAAGTGGGGGGGGGAGGTGCGACTATCTCTCAAAAAAAAAATGGAGGAAATAGAAGGAGCGAAAAGGGGGACAAAATTCTTCTAACTTGAAGGAATTTCCGTCGTCCCAAAGCCGCACTACAGAAAAAACCGAGATGAATTGGGGAGAGAAGCGTAGCAAAAAAAAACAAAGGCCAACAATAACTGTTGGTTGCGGGGAACCGCATTGCACGGGACGACAGTAGTAGTTACCTTGGTCGTCTTCGAAGCGGGCGGAGGGGGGTGACGCCGGAAGGGGGGATGAGTGACGCGAGGAGATCAGAAGGGGCATGTCAGCGAAAGGGGGAAAAGGTGCAGAAGAATAATTCGGGAGGTAATCTCCGGGTCCATGAAAAAGTGGTTCATTCAGCAGCGGAAAGCAGCTATTAAAAAACGGGGAAAGGCTATTGAGGTCGCTGAACCACGTAACGAACGCAAGTGGGATCGGGGAAGACGGGAACTGCTCAGAAAAAGGACCCGCAATAATTGGAATTTGAACGCCGCAACGGAGGCGGAGGCGCCGCCGAGGAGGTGCAACTCTGAGGGACGGAAGGAAAAAAAAAGAAACGGTTACTTTGCAAAGAAATTTGGGCGTCCACATTTCAAGTTCGGCGGGAGATAAGAAAAAGAAAAAAAAAAAGAGTCCAAGGGATTAATGCTCGACAGGTCGGGGGGAAAAAAGTCCAGGTCAATACCGTCATGCCCTGAAGGCGCACGAAAAAGGATGACAGCTCTTGGGCAATCTGGGATCAAAGGAGGCATAATCCCTTAGCTAGGACAGAAAAAATCTCTCCCGACGTGTAAACAAGAAAAAGAACGGAATCAGAACGGCCGCACGAGAATTTGCCAAAACGGCCAGAGGCATAAAATAAGACCGGAAAAATCCGATTCAGGAAAAAAACATGTTAAACGCACTTAACAATTGCATTGTTCCACTTCATAGAAAGGGGGAAACGTCAGCATGCCCGTAAACCTGACCCGTGGGGAAAAAGGGTGGGCATAGATGTTACTACGAAAAAACAAAAATGCGGCAACGGGGGGGTGGGGGAAAGCAAAGGTTTCGATGCGAGGAAAAAGAAAAAAAAGGTGGGAGGGCCCAACCCTCAATGATCGCCCATGCCAAAATGCGAAAGGTCAAAACAACAGGGAAGTCGCAGGGGGGCGTTTTTCGAGCAGGCGCAAAATGACGCCTGGGCGGGAGACATCTACGGGCGAGCGCTATCTCGAGGAAAAAGAAGAGGGCGGGAGGTTGAATGAAAAACGCTGCGGACATGCTCATAAACTATCGTCCCAAAATGAGGGGGAAAACTGCACCAGGAAAGGGTCATCAGCAAATTTATATCCCCCGGACTGTCGAGGAGAGCTAAACAACACGAAGGGAAATGAGAGATGCTAGGAAAAAATTAACAGACATGTTCAGACCTTTTGCCGGAAAAGACGCGGGACGACCAAAGGGAGGAAAAAGTCCGATCGCATTCAAGCGACGCGCGGGGGGGAAGCCAAGATAGCAAGAAAGAACTTATTCGCTATCAAAAAAGCAAAAAAAGGGTCGAAAAATAGAAAAAAACCCGGCGAATACGGAAAAAACTTGGGGAAAAAAGAAGGAGTTCGATCACTGAAGACGGCCAAACGCGCGGTCCCCTCTCTCCTGCCAGAAAAAAAAAATTCCTAATGTCGGGGCGGCACGTGGAAACATTAACGACGGACGAGGTGAGGTCCAAGGAAGGGGGGAAGAGACCCTCAACAATCATATTCCGTGAAAAGAAGTTTATGGTTAGTGACGGAAGTGCGACGCACCAACAAAGATTGCCCAAGGGATTCACTAAAGAATGGGGGAAAAAAATCGGGGACTTTGTGGGGTACGACATACTAACGTGAAAGGCATTTCATGAAGGGGAGAAAGGAAGTCTGGCTTACACGAGGCAAGGCTGAGGGCCCTGCGAGGCCATTTCAAAGGAAAAAGAATGCTGGGGGGGAAAGTTGTCCTCAAAGCGCGGGAAAAAGGAAGGGGGGGGGCAGTGCAATCGAAGTTGCCATGAATGTATTAAAAAGTAGGAGGGGCGCAAATTGAAGAAAAGGCTAAAAGGGCGACAGAATGCTGCCGCAACCTGGGAATGTGACGAAATGCCGTGATCGAAAAGTCAAACGGCTCGGCCTTTCAAGGGGCCAAAAAACCCAGACCAGAGGCGGCGGCGCGCATCGAAAAGCTTCCCCTTCCCAACAGCCATATGAGAAGGGGGAGGGAAGACTCGGGCAATACCGCAGCTGGGGGGGGCCAAAACGTTCTAAGCGATGGGCAGAATCGGGGGGCAGGCGAAAATTGTTGCAAAAGAAAAAAGGCTGGGTCGCTGCTTTTAAGTAACAAGGGAAAAGGACTTCCGTGGGCGAGACCAAATCCCTGAATCAAAAAAGTGAAGAAAAGGGGAAACAAGGGCGCCTGACCAGGAACTAGTTCAAAAGAAAATCGAGAGGCGCCGTACATGAAAATCGTACCGCCGCCAGGCCACAAAACCAGCAGACAAGGGGACTCAAAAAAAATCCACACTCGCAATCGAAAAAACAAAAATTGTGAGGGGTTTGACAAGGGGGGGATATCTGAAGATAAAAAATTCCAGCTCGGGGGGGTGATGGGGGTAGCGTTCGCGGGGACGAAAACGGCTATGAAAAGAGGAAAGAGTGGAACGAATTTGTTGAATTTTGCGCTCGGGAAAAAAACTCAAAACCAACAACTGAGGGAAGGAAAAAAATCAGCGCCCACCTTCAAAGATAGAGCAGAGGGATTAGATCAGGAATGAGAAAAGTCACCGCAGCGGGGAAAAAATAAACAACGGAATTTGCGAGAAGCACACAGTCAAATAAACGGTGGGGGTTACCGAGGGTCCCCGCGTGATAGCTACCATTTGGGTCAGGAGAAGGGGTGCTCTTCGTGCGGAGCGGCGGTGTAGACATATGATAAACGAGACGCGAGGTCTCGCAAGGTAAAAGAACGAATAAAGCAGTCAAAGGAAGGGGGCTTGAGGGATCGAATAACGGCCAGTGACAGGGGAACCGGTCCAAAAATCCGCGGGGGATGCAGCGGGAAGATAGTCACCAATTTCGAAGCGAGGGAGGAATTCCAACTCGGAGAAGAACCGTGGGCAAACTAGTGAAAAGGGGAAAAAACGGCTACATCCACACATTGGGGGCTCAAGGAAATGCTAACTTTCCGGGGGGAGTCGCCTAAGGGTCGTCAGTGGGAGTGACCGTGTCTTTCGGGGTGATCAGAACGGGGGAAGTGGGGGGTAAACAATCCTGGAACGTTTCGGAAACCTTCCAACGGGCGGCAGCGGAATGGCCGGAAATCCCCAGCCGAGCCAGTTTGGGTCTAAATGCTCGAAGGAATCTCAGGACAGTCAATACCGCCTGGCGCATAATCGGCGGGTAGCACTGCAAAGGCGGGACCGCGGTGGCAAAATCTTGTGAAAACCTGAGTGCAGACTAAAGTACCCGTCTAGTGAAAATCCTGTCCGCAAAGCGGGGGGGGAATCTTTGACTATCCGCAGCGGGAGGGATCAGAAACTGCCCGGAGATGAAAAAAAAGGCCAGAGTCTACATGGCGGAAGCCAAAACAAAAAACGGTGGGGGGAAAAAAGTTTCCGTCACGGGCTGCATTGAGGGAAAAGACCATAGTGGTGGGGACGGGGAAGCCGAAACGGGGCCCGGGGAACTTGACCAAAGTCTCGTGCGCATAGAATGTTTCACAAAGGCGCAAGTGGTGGGTTTTTTTGTCAAGCGGCTGAAATGGGGAAATCTGCAGGGGGAACAACCAAGAGCGCATTGTGGGCCGGGGAAAAAAACCCTCATGTATCGCCATGACAAAAGCGAGTAACACGCTCCCGTATTCGCATTTGTGAAGCGCGGCAGGGGGCGCATGTTGAGCAAACCGAGAGATCGGGAGATCACCTCCGGAGAGGGGAAGGGGGAGCAGTCAAAAAATTCCCTAGGAAAAAAGGGGAAAAACGGCACAATCAACTGGACGTAAAGACCCGAATGAAGCGATCGCTAAAGACAACCAGGGGAAAATAAAAATAGGGCTCGCCGTCCGGCTCCTGCAGTACATGGCCATATCGTGCGCCTGGAAAGGAACTGCGAGAAATAGGGAGCGCATGGCGAGTCATGAAAAACGCCGGAGTGAAATGAGGGGAGATAAAAACCGCAGAGAGATCACCAGGCTCCTTAAAAAACTCCAGTCTAAACGACGAGAAAAGAAAAAAAGGAGAGCGTTCATTGCGGAGGGACTGTGGGGAGTAGAAAGTTGGCCGTCAAACTCAAAGACTCATCCATCGACTGCCAGCGAGGAAACCAAAAAAATGCCGCCTTTTCGGGAAGTCATTTAAAAAAAGGAAAAGCACAATGTGCAAAATGGAACGGTACGTTCAGCCGTAACAATTCTAGGCCGTTGAAAAATCCCGGAAGGTGAGTGACAGGAACTGTTGACGAAACGGACTTTGAAAAATTAGGAAGCATATTTTAGCCTCTGAAGGGGGTGGAATTACCTCGCGTGCGTCGGAGAAAGTCTCCTAGAGTGGGCGTACACGGTCCGCTCGCTTGCTGCGGGACCGAAAGGAGTTGCCCGCAGGGGGTTTTAAAAGCAGAACGCGCTGGTCCAAACTTGGAAGGGTCGGGCAAGGAAGGGAAAGGAGTATTGACCTGGATGAACTGCGTCGAGCAATTGGGGACTAAAACTCGAATCTTATTTGGCCGGCAAGATCTCCGCGAAAAGGGAAAATGGACGCCGGGAAAAGACGCGTGATCGGCAAGTCAAAATCTCGGCCTTTCCAAAGGGCTCCAAGAGCCCCTCCTGGCTTCGGGGCCGGGGCAAAAAACAATCGCAAAAAGAAAGCCATTATAGGGGTCTCGGAGGTAGAGGAGAAAAATGAACCTCGCCGACCACAAGGGAGGGAAGGGAGAGTTTTGAGACCTGATCCCATAACCTTAAAAACAAGGAATCAGTTCAGCGGCTGTTAATGCTGGAATTGGGAATGCCGGGGAAAAAACTGGCGGCACCTCAACCAAAAATTACGTCGGGGGGGTCGAGCGTCAAGGACAGCCTCCATGAAAGTTCGCCTATCACTCGGACGACTTGGAGAGAAAAAAAGGCGAAGCCGCCGTCCACCTAAAAAAAAAGGGGGGAAATCCAACAGAAATGCTTCCAGCGCACAGGAGGGGGGTAAAATAACAGACAAGTTGTTCGTGGTTGACAAAAAAGCTGTTTCTCCAGCTGAGAGGGAAGTCAACGGGGTTATGCCAACCGATCGCGGGGACGAAGGATAGGGAGGGTCCTAATTAGCGCCTTTGAATTGGGAACTGGAGCTCGAAACAAAAAAAAAAACAAAACAACAAGAAGAGAAAATATAGATCGCGCGCAAAATTAAAAAAAGAAAATTCAGACTATGAACGAGAGGAGGCCGAAATCCCGCGCACAAAACCAAACCGATCTGAATTTTAGAAACGGGAGAAAAAGAGAAACAACCACGAAACCTTGTGGTCGGGTCAAAAAAGTCGCGGGGAAAAGGGGGTCAGTTACCTTGTATGATTCGGTAGGAGACGGCGGTCCAGCGCCGAGAGAAAAAATCCGCGATGAGGGGAAACACTTATGCAGGAGGGGGGGGAGAGAAGTGCCGAACAAGAAGAATTCACTTGAGGCCACGGGCCAGTTAAGGTAAGGGGAAAGTTCCAAAAAGCCGGGAGGAAAAGGGAAAAACGCACCGGGTAGGGCGATGGAAAGGGGGATAAAAGAGAATTCGCCCGCTGGGCCAAGAACGGGAAGGAACGCCGAGACGAACGAACCCGCATCTGCTGGGCGGGGACCTCCGGAAACGGACGAGAGAAAGATGGCTCTGGGGGGCGGATGCCTGTGGAAAGACCGGTGGACTTTGGATGTCAGGTTCAAGCGTCACATCCAATTCAAAAGGAAGAGGGTGCGAAAGCCAGTCCCAGAAAGGTTCTTCAGTGCTCGACTCGATCAAATCAAGCAAGAAAAATCCTCGAGGAGAAACTGGGCCCATCGGAAAAAAAGAGGGGAGGGGAGTCCAAAATCAAATCAAAAGAGGAAATCCCTAAGCAAGACACACCAGCAAGCGGCCCGAACGTGTACACCGAAAAGACCTTAGAAAGAAAGCAGAAGAGGTCAGAAAAAACCATATTCTAAGGGGGGCTACCGAGAAATCGCTCTGGGAGGAACCGTAACACTAACGGAAGGGGTCACGGCTCAGAGGGTTTAACGGGTTCACCCGTCCAGGTAACAAAGAGGGAGAGGGGGTTGCCACTGCCGCAAAAAAAACCAGTTGGGTTTTTTCTTCCCCGAAGAAGGGGAAAAGTCTAGGCGTTGCCGCCAAGGCGCGCAGGGGGAGGCCCACCCTCAGTGAGCAAAGTAAACTATCTTCCCGGAACAAGGGGGGATCTCGGTTTAGGCTAGGAAACACGTGATCGGGAAACCTCGAGGCTCTTATCTCGAGTGGGAAACCCCGGCGAACAGGAGGGCGCTAGGGAACATGCAAAACCAAGAAGCGGGGGTCACGGCTCCGGAACACAAGCTAGGCAAATGAATTCATGAGCACCGGGACAGGGAAGATATCTAGAAAAAACAACAGGGGGAGGATGAGGGGAGAGGAACGCCGTCGGAGAAGAAAGGGGACATTGCCAGAGAGGGGGCGAAGGGGGACCTATCTCTGACTGACCAATGGGGAAGGAAGGAAACTACGCATTCACCGCGAACGCCGGAGTTGAAAGATAGCGCTCGCCGTATCAAAAAATAAAAAATCAGAGGCTCCTAAGATCGAACGAGATCAACCCGGGCGAATCCTTTAACCAGTAACGAAGGAAGGAATGTGGGACGATCACTGGGGGAAAGGGGGGGGGGGGGGCAAAAAAAACATAAAAGAAGCATTGGCGCAAAAGAATCTACGGCCGAAAAGGAGGGGGGAAAAAAACAACGTGCCCGCTTTCTGAGGCACGTGTCACAAATTCTGAAAAAAAAGGCAAAAGAAGGTGTCATCTTGTTAGGTGCCTGGACTACCCGATTGTCAAGCCTTCGATGAGGGCTGGAAAAATCCGGCAAGGGGGATACAACCTGTGGACGCACCCCGCGGAGTGCGCCGGAGTACCCATATTGTAAGGGCCTTGGGGAGACAGACGACGTGCGGCATTTCAGGGAACTTGAGGGTAATTCCAAAAAGAAAGTTAATACACGTTCGGTCGGGGGAGAGGTGCTGCGGGAAAAGATTGCTCAGTTAATTGCCCGCAGGGGGGAAAAAAAGGGGGGCACAAGAGATCCGGATGAGAAACGCGAATGAAAGAGTGCCAAAGGTGCCTGGAATGACAAGAGAAATTGAAAAATGCTGGCAAATTGGGACTTGGAAAAAAAAAAAATCGAAGGGAAAAATTGGAAAATTCGCGACGTTCGGAGCGGAAAAGGGAAACCCGTGGCTCGGATTAAAATCGCCAAGACCACTCCTCGCTTCGAGCGCTTGGGAAACGCCCGTGGGGACCAACAGAAATTATTCGTCGCGGGAACGCCGCGGCAAAAGCGCTGGCCCAGAAGTCGAAAGGCGATTTTGATGAGAATTATCGCTTCGACACGGGCTTAAAAACGGGGGCGGTTCGGCAGGTGAATTGAGGAACCTGTACTGAAAGGGGATCCCTAAGCCTGAAGTCTTCGTGCCGGCGGCAAGGCGCGAACATAAAAAAAAAATTGCGCCTATCAAATGAAAGAAAAGCGTAACGCCGGTGCCGCGACCAAAAAAATGCCTAGACACCTGGCGACAGAAAGGACATCCATCAAGGGTCGTACAGCGCGACAGGACACTTACCCACCATTGTGGGATGGGGGACAGACCCTGGTGGAGAAAAATGAGAAGGGCAATCAGACGTGGGGGGGACCAACTTGCGCGGGAAGACGGTCGTTGGGGATCATTCAGTAGTAAGTGAAGGGGAATGGGGGAGAGTCATCTCGATCAAAAAAAATTAGTATTATTCAAATATATTAGGAGGGAGGGCCAAAATTCACAATTAGTCGGCTAGTGAGAACTGATCCGTATACCGTCTTCCAAGAAAGGGACAGCACCGGAGTGAAGGGGTGTGCGGGGAAGGAAGAAAAAAAATGTAGCACCACCCGAGTCCAAACAAAAAACTTGGGGAGGGGGTTCCCCGCGTGCGCGGGGGGACGATTGGATTGGTAAAAAGTCGGAGAGTCAGGGTTTGCTGGAGCGGGGCAGGCGAAGCTATCCGCTAGTGTAGGCGCAATAGGCATTCTGGTCAGCGAAGGGAAAGGAAGGCAAGATGCGGCATTGGGATCGGGGTCAAAAACCGTACAGGTGGCCTCAGGGGTAATGAAACGACAAACTGACGGGAGAGGGGCACCACGTTGTCAAAAATATGGAAAAAGAAGAGACCACTCGCTTTCTGTAACTATGGGCCAAAGTATTGACCCTCTCGGAAGAGAGGAAAAAAGCATTGGCTGGGCGGACGAGCGCTCGTTCTCGGCGAAAAAAAGGGGGGGGGTCACTTGCGCGCCGGAAAGGAATACGGTGGACTTTGACTATAAAAAAGGGGAGGGATAACATTTCCACGTGGAGGGGGCAGGGGCCTGGGGCTGGCGAAGAACAGATCCCAGTGGTGTCAATGCTCGAAAAAATCAAGCCAGGTCAATAACGCCTTAAACAACTGGGGGCAGGCGGCAAAAATTATGGCAAAGGTAAGCCTCGCAGAATCCAGGGAGCAAAAACGTGACATCCACCAAACCAAAAAACGCCCGGGAAATGTGAAAAGGACGCGAGGAAGAGGAAGATCATAACTGCCGCAGATGTCCAAAAAAAAGACAGCTTGACTCCGGCGCAAAGGCCGCTGGTACGTCCACATTTGCCGAGGAAAGGGGAATTTTAACGCACGGATAGG
>Ga0179591_1264626_pt1 | contig 15497 bp, 14 predicted proteins | sample CZOMad2_1_08_16f_FD_182891 | JGI IMG/M metagenome (GOLD analysis project Ga0179591, IMG submission 182891) | Vadose zone soil fungal communities from Angelo Coast Range Reserve, California, USA - CZOMad2_1_08_16fungal (PacBio error correction) | ecosystem: Environmental > Terrestrial > Soil >...
TTCTACGAAAAAAAAAAGGGAGGACGGCTCTTTTCTAGCAAAACGGAAAAAGGGTTCGCCCAACCCCTAGCGTCTATTTGGTTCGAAAAAAAAAAAGGAGTCTACTCAAAAAAAAGAGTACGCCCTTTGAAAGAAGCAATCTCGTCCATAGCAAGGGGGGCCTCTGCGCTCACGCGCGAGATCCCTTTGGAAAAAGACTCTAAAAACTTCACACGGGGGCTGTTTATTGGGTGAGGAAAAAAAAAGTCCCCCTATATCGAGGGGATCCTCGAAGGATACGACTATATCCTGGGGAGGAAAGCGTAACCCTCAAAATGCGCAGAGCCCAGCGCCGCGCGCGGGAGGACGTTTTAATCTAGAGGAAGCCTCCGCTCGATTTAGGGGTATAAATCTCTGATTCTGTCCTCCTCGGCTCACTGAACCAATCCCTAGTGAAAGCTCTCAACGGGGGGGTCGGGGGGGAAAGGGAGGAACTCTCCTCCATGTGGGCTCTCGAAAAATGCACTTCCGTCGTCCCTCTTATTCGAGACTTTGCCGAATAAGCAGGAGCGAAAGGAGGGAAGAAAAACAAGCTCCCCGCCTCTGGAGGGGAATGGGTGGCTATCTCTCTATGAGGGGGCGCCGTAGAAGCGGAGAGAGAAATAAAGGGGAAACGCTCTTGAGGGTGAGTGGGCACTCTTCTGGGAGGAAAGGGAGTCCTCACGGGAGAAAGGGCTAATTCTCATCTGGGGAATGGAGAGTCTAAAAGGGGCCCGATATACCGCTCAGGAAGGGGGAGAGAAAAGAAACTCCAGAAAGTCGGCGCTCTCTCCATGAACGCTTCCTCATATCGAGGAGGGAAGGAGGGGGGGAAAATCCAAAACGACGTGAATAAACAAAACCTGCTTACAAGGGGCGAGTACGACCTCGTCGTTGAAAGAGGGGGTCTTTGGTGCTCCTTGGAAAAAGGAAATTTCCCTCTAGAAAAAAAACAAAACGAACATCCGTTCTACTAGAACTACCGTGGCATCTTGCACCGAAAAAAAAAAGGGATCGTCCGGCGGAAAGGAGAATCTCGGGGGGGGGGGGGGGGGGGGGGGGGGTACCAGGAGGGAAGACTCGGATCCCGCCGGCCTCTCTCCCGAATTTCTGCCAGACGATCTCTGCATAGGAAAAAAAAAGGGTACTTGCACACAACGGAGAGAAAAAAAGCCTCGTCTCTCAATTAACCATAGGGAACGGTCGCAGTGGCATTGTCAGACTAGCACACGGCGGGGCTCGGCGGCGGCGATAACAGGCTAACATAGAGGGAAAGGGATCGTCGTCTCCTGAGAAGAGGGGAAGAGTCTTCCCCTAGGGGTCCGTCTCATTCATCGGCCGAGGAAATAGGATTTCCTTCAGAGAGAAAAAGAGGCTCGCGCAGGATGAAAAAAACAACCTTCACTCCAGGAGGGGGGGAAGCCGTCCCATGGAAAAAAAATCACAAAGTATCGTGCCACTCCTACCTTCCCCCGCGACCGAAAGTAGGAAAGACACGGGAAAAAATACCCTTTCTCAAAAAAAAAGGAAACGAATATCCTACCTCGGGAAGTCTTACGCGGGGAACCATGATCTTCGACTTCCTCGCGGGCGTGGCGGCCCTCGTGCCGGGAAAAAAGCACATTCTCCTACAAGATCTCTTCTCAGGAAGGGACCAATGCGGCGGGAATTAAGAAAAAAAGAAAAGGGGTCTCAAGTTCCTACTGGATGGCCTGCCATCTTCATCATCTCGAAAAACACAACTGAAAGGGGGATGCTAGCGGGAAGGAAAAAAAGTAACGCGTAATATTCCCTTCTGGACAAAAGTCTCCCCCAGAAAAAAAAAGGCGCTCTGGAAAACTTCTACGTGGCATTCTGTCATGGGAGTAAGATGAGAAACGGAAGCGCGGGGGAAAGGGTCCGAGATCGAAAGGAAAGGCCGCTCTTCTTCACCCAAAGAGAAGTCTGGTCCGGAGATTCTTGACTCTCGGAAGCAAGTGAAGCGGAAAGAACCGTGGGATAAGGAAGTCCGCGCAGGAAAATCGTGCTGGGGGAGGGTGAAGGAATGGGTGCTGGAGAGAGACTACTTCCGCTTTTGGGGGAAAAGAAGAAGCTAGCCTGCGCAAAGAAAAGAAGGCCTGATCTTACGTCCCAACAAAAGGGCCTAATCTGGGCATGGCCCTCCTCGTGTACCCGAGGTGGGAAAAGGTACCTATTCGAAGACCGAGGAGAAAAGGAGGGGGGCTCTTTTCTCAGAAGACACTATGGAGAGAAGAGAAGACCGCGCAGCCGCTGTTTTGCCTTGAGAAAGAAGAAAAAACTTTCAGAAGAAGAAGAAGGGGAATTGCGCTCGATCTCCTCACAAAAAGTGCGCTTATTGGAAAGGCAGGGGGAACTATATCGGAAGGCTGGACGAACTCTTGCGCGATTGCGCCGGCGGTGCTCCCGCTGCTCGGGAAGAAATCAGCTATTGTCGTCGAAGGGAGAGAAAGGGAAGGATCCTCCTCGAAAAGGGAAAGGTGCACGGGGGATAAAAGAAGACCTCAATGGGCGACTAGGTCGTGACGGTCTTCTTCGACCGGGGATTTCCAGGACGAAGAGATCAGCGTCTCCCAGGGTGCCTACTTATCCGAGAAAGGAAAAGGAGACCTTCTATCAAAGGGAATCCGCGCGCGTGTGCGACAGTCGAAGGCTTTGATCGGATTTAATTCACGCTAGGCATCGAGTCCTCGGGAAAGATCAGAGGGGAGAAAAAGGGGGCTTATTCTTTAGGAAAGTTTTCGAGCATCCCTCGCATTTGTTCCGCTACGTTCCGCAAGAAACCTCTAAAAGAATCGCGTCCAAGGGAAAGAGGGAGCTGCACCTAAAAAACGACTGGTATCAGATATAGCTCCGTCCCAGATCCGAGCCTTAGTCTGCAAAAAGAAAGAGGGGGCCCGTCCACAAGGGAATATATTTTTGTTGGGTTATCGAAAGGCGAGCTACTACTCTTGGCGATCAGGAGAAAACATCTATCCGAAACTAGGCGTCCCTTCAAAATCGAAAGGAGCTACTTCCTGGAGGAAATTCCTACGTTGCAAAGAAGGGGGGATCACTGCTCGCACTGCAGGAAAACCGCTGCTGGCGAAAGAGGGGGGGAAGACTCTTGAGAGGCAAAAGAAAATGTGCCCGCAAGCTCTATTCCCCCGAAAAGCGCGGGCGAAAAGAAAAAGCAAGGAGGTGCTGTTTCGAAAAGGGGGGGTCGACAAGGAGAAAGAAAAACTGATCGAGGCTCGGCTCCTCTCTCAGGCGACTCCAAGCCCGTGGGCCTAGAAAAAGCCTATCTAGCTCTGGCGAGAGAAAAACAGAGCCTGAGCTGAGACAGAGGAGGGGCGCTATTGAAAAGGATAGTCTACCCGGCGAAGGGAGCTGGCTGAACTACGACTCGAGGGGACGCAAAAAACTCTCCATGGCCGTGGTAATCTCTCTTTCAAGAGCAAACAAAAAAGAGGGGACGAGTTCTGACCCGAGCTCGAGATGCAGTCGTATTGAGAGAGGAAGGGGTTTCCGGGAAAAAGAGAAGGTTTCTTTGCAAGGCCACAGCAGACTGTCGCCGAGAAGCTCTCATCGCGGAAAGAGCTAAGCTCGGCGCGAGGGGAAGTAGAAAGCGAGAAGGAGGCCTATCACCCTTTCTTTGGGTGAAGAACTCCGGAACAGCGAGCGACCTCTCAATCATTCAGACGAGAGAGAGACTAGACCGAACGAGGAAGCCGTATCCCAATCCGCTGAATTGCTCTTGTAATAAGAGCCGGGCCAGGAAAAAGCTTGAACGATCACGCGCTGGAGGCGTGCATCCTCCGGGAAAAGAAGAGGCCGAGACATTAGTCTCGCAAAAGGAGACGGTCACGCTAAGGCAAAGGGAAACTAATTTTCTCTGCACCCTTAAGTGCCCTTCCATCGTAAGGGGGGACCATCGCGGAGACGAGCACTGATTAGTCTAGAAGTAAAGGAGTCGCTTGGCGGAAAGGTATGGGGAGAGCTGGGGGAAGGTGCGGCTCGGGGTACGGCGCCGTAGAGCTGGAAGAAGTGGAGGTGCAGTTGGGGAAAAACGCGGAGCGCTACTTCTCCTATAGAGGAGGGGTGCGAAGCGGGAGAGGAGCTTGAGCCTCGAACACATGAAAACCCCTCCTACCGCCTGACTAGAGAGCGCGCTCAGGCACTCGGCCTCAGGGAAAAATAAGAAAAACAAAGCACCGCGGACAAAGGGTGAGACAGCAGGACGCCCTCGGAGACGGTTCAAGCCTCCGACGTCAAAAGAAGATGGGATCTTGAAGAAGGGATGACGCGTTTAGGGGGGCAAAGAGGGAAGGGAAAGACGTTCGACAGCACCTCCGAAACGAAATCGTAAGGAATCGTGCACCGAGAAAGAAAAAAGCGTCTTCTTATCTTCTCGGAACTAACTCGCTGGGAAAGAAGAGCCTCATCGGGGAAGTCTTTGTCCCCTCGCGCAGAGGCCCAAAGAAGCAGTCCCGATATCGGAAAGAAGAAAGATTGTGGGGGGGGGGGGTAAAAAAGGGATCTTCGTGTCGCGGGGAAGAGAGGAGCACCCCAGTATTAGTATTGAAGACCTTTCTTCCTGAGTGCAGGGATAGAGCAAGAGCTCTCGGCGGGGGAAAAAAAAGGACATCGGTACGCTCGCACAGCGGATCCAGATGTCTAGGCCGGGCGAAGACCTAGTCCTGCCACAAAGGGGACACATGACGCTAAGGGTCCCTCTAAAAGGGAAATCAGCCGGGGCCGACCAAAGGGATCGAAACTGGCATGATCACCTTCACCCACAGGAAGACGGGCGCGCCGCCCACAAGGGAAAAAAAGATCGTGACCCTCCGACTCGACGAGTGCTATCTCTTCTGGGGAGGCCGATCCCGGGGGCTCGAAAGCGATCCGAACGAGGCAACTTCTTCGTCGTGAGAAGGGAGGAAGACGCTTCTTCGAGCTAGAAAAGTTGCTTCCAGCGCTGCCAAGTTCCTAAGAGGGGGGGGGACAGGACCTCCCATTCCTCAGGGGAAAAAAAGGAAAGTCTATAGGGGGAAAAAAAAAAAAGGAGGGATGCCAAGGGCATCTTCAGCCGTGCCCAGGGCCTGCCTTCCATCTATCATCATCTCTCTCAAAAGGAAGGAGATGAAAAAAGAGAAAAGAGAGGGGCAACTGCTTAATATGGCACTTAGTGGGGGAGAGAATTGGCTGCGCCCCTCTCTAGCCGAAACGGGGAAGGATACGGGGGAAAAAAAAGGGGATGAAGTCCTCTTAGTACACATCGCTTTCAGCACTTGTCAGGCGCCGAGGACGACGAGCTTATCGACAGCCTCAGAAAAAAAATGGACGCGGTAGGGAGAGAGGAATCTGTCTATCCCCAGGGAGTAGGGGACTCGCTCAAAAACTAGTTCGAGGGCAGCTCTTTCTGTGGGGGGGGGAAGGGAGGGTTCGGCGGAAAAAAAAGTTGGTGTCAGGGAACGAACTGCCTCTTTCTAAAAAGGAAAGGACTTCCAAGCAAAAAGGGCAAAAGGCCGAGCATTCTCCCTCCTCTGACCCGATGGAACGATTTCCCGAGAAAGGAAGGATTTTCAAAATCGGCGCGGACGACGCGTCACTATTCCTTCGAGCGAAAAAAAAAGCCCGCTGGCGTTGCGAGACGACCTTCAATCGGCGAAGAACTCCTCCATCCTGCGGGAGGAAAAAAAAAGAACGCGTCCGTGTGAACGGAAAGAAGAGTCTCGGCTTGATGAAAAAAGAAGCAGGGATGGAACGACCTCAGGGGAATAAACTTCTCCCGCTTCATTTCTCCACGGACAGCGCAGGGAGGGAAAGTACGAAGGAGAGCACGGAGCCGAATCCAAAAGCGGTGCACGATGCCACTGGGAAAAGAAACTTCTACATTTCTTCGGGAAAGGGGGCCCAGGACTCTAGTCCCTAACGGGGGGAAAAAAAAAGGGGACCAATTGACGTATCCGCACGGAAAACGCGACTCGAACCGCTGTCAAAAAAGAAAAAAAAGTTCTCAAGGAACTCGGTGATCGTGGGAATTACAAAAAACCAGACGGGAAGCGTGCCGATCAGGAGCAGCGGACAGGGGCACAGTGTTGGGAGGAGGCGGGAGGATCGAGCGCTGCAAAAGTGGGCCTCGACTGGAAAGAGGATGAGCACTAACGGCGTCCCACCGGAACGGGCAAAGGCACCGGGAAGCTCCGAAAAGCTCTCAAGAAGAGATATCTGTCTCCGAGAAAGAAAATCACGGAAGAGAAAAAAGAAACCAGAAGGGGGCACGTCCCCGACCAAGGAACTTGATCTTTGAAATGCGATCGGGGGGGGAAACTGGAAAAAAAAGAAGTCGAGCAAGAGGGGACACATCTCGCCTATCTAGTAGAAGGGAAAAAGGACTATCTCGAACAGGAGGAAGGGCGCCATATCGTGTCCTCTTGCCCAGAGAAAGCTGGGAGCCGGCTTTGCGGAGGAGAAGGGAGGAGAACTCTTTCGGGGAAGTTCCCAAAACATCACGACCTTCCACCTCATCTCGATTCCCCTCAGGAAAGCATCGGACGACCCCGGTCTAGGGGTCCTGTTTCGAATAGCAGCGAAGGATCTCGACGGCCTAGTCGAGTCTCTGACGCGCTCTGGGGGGGCGACTCCCCCCTCACCAGAAAAGGAAAGCCGCGAGCCACTCGAAGAGGGAGAAAACCTTGTCTAGCAAGAGCCGATGGAGAAGGGGCGGAGGGACGGCGCACCCTTCGACCTTGCGGAGGAGAGGAAGCCACACATCGCAGACTCTGGACGATCTGCTCTCCAGAAGAAGAGATCGGCTCGCTCTTAAGGAGGAAGAAAACAACAAAAGAAAAAAAGAGAGGAAGGAAAGAAGATCTTCAAGCTCTACTATTTCTCCATGGAGATCCGCTCGTCGGTGTGGGGTGGCGGCGGCGAGAGACAAAAGTAGACCGTGTTCTGCAAAGAGGATCGCGTACGAATCGGCGCTCATTTCGAGGGCTCACGAAAAAAAAAAAGATCTCGGCGGGGGGGAAAAGAAGGAAGAGTCACACTTGCAGAGTCGACCGTCCCAGGAGACTACCTCCTCTCTATCATTCAGAAGGTACTACGCTACCGAAAAAAAAACCGGCGACAGGGGGGGAAGGAAAAGAGCCTCTCTCAAGACAAAAATAGGAGTAAAAAAGGCCTCTGGCTGGAAACAGGAAAAAAAAAAAAGAAGGGACATTCGCAATCCTCTGCTCTGCGCAAAGAAAGAGGAGTCTCGACAACTGCTGGTCACGGGAAAAAAAAGAAAACAGGCGAAGTACCTCAGGAGAGAGGAATGCCCTTCGCACGGGGAAGTCTTTCGAAGCAAAAAAAAGAAACTGAGTAGCGTCCTTTCAGCTAGCGCTTTCTCCTGAAAGTATGGTGGGGAACATCAGGCGAGGTGCAGGGATCTGGAGAGGGGAAAAAAGCTCTGTCGGGAGAAATGCAATTTTCACTCGGAAAAAACTCGGGAAAAAGAAAAAAAGACGGCGATCACGCGTTGGCTCAGTCGTAATGCCTCTGGAGCGCTCGACCAAAAAAAACCGACCTCTCAGCAAAAAAAAGAGGACGCTCTCCTTGCGAAGAGAGGGGCCTCTGACGCGGCGCCGTGAAAAATCCCTATCACCGCAGGAAAGAGGCGAGGAAACTAATCGGGAAAAGCTTTAGAAAGAGGAAAAGGGGGACTTCGGATAAGTCATCGGGAAAATCCCGGGGGGGACGCTTATCGGCGGGGGCTCTATCCGGGCCTCGGTCCGAACAGCAAGAAACCTCGTCGACTAATAATGTATGAAGACCGGCTCGCGCCAAGAGGAGAGGGGAGACGTCTTATCCCTCTACTAACTCGAGGGAAAAAAGAAAAACCGCTCCCTGGAGCCGAAAGAAAGAAAAAAAAAAGGGACGGGAAAGCGTCCGATCTCGGGGGAATCATCCTCTCCTCCGCGTCGAGTACGTGCACACAAAATCGCGCACAATCTCGCGTCAAAGGGGGGAAAAAGGGACCGGGCTGCCGATTCAGGGAAAAAAAAACGCTTCTTGAGAGAGAGTCGATCAAGCCATACGTTACTTCTTACGTAACAGCAGACGGTCATCCTCGGAAAAACATTGGAAAATCGGAGGAAACACGAGTCGGAAAGGAAAGCCTAGGCAAAAAAATAAGGAAATTTCCTCCTCATCTGTTGTCCGACCGAAAAAGAGGCTCGCGCGAGGAAAAGTATTCGGGAGATCCGCCACTTCCCAACTTGCCACCTAAAGAAAGTTAAGCGCGTCGATCTCTGCGGCCATCCGGTCTGAGATCACCGGGCTCGCCCGAGAGGAAGAAGCTTCCGTAGGACGTATGCAACTATCTCGTCCATAGGAAGACTCTTCCTCGCGGAAAAAAGAAAGGGGGATCAACTCAGACGTTCCTAAAGAGGCGGGGGACCTCTCTTCCGGAAGAAGGAAAAAAAGATAAAGAGGCTCCTCCTATAGGGGGGGAAAAAAACGACGGCATCGGAAGGAGGGGAAGAGGGGTGGCCGGCCAGCTATCATCATCTCAAAAGAGGAGGGGGAAAAGGAAAGAGAGAAGAAGAGGAAAAAAGACAAGCATCGCGAGATTCCCTTCCTGTTGTCTAGCGGAAACGAGGGGAACGACCCCCATATCGGAGGGAAAAAACTTTCGGTCAATGGAGGAAGGGGACTCTGAGGAACTGCATCTCTTGCAAGAGGGAGGGAAGAGAGAAGAGCTCGACGAATGGGAAAAACCGCTCATGCTAAAGCCCGTCCTACTGCACGCGGTCAGGAGGGGGGTGGCTCTCCTGGGGGGGAGGAATCTTTCATAAAAAGCTTGAAAGCTCGTCCTCTCTGCAAGGAAAAGATTGCTGTGGGGGAGAATCTTAGGTTGTCGGCGATCCTTCCACCCCTTGGTCAGTTTGGGAAAAAAAAAAATTCTCTGACTGGCCCTTCTTAAAAAACAAGATTTCCACAGAGAAAAAAGAATTAACCTCCTTTAACCCTATTTTTCTCTAGCGCCAGTCCAGGGAGGAAAAAAAAAAAAAAGCTCCAGGGAGCGAACTCCTTCAAGGAAAACCGAAAGCAGCCGGAAGGGACGCGCGGTTGATGACTTGCGCCGCTACCTTCACTCGTCCGAAGAAAAAACCACTCCGCCTCCTGCTTTTCCTTGCGGGGAAAGAACTAAGAAGAGGGGTTCACTTACCTAGTACTCAGAATAGGGACGTACGCATGCTGAAAAGAAAGGAAGAGGCCCGAGCCCTCCGGCGAGCTTCACGGATGGCGCATTTCCTCGGGGGGGGAAAAACACGACCCGGGCTCTCCGGCTCCGGGAAAAAGGAAGCGAGAGTGAAGAGGGAAAGGAAATCCCTTCTTTCTTCTGACGGGAGAGGAGGGAAAAAGGGCAGAAAAAAAAAAGAATCACTGCCGACCACGAGGTAACAGTCCCGACTTGATCGAGACTACCATTCGACGGAGAAAAAGGCCTAGGAGGCCGGGAGAAAATTAAAGAAAAAAGGAAAGGAGGGTATTGAATTCAACTCTCAGCGCTCCGAGGCCAGACCCGAGCATGATCGAGAGTGGAGGGGGGGCTGCTTGGCGGCGGGTTCATCCTTGAAAGGAAACTCATTTGGGAAAAAAATAGACGCAAAGTCTCCCCAACCTTATCTCTACGAGGAAGAAAATCCTCAGGGAGCACGCAAGGGTCACCACACGCGCTCTAATCATCTATACTGCCGACCCCAGAGCAGCAACCCCCAAGAAAGAAAAAACACTACTTTATGCCGGGGGGAAAGGGGAGAGTTGAAAGGAAAAAAGTGACTACGACGTGCGCGGCCTTCTAGCCAACACTCTATGGGAATACTATTCAGGGAGGGACATACTATCTTCGCAAAGGTAGAAAGAGTATCGTGCAATGAAGGATCCTGGAGTATCTCCTTCTCTCAATCGGCGGGGGAGCCGGAGTCTACGTTATACTTAAAATCTCTCTGGGAGCCCTGGCCCTCGAGCGAAAAAAAGGGGGGTGAAACAACCTCCTTGCAGCTCGGAGCGCTTTGCTAGGGGGGAGGGCTTGGGGGGGAGGGTGTCTTTCTCTTAAAGGGAGGACTTCTGACGACGCGAGGCCTCTGCGCCTCTCCTCTGTTGACGGAGAATAAGAAGGGTTCTCGGAAGAAAATTCAGCTGAGAGGGAAGGGTCTATCTCAAAAGGCCGCCAAGGAAGAGGCGATGGCCGAAAGGCTCTGCTAAAGATCCTGCTGGCGTTCGGGGGAAAACAGCCCGCCAATCGAGAGAGGGAAAGCCCACACCTACTGGAACGGCCAAAGAGTCGACCGTTCAGTCTGAGATAAAAAGGAGGAGAAGGAAATAGATATAAGATGTCCGCCGGGAGAAAGGGAAGATCGGGTCTTTTTTGAACGCGCTGTGCGAGGGGAAGAAGTAACCCAGCGTCTCCGGGGTCTCGTGAGCCGCTACCAGAGGAGAAAAAAATGCCTCGTGAACCTGTTCGCAGGGGGAGAGGAAAAGAAAGGAGCCTGTCCTCGCACACGGGGGACCCCTAAGCGGGAAGAAAAGGAAGAGAAGCAGGGATACAATATCCTGGGTCTACTCTACGAGAAAAAGACCATACCGAAGAGCTCATTAACTAGGGAAAAATAGGTCGCCTCCTTCCTCGAGACACAGAGCTGAGTACAGAAAGCCTCGGCTCTTGCGCCCCTCCTAGTGGAAAAAGGCTCGCAAAAGGCGTGCACGGAAAAGGCCGAAGACCGTCAAGGGAGGAGCAGTCCCTTCCTCGGAAAAAGGAAATAGCGTTCTCACCCAAAGGAAGAACGGGGTAGATTCGAGCGCCTTTCCAAGCACAAAAGAAGCTGGGGCGGCCTGAAAGGCTTCGATTGTGGGGAGGGAGGTACTCTTCTAAAAGCTTCGCCTAGCAGAAAAACGGAGGGGGAGACTTCAGGCGGGAAGAGAAAGTCGAAGGGGGTTTAATCGGATAAAGCTCTGGCCGAAAAGTAAATTGCTAGGGAAAGACCGGAGAAAAAAGTCCGACGCTAAAAAGAAAAACACTCTGGCCGACTCGCTCACTGCTCTTGACGCACGCTAGTATCTCTGCATCGGGTTCAAGAAAGGAGAGGAGGAATACTTTATCACAGAGCCTCAGGGAAGGAGGTGTCCGGCTGCCGGCTGTTCTCTCGGGATAAAGTAGAGATCTTTTGCGCCTAGGCGTAGGGTCTTAAGGCGACAGCATCCTGCAAGGAAAAGAGTCCGACAATAGGTGCTTGCCCAGTGGTCATCTGGCACTCGAAAGCAGAGTCGTCTTATAGGAGGAAAACTAACTCGCTGGGAAGAAAGGAGCCCCTCTCATGCTTTATCCGGAAAAAAGAACAGCATCGTCAAGGAGAGAGGGGAAATAACCCGCCCCCGCTCTCTTTACGTGCAAAAACGACCTAGTATCTTCGTGGAGAGAAAAGGAAAGGAAACAGGAGGAGGATTTTACGTCCACTGAAGGTCTGGCCACATCGACATCTGGAGAGGCTGGCGGCGGGAGGGGATAGTCAAACTGTTACTTCTTCTGAACAGCAGGGGACATCCTCGGGAGGTCGCCCTCTTGTAAATGTCGAGACTTTACTATTCTTGCACTCGGCCGAGGGCAGGTCTGGAAAACTTCATCTCAGCCGGTTCGCCAAGGAGAAGTAGAGATCGAGAAAAAAGGCTGGGCCAGGAAGGGAAAGGCCAAGAAAGTACCCCAAGACAGACCTGTCCCTCGAAGGGGCGAAAAAGGAGGTCGACATCCACGGTCCAGACCTATCCCTTTCTCGCCGAGAGAGAGAAGACCTCTTCCGGTCCTATAGGACCGGAACCAGGTACGTTCTCTTCCTGGGTTTGGAGGGGGGAAAAAGGCCCACGTTCCAACATCGTCCTGACCCTAAAATGACGGGGAAGAGACCGCCAAAAGATAAGGTTTGTGCTCACAAAATTCTGAAAAAACATTTTTTTCATAGGAAAGTGCCATCTAAATCAAACGAGAAAAACCACGTGAGGAGGGAAAAGAGGAAAGTGTATGCTATCTGGCCGGCCGAAGGAGGAGATGACCTCCCTTGGCGAAGCAAAAAACTTCGCAGAGACAGCTGTCCTACTTTCTCTTGAGGGAAAAGATTGAAAAGGAAGAGGGGAAAAAAAAAAAACATGGGTCTGCCGTATTCCTACTCTACTAGGAGGGGACGAGCTCGCGACGGGAATTCGCTCAGTAGTGGAGGGGCGTATCCCTATCCTGCAAGGAAAGAAATAGCCAGAGAGGGGAAAGGTAGGAGGGTTCAAGAAGTGCTTTTGTTTCGCTGAAAAAAGGGGAGGCGCGCCGAAAGAATTTGATACGAGAGAGGACCAAAGATCGGGTCTAACCTAGGGGGAAAAAAAGCCTCTAAAGAGGGGCCGACAGGTTCGCCCGACCTCTTCCCGATTTGCCGACGAGGTCACGGAGACGGGGGAAAGACAAACGCTTCTAATGTCTACTATCTGAAAGAAGAGGCTCCCTGCGTCGCCAGCAGAAGAGAGAAAGACCTGGACTTTCCTCTACTCACCTGCACTCAAGGAACGACCGTCCTCACTCCTACAGAGAGGGGGGGGAGGATGCCTCTACACGGGAGACTGAGTTTTCACGTACCTAGAGAAGGCTCTGCCCGAGATAGGTACGCTTGGCTGGCCTACCTGATCGGAGGGCCGGCGGCTCAAGACTCACTGATCGAAGTCAGAGAGGTTCGGACGGGTCTCGCCTTTCCGAGGACAGGATGGGACGCTATCGGTGACGAGGAAAGGATGGCACCGGACTTCTGTGGGAACGATTCTTTGCGGCAGGTAGGGGGGAAAGAGAAGAGCTTCGCAACACGAGGGGAAAGGAAAAAAAGGAAGGTATCCTGCGGGAGGCAGCAGGAAAAAATCTAACCTCTGTCCTATGAGCGCGCCTACGTTCTCGGGGATCACATCTTCGCTCTAGGTCCGCGTGCGAGAAGATTCGAAGGGGGGGGAGTAGGCTAGGTTTTCAGAGAGGGAAACGGGGTTCCGCGACTAAATTCGCCCCACAGAACTCGTAGAAAGAGGAAAAGCCTCTCTCGTTCCAAAAGGAACTCCTCGAGCTAGAGAACTCGACTTAACAGATCCCGAGAACACCAAAACCACTACTTGAAAGGGGAAGAAGGGGCCGGGTATCTTGGAATCGACTAGAAACTTGAGAGCTCTGCGTGAACTCTATGGAAGAGCGCCTACAGGGGAAGGGGGTAAAGATCTCAGCATTTCAGTAAGGGGAATTAGCTTTCCGACTTGCCCCTCCGGAGGAAAGCATCAAGGATGAGAGTGTCGAGAGGAAGAGGGATCTACTCGAGGGGGGGATACTTTTGAAAGGAAATCCGTCCGGGGGGGGGCGCTTTCCAATCGATTTCCCCTATCCGAAAGAGTAGAGGGAAGGCTCCTTTCCTGGCTATGGGAAGTAGGGACGACCGGTAGTCTTACTGCTTCGAGGAATTCTCTTCGCTCATCAAAGGGGGGCCGGCGAGCTTAAAACCCTCCAAAAGAAGGTAAGGGAGAGGGACAGACTCTCACTTTCTCTCGCGAGCTGAGCGGCAACAAAAAAATGGCCGGGCCTTAGGAGGAACGGCCGACGCTGTTCGGGAGGAAAAAACGCCCGCCACAGACGCTCTTGGGCCCGCCCCGAGGAAATAGACGGAGAGAAATCTCCTGCCCAAGGGCTCTTTCAATAGATTCTTATTAAGGAAAGAGGGCCGATCCCTGGGAGGAAGGAGATTGAAAAAGAAGATCGCTTTTTTGGCCTTGCCAAATAGCGCGAGGTTTCTGGGGAAACCTACTCACTAGGACATGTTCTAGGGACGTCTCTTCAATCTCTACGGAAGAGCTCAAGCTATGCAAGTTTCGCGCTCCGGAAAAAGGAAAAAAGGCGGCTATCCGATTATGGGGGGCACGTCCCCTAGAGAGAGAAGGAGAGAGACAGGAAGGATCCTTTGGGAAAGGGGGGGGGACTCGAACCGCAAACCGGCGCATATCCCATCGAAGAGGAAAAAGGACTCGGGGGACGGGCAAGAAAAAGGAGCGACTGAACTTTTTTTTCAAAAAAGGGCAAACGAGTCCGCAAATGCTCGCACCAAAGAAGAAAGAAGGGGCTGGTGGGAAAAAGAGTCCCCTATCTCAGGCCGGACCTTCATTGCGCGCTCGTGAGACCAAGAGGCCTAGGGTCTCGTGCTCAAAGAGGCACGTCGTAAGTCTAGAAAGCGCTTGCGTCCTGGAAAGGGGGGAGACCTCACGGAGAGGTTCTGCTCGTATCGGCGCCAGAGATCAGCGAGTCGGAGGGTTTTGCCATAGGGAGGGCTCTACTGGACGGGGAAAGAAGAAAAGAGAGAGATCGAGCGGGGGCTTGGCAAAAGGAGCGGCACAATCGCGGGGAACGATGCCACAAACCAAACCCACCCCAAAAAAAACCCCCACAACGAAAGTCCTCCTCCCAAAAGGCTCTCCTAAAAAAAAAGGCCTAAAGCTGCATCTATCGCTGAAAAGGACAGATTCCCATCCCGATAAGTCTGGCCGACTGGAGGCGGTCCGTCGGCCAGCGTTCCCGATTCTCCGTCGAATTCGTCGAAAAGGTCTGGAATCGGGGGGAAACTCTTATCGTAGGAAGGAAGGCCCTCTTCTACCGCAGAAAAAAAATTCGTAACGAAAAAGAAGGGGGGGGGGGGGGGCCCCTGGGCATCGTGGCACCTCTCGCGACATCGCCGGCTGATAGGAGCCGGCTATCAAGGAAACCTTCGCATCCGGTGAGAAAAAAAAAAAAAAAGGGAGCCGCCTTCCCTCTCTCCCAAAAAGATCCGATCTCGGGAGAAAAAAAAGAACCTCGGGGGACTTCAAACCGAAGAGGATTCGTTTCAGCCAGCTCGCGCGCAAAGAAAAAGTATGAGATTGAAGGAGATTTCATGGTCGGACAAACAAATCGTGCTCTCTCTGCGGAGGGAGGAGGGTGAAGGGAGGGTCGATAGCGAAGCTGTCATCCTCGCGTCGCAGCCGCTCCTAGGTCCCCATCGGGCGATCTGTCTACAATTCAAGGGCCCCGGGGCAAAGGCCGGCAGATAGACGGTCGCCCCATCTCTCACTTCTCGCGTCGGGTATCCACCACTTGCCCAAGAAGCTCCGCCCCTGAAGGAAACACACATCACGATTCGGAAAGGAAGCTCCGTGGGACGAGCGCGAAGGGAAATACGTCTGCCGATCCCTGGCTCGCCCAAAAAAGATCCCGACCTCGGCCGGAGAAAAGATCGGTAAGGAAAGAAGCCTGTCCTCGGGGGGGAGGGACCCTCTGCCAGGGGGGGAGGGCAGGCCTCAACACCCTCCGACCTTAGAGGTCTCCGTCCGGGGGGGCATCTAACAAACTTTAGATAGAAAGACTTTCATCTTCCTCTGTGCATATGGAAAAAGCTAGAATC
>Ga0179591_1303691_pt1 | contig 15497 bp, 19 predicted proteins | sample CZOMad2_1_08_16f_FD_182891 | JGI IMG/M metagenome (GOLD analysis project Ga0179591, IMG submission 182891) | Vadose zone soil fungal communities from Angelo Coast Range Reserve, California, USA - CZOMad2_1_08_16fungal (PacBio error correction) | ecosystem: Environmental > Terrestrial > Soil >...
CAGAGGGTTGAGAGAGGTCAATGGTCCTGTCATCTACAAACGACGACTAAAAAGGGGGGGAGCTCAATGGACAGGGGGGTAGAAAGAAACTGGCCTTTAGAGCAAGCCCGCGGGGGAGCCTCAGGGAAAACAAGGGACCTCCTCGCGCAAAAAAGGCGGCGGGGAAAAAACCGGAGGAGCCGTGTAAAAAGAGGGATCTTCAGCGGTGTAGCCACGAACTGGGAAATCAAAAGTTGGTTTCACAACAAACCGTGCATGGAACGGCACGAGTATTCGATAGATTAATGTTCGGCAGTAACTAGGGGTTGGAAAAAAACTAACAGATGTGGGGAAACTGACGGAGATCGTTGAGATCTTGTGCCAGAGGTTCCAGTCCAGGGAAGAGTTCCAAGAAAACCAAGAAAGGGGAGTTCATCGCTTGAGATTAGGGTGGAAAAAATAAAAAAAAAAAAGGGTCATATATTCAATCAAGGTGATGACTTCGTAACTCGTGACCTCGCGAGGGAGTCACTGACACTTGGACTCCTCAGGGGGACGAGGGGAAGGAGTGTCTTGGGATCCTAGATAGCACCTCAAAGTGATCGTCGATGTTACGGGGGGGAAAAGGGTCGAGAGGACGATTTGAGGACGGTCGGGAACATTTCGGTTGCGGATGGGTTTACTTCATAAATGGAGGGCAGCACTGTCTTGAAGTTCAGTCATGTGAAAAATCCAGTGACCCCGCCTCGGGTCCGAGAACAGTTGACAAGTGGGTCAAGGAGGAGAGAAAACCCCAAGAAGCCGAAGGGGCCCTTGTCACACGTCAGGACAAAGCACGCAGCGAGGGGTTCCCTACGGGTGAAGGTCACATGGAAGTTGACCATTTCAAAAGGTCTTCGGCGTCGCGCCGAATAAAAGACATTCCTCCACCATTTAGTAGGGGGGGGCCGAATCGGTGGGGGGGAGATGTTAGAGGGCTCGGGTACCAGTGGGAAGGTACGACAATGGTAGCGTCGAGCATAACGGGAGGGGGGGGTCGGGAAGGCGAAGCCAAAGGTGCATGTTCACGCACCGGGTGTGGGAAAAACCAAAGCGAAGAACGAGAAAAGGGCCACCGCGGAGTCATACCTGCATGCAAGCAAAAAACCGCAGCGTCCAGAGGACCAAACCTACATCTGCGGAAATGGTAGCAGGTAGGGGGGGGCATACACCACTACCCGGCCACTACCAAAAAGGAAAGTATTACAACATAGGGATACGGCAAAGAAAAGCACTTTTGGAATGTACCTCTACCAAGGACGGTGAGAACCTGTCTGAAAACTGAAAAAAGGTGGGGGGAGTTTGATAGTCTGGGTGGGGACTGGCTAAATCTTCAATTTCATCCTAACTCAGGGGAAACCGCGGCATGGGGTTATAAAGGGAATGGACGGCTCAAAACTCTAAAAGAGTTAGTCACAAGAAATGGAACTCAGGTACCGATAAGAAAATCTCCCATAGCAAAACAAAGTGAAGGGTGGGTAAGGATATTAGTGGTGCGCACGTTGCCTGGGGCAAAAGGGGTGTCTACTTCCACAAGGTCAAAAAAAACAAGGGGGGTAAAAGGCTTAACTTTCCAAAGAGGCGAAATCCTGCTCGGTGCTCTAAAAGGGGAAGAGACCTCAGAGTAAGCAAAAAAAGTAGCCTGACCGAGTCCCTGAAGCAGAAAAAAGCTGCTGAAAAAACAAGCGGAACATGACAAACTCACCCCGCGGCCACTTGATCTGGGAAAAAGTTCATATTTAAATCGGTTACAATGGAAGAGAGAAAGGCTCTTCTGTTGTTGACCGAACGTGTGGAAGGGGGCCTGCCGTTTTGAAAGAAACTCGAAGGCTAGCGGTCCCGCTGAGAGGGCAATGGGGGGTTGTGATGGGGGCTGGTAAGTAAGCCTTTGGGGGGGGGTGTCTCGGTGGACTCGTGTGCCAGGGGGGTTTTGGGGGGGCTGGTCTTCAGATAAATGGCGGGGGCGATGGTGAAATCGGATGGGAACCATTCCTTTCATGTCCCATGTATGGGGTAAAGCTGATCTCAGGGAGAGGGCTTGCTCGAGGGGCCTTCATCTAAAGGGGAGATTCTCGGCCGTATCATCCTCTCAACAACAAAAGTAAGGAAACTAAAGGGCCGTCGACGCAAGGGGTGAAAAGGGAGAAGGATCAAATAGATAGAATAAGCCAGAAAACCGGTAGGGGGACTGACCTCACCCTCACCCTGTACCGGGAAAGAAAATGTAGCTTACACCGTGGGAAAACATAAGCCTATATGCGAACAATCACCAAACCCTGTAAACGGGAAAGTCAAAACGAACGGGATGGATTGCTAAGTACTGAAAAACCAAAAGTATCCACAAATGAGCCATAAGACGATAAAGCCCTCACGGACTTATTCTCACAGTTCAGTAGACGAAGAGGGGACATTAAATAGAATATCAGGAAGGCAATGTGAGAAACATTCAATTTAGATGCCCTGGAAATTAGCATAAACAAGTGCGGTTGGTTGGTAAAGTCCCGTTAGGGGCAGGGCGGCGGTTCCTAGTCGGCGAAACGATAAGTGGAGCCGTAGCTAGCAGGCTGGAGATTCGTTTGTGGGGACCAGAGTTGAAACAGAAAAGCCGGATGTACACGAAGGAAACAAAGACTTGTGAGAGGGGTACACAGTTTGTCCCGAAAAGGGTGGAGTGACACGGCGAAGTTGAATGCAAACAAGGTCAAAGAGAACCAGTCCTCTTCAGGAAGGGAGGAGGGGGGAGGGTAGTTGGAGCAAGGTAAAAGGGGAAGAGTAAACTTAAGGAGGTCTTGGACGGTATGCGGGGGAAGGCCTTCTCGACCGCCTTCGTCGGGGGGGAAAACCCTGTCGGCGGTGAGGGGCAGGGCTCGTATTCTAATGAATAGTGAAGACCAACCCCACCTAATAATGACCCCCATGACATGGGACGAGGAGGGGAAACCCAGTACCGTAAAGGGGGAGCGGGTCATTCTGTGCCACATGCCAGGGGGGAATTCCGGATTGAAACGGTGTCTAAACGGTGGTAGTTGAAATCGCACGGAGTGGTGGGAAAAAAACGGGAAAGGGGGCCTGAGATATGCACGTGGGGGGACAGAATGACAGACCGGATGGGTCATCTTGGAGGGAATGACCGGTGAAAGCCGCGGTCGGCTGATTGTGGGCTGATGTCGCTGACTGGTCAGCGGGAAAAAAAGAGGACAAACCTTGAACGCCTTTTCTAGGAATATCACCGACCCGAACGCATAGCAGCAATTGCCGTCAAAGAAACAAAAGGTAAAGGGCAGAAGTACAATTCCACCTTATGAGTGCCAGATCAAAGGGGAAAAGTTCGAGAGGGAGCCGATAGGCGGCTACTGGGGGCAGGACGTCCTAATGGCCAGTTGGAAGACACTTTTTAAGATGTTCGAAGTAGGGCGCCCTTTACGGAGGCACGGGGTTGAAACGTGCTGAGGTTAAGTAGACTGCTCTTCCCATTTCCGGAAAAAGTGAGTTTAATGTAGTTACTTGGACCAATACGCCGGGGGGGTGAAGACGAGGGCAAAGTTGGGCTTCTCTCACCAAGGTCTGACACTGGGAGGACTTACCTCAAGAACCTACATGAAAGTGAAAAGAAAACGTCAACTAGCAACCTCAGTCCTGGAAACCATTGACTTCATGGAGGTTGAAAACGGATCGAGCACTCCACGGGAAAAAAAATACGCGGGGGAACGAAATCCTCTTCGTGCTTCAAAGAAAAGGAAGGGCAAAGATGTTCGACGTCTCAGAACCCACGGTAAGGAAGACTCTTGGCCGAGGGACAGGATGTGGAAGAAGCTAGGCAAAAGTAACCTCTCAAAAATAAACACGAGGAAGTGACGTGGCAGTGTAAAAAAGCATCTTGGCCGAGAAATAATGGATCTTGGGGGACGGGACAGGTAGTATGACTACATCTGGGTCGAAGTACAAGCATACATGAATATAACGACCGAAATCGTATCCGGGGCCATGCGTGCCGGACCGGAAACGGTCTAAGGAAACCCTGCGGGGAACGGATCTTCCGAGAGGAAACGCTTAAACACGGGAACGCAGGTTGGTGCAAGTCGAGAAGGGACGGCAACGCAGGTTGAAAAGGAACGTCAAGGGAGGGGGAGAAAAACCTCGCGGGAGGATAAGTCATGGGAAACTTCAGAAAGAAACCACTTTCTTATGTCGAGGGAAGAAGCGCCAAGAACTTCAAAAAAGGCAGGAGTCAAAAAAACAACGGAGGATTAGAGAGAGAGAGCCAGGCAAAAGGGAGGGGGTGCTAAGTCAGCCAGTCGATAAAAGACGACGGGGTGGCGTTAGGAAACTGGAAAGGGTAAAAAAGGGGAGGGCGAGGCAGCCGCCTTGAACCTCCGGTCAAACGCTGGGGAAAAAGCAACGCAAAAGGGGAGACAGCTTCAAAGAAGCAAAGGGGACGAGGGGCCGGCGTCCGCAGAGTCACCAGAATAAGGGGCAGGCACTGTGTAGAAAGGATTTCGAATAAAGAAAAAGGGATGATCTGGGAGGGTAAGGTTGAAGGAAAGGCAGGACTGGCTGGGGAAGCACAGCTGGGAAAACAAGACACTGAAGAGATAGGTCGCGATAAGGGGTTAGATAACAAGGAAACACAGATTTCTAGTGCGACACGTCCTAGGGGGTATAATAAGGTTCAAAAGAAGGATACGGTTAGTGGGGAGGAAAAATCATGCATATCGAAAGAGGCTAGCTTCAACGAGTGGGGGTTGAAGCGGTAGAAAGGCCGTTTCCAACGTTCGGGACAAGGACACGAACCTTGAGACGCCCTGGGCCAAGGGGAGGGTGGCCGAAGAGTGCATCGCGGCCGAAAGACAACAATGGGGCGTAAGGGGGGGACGGATGTATATATTTAAGAGGGTTCTTCACGGTAAGTCACGTTGGAATAGTATTACTGGATAGAAGACCTCACCTGGGAGACGTTACCAGGACACCGGTGCATGTAAAATCCATCTCCATATCAAACCGGGGCCATTTCCTGAGGAAAGAATTGAGAACCGTCACAGAGCCACGCCAGGTTTCAACCCTGAGGGGACTTCAGTTCGAGCACTGCAGAAAGTTGAAAGAAGGGAGGGCGGCAGGACAAGGGACGGTCGCCCATGGGGAACATCGTTCGGGGAAACTCGCCGGGACCGCAGAGCAAAAGGTCCTCCTGAAGACCCGCAGAAGAGTCAATATGGGAACTTTCTGGAAAAAGGATTGGGGGGAAGGGGGGCAATGAGGGTGAAGATGGAAGATGGGAAAAGAACGGGGGGGGGGCAGGGATCCCACTGTGAAAGTTGGGGAGCCGGTTTCCTCGCTGGAAAAACACCAGTGATAAAAAAGAGCCAGAACCGGCCGAAAAAGGAGTAAGCCCGGGGCAGCAGAAAAAAAAAGTCTCAACTGAAAAAAAATCAGAGGACTAGAAACCCAGAGCTCCTCTGGGTCTGAATAATGAAGCTGTCTGAGGGGGGGACACTACCCGGGGAGAAATACCCAGACCGTCGGATTAAAACGGGCAAAGAAACGTCCTTAAAGCGGCAACGTGGACATGAAAACTCTCCCCTAAGGACTGTGGGGGCGGAACCAAAGGAAACAAAAGGCCTTGGTTCAATTATTACGTGGGGGGTGAAGTTGTGAGAAATTACAACGGTTCTATCTAATACCTGCCCGGAATTCACAGAAAGAGCGGGGGAAAAGAAAACTGTAGAGCTAAAGTCGGGGAGAGAAAAAGGAAAGGGAATTTTACGGTGAAAAGTACCTTGATGAAAGTAAAACGCGAAGAAAAAAGAACCCATACAACAAACACAGACTGGATCATAGGGATGGGCGGGTTTCTGGGCACGGTGGCGGAGCCTTTGGAGATTCCACAGTGAAAATGGGGGACCTATCGCAAAAAACCGTTGGCATGACAAAGTAAAGAACGTGCTTGCTAAGGAAAAAGGAATCACCAGCTTTACCCAATAAAGCGAGCTGCTAACATTAGAAAGAAAAAAAGCCGACCAGCTGCAAAAAAGCGTAATAAACGGGCGAAAAGGAAAACGCAAGTGCCATGACAAGTGATCCTTGGACAGGGCAGAAAAAAAGGTAACGGGGTGCGCAAGAGGGGGATCTTCGGGTCTCTATGATTGGTGTCACTTGATCTTATGATTTTCGAAAAATGGTTGAGAAATAGGCCTGGTTCGTCTATTAAGATCGTGGGGGTCTAGGGAAGGTTGGGACTGGGGTTTGGGAAGGTAAGCTATCAAGGTGGTCTCTTTTGAGCCCGTAAAAAAGGGGGGGGGGTAAGTTGAGGAATGTTACCGGGATGCCGGTTAAGGAAGAGGTGGTAAGCCGTCCAAAAAGTGCCCTGGGCCAGGTGATGGACTCGTCGGTGAAACGGGGGGTGATCGTCTTGCGCATCGCCCGAACCCAGGGGAACGGCCGCGAAAAGATCTCAAAAAAAAAGGAAGAAAATAGGAAGAAAAACGCTAAACCGAAGGTTCGCATGAAGAAGTAAAATCGAGACCAGGAGCAAGATACGTGAAAAGCAACTGGTTACCATGTGCGAGTTCTTACAACTCCGTCGAAAAAGAGGTCAAGAGAAACGTCTATTTCTGCGACCAGAAAAAAACTTTCAACAGATTATAAAAAGAACACAACGGTTCAATGATTCCCAGGGAATTCCCAGGAAAACCTTCCAGAAGGCCGATTATAAAAATAAAAAAAACACGGAGGGGCAATGTCTCACCGTCATGCCCTACCAGCTAAATGACACCAAAGCAGAAGAAAAAATCTCTAGAATTCTCAACAGCTGGGGGGAAAGAACCTTTACAAGATCCAGGAGCCGAAAGGGCGGGGGGATTTTGAAGGCCCCCTTGATTGGTTCCAGCTTGTGCTGGAGGGGGAAAGAAGGAAAAGGCACGTGGAGCACGACATAAGGGGAAGTTTTACCGAGGGTACGAGGGAGCAAAGGTTGGCGGAAATAACCCGGACGCGAGGTAACCAAAAGGGTTCCATTGGGATCGGGGAGACCGGAAAAAGGGGCTCAAAACCACCATACAAGCCTTCCTCTGTCCGGGGGATGGAGGTTTGGAAAGTGGGCGGCGCGGAAAACTGAAGGGAGGAAATTGTACTTAAAGCGGCAGAGCTTGCTAAGGGAGATACGATCTCACCTTTAAAAAACCTGGGAGGGGGGCGCTAGGGGAGAAAGCTCGAAAGTGGAATAGTGAAAATAAACCAACCGATATCCCCGAAAAAATAAGAGGTTACCTGGTTCAAGAAAGGGGGAAGTCAGAGGAAAAATTTCCGATTGTGAAGGGGGATGTCATAAGTTTTTCCATCGAGCGGTGGTAAAAAAAGTTGGCGGAAAAGGAGGGGTGATGCCAAATCACAGACAGGAGTGCAGGCAAAAGAAGGCAGGGGGTTAAAAAAAGGAAACTTCTGGCAGTTGGTTCACAGATAAAATGAAAATGCCCGGAGACTTCCGCGGCGGGAAAAACTTTTCTGGGCGTAGCGCGCGAGGGTTTTGGGGAAAAAGATAGGAACAAGGATACCAACTGTGACCAAAGTGGGGGGGAAGCGCCTAAAAGGCCAACAAAAAAAAAGGAAAATAGACATCGACGTAGGGGGGGCCGTACCGAACAAAGTTAACAAAAGCGTGCAGCGACATCGGAAACAAAAACGTAAATGCGGAAACGCGGCGGAAACTGGGCGCGAGAAGAAGGACGAGGGCAGAAGACGCCCGCGTGGGAAAAACGAAGGAGAATGTAAACAATGCAGACCGCAAATTCTGCGTGCCGAAAGGCGGGCGAGGGACAACAAGGGGAATGGGATCATGTGACCGGGCGACTGCGAACCGCAGGCAGGCAATTTCTGGGAAGTGACTCCCTGGAATGACCAAGAAGCAAACGCGGTGCTGCGGAAAGAAAGGTGTCGAAATAAAAACCAAAAACACTGAGAACCGTGAAGGACCCGGAACATAGCACGTCAGAGTACCCCAGTACGCAGCGTTTTATGTGTCCCATAAAAGGAAGAGGCACACAACGAACGGAAGAACTCCTTGCTCTCCACCTTTTAGAAGGGCCATGACATTAGGGGGAACGAAAATTCGACAGGGAAGCACAAGCAGTGATCGGAGCCTCTGAAGAGTGACAATTGAGTTTATGAAAAAGAGGATCATATGAAAGAGAAAAAATTCTTCTGGTAGGGGCACATTTGACCGCTGAAAGTTGGACCGGGCCTTGGCAAACATAGCAGAAAAAAACAATCCTCCTGGGGGGGACGACAGAACTGGGGAGGAACCCCATCAGACTGCGGAAAAGTAACGCACTAACGATAAGAGCGTGCAGTAATAGACGTATACCATGGAAAACACCTTTCTGCAGGAATGAAGGCAGTACCGGGGGTCCGACAGAACGCTTCCCACGCTTCCAACGGACTTCAACTCCTGGGGTGCCGGGGGGTGCTTTAATCAAAGGGTGGAAGGAGGGCGGTCCTCAGAAGGGGAGGCCAGAAGAAAAAGTTCGAGACGGGGCCGCTCGTCTTCTAAAAAGTCAAGGTGGAGCATTCAGAAAAGACCAAAAGGAGTGTCGGGAGATCATGATCCCACCTGAGGAGAAAGACCAGGAGATAGGAAATAAGAGGGGAGTAATAGAAAAAATGTCCCGGGGGGGTTTGGGACGCAGAAGGTTTGTCAGATAAAAGGAATCCCGTGGTGGAGGTGTAGAAAGGGAGAAAAACCAAGGCGTAGCCGTCCGGTGAGATCAGACGTCCAGGGAGCCTCGGAAAAGATTCGGTGGGCAGGAGCGCACATGGGAGAAAGGCACAAAACTTGAGGGAAGAAGGGAAAGGCGGGATCCAAGAATGAGACGGGAAATCCCCGGGTTGGGGGCACCTTTTACCAGACCACCTCACGGAGGAGGGATAGATTACTTGAGTCAGGCAAACCGGCATTCGGAGTGTGTGAAGGAAAGCGCTAAAAGAAAAAACGAATCTGTTCGAGAATCTGTTTTCCAGATGAGCCTAGGGCAAAGGGGAAAGTCCACTAGAAGGTTGGTAGAAAGGTGGGGAAGCTCTGGGGAATACGTTGGGAAAAATGTGTAGCACCTCAATGGGAAAAAATCGCTTAAGGGGCAGATGAACGAAAGGGTATGTCTATAACAGGGGACCATCTTTAAAGCAAAATACGGTAAGTTGAAAGTCTATTGAATTGTCTGGGGGGGGCAGGGAAATTGTCTCTACCGTTCAAAAATCACTCTTTAGGAACGGTTCTGACTGGGGAGAGATGGGGGCGCGTGGGGAGGACGCTTCAGTTTGCTTGGGAGGGAAGGTATAGAAAGGTCCAGCCCTTTGGCGGAGAGCAAAAAGCACCTCAGAGGAAGGTCACCTGGTGAAGGGTCGCAGAGCCTAGTACCCAGAACCGGGTAATGGGAAAAGTAGGCATGTCGACCTTCACTGGCATCCAAAACCAAAAAAAAAAAAAAAAAAAACAAAACACAACCTTTCCAGGTGTCCGGCCGAAAGGAAAGGCCAAAAAAGAACTGGGGGTTTCCCATCCGGGTCGTAAGGACGGGCCATGAAGAAAGACTGACACGTAGGGAGGGGCTCAAGAAGCAGAATGCTCAGGCGACCCGGTCGGCCGAAAGGGGACCTCATACTTTGGGGATCATAGGGCAAATCTGGGGAGATTCAAAGTCTTGGTTTCATGAGCAAGGTATATTCCCATGGGCGACGGGGGGGGAGGGTCTCAAACAACGGCCAGGTTTTCACGCACGGGTTCCAGCTCTTGAACACAACATTCTGAGAAAGGTCCTCCAGAACCGGGAAGGAACTGGAGGGAACTCATGGGCATTTATGCAATCGAACAATGCAGGGAGCGTCGCCGACCAACCGTAGATAATGGGGGGTAAAGGGGTAACGAAAGGGTTGCATTAAACCACTCCAAGGACGCACACGAAAACCTATAAAAGAACTAAGAAATCTTAAGAGGACTGGGCATAACTTAAGGGCTCAGATCAGGGAAGGGTCCTGAATTAGAAAAAGAAAAGGCCTTGGGGAAAGGTTAGAATTTTGTGTTATTCCAAAACGGTGAGAGACTTCTCCTCCAAAACCCGCAACGGCCTCAGGGTTGGGGCAGATTCGAATTTATAAGCTCTGGACTGGGGGGGGGGGAACGAAGGACCTTGTACGTCAGGGGAAAACAAACCACCTCGAGGGGAAAAGCTAACCAAACCATCACAACAGACGCATCCGGGAGAGGATCTTCACGAGGAAAGGGAGGGGTTCAAATGGGGAAAAGGGGGGGACCTTAACAAAAAACCATCCTGTGATACTAAAAAAAGGTCTACAACCTGTGGGAAAAAAAAGCGTGACAAAGCACGGGTGCCCAATAAGAAAATAATTCGGGAAAACGTTCTGTAAAGGGAACCACCCCGCCTCAAATCAAGGGCAGGAGCTCCACGGCAAGGGTCCGCTTAAAAAAGGGAGGATGAAAAGAGCGCCTTACAGGCCAGAACTTGCCTGGGCTCAGATCCGTAACAGGGAAGAGGGGAGGTTCGGAAAAATGGAGCTGCGAGAGGGTCCCTGAAATGGGTGAATTTCAACGAATGAGGTGCGGGGGGACGCCGTTGGGAAAAAAAATCGCAGCGATGCGCGAGGTAGGCGTTGGTCGCTGGACGTGGGGTTGCCGGTGGTGGGGTAGATGCTGGAGCAGAGCAGTTTGGGATAGTTTATTCCTCGGTTCCAAGGGTGGTGGAAAATAGGACCGGGGGGCAAAGTTTAGGATGGTGAAATCGGAAAAGGGGAAAAGCCATTTCCTGGACGGGAAAGGTGATGGTGGCGTTCCAAATCAGGGAAAGCAGAGGTAAAGGATTGGCTTCTTCCGAAGAGGGTTCCGGGGAGAGCAGGTTTATCTCATAAAAAAAGGAGTAGGATTAGAAATAGGACCCCCACCGCGAAGAGAACTGGAGATTCAGGTCATCGCATTAAAGGGATCGGACCCAGAAAGAAGGGGCCCTCACCATCCACTGGACCAGGGCACTTGAAAGGGAACACGCCATTGCACCATCGAAAAGTCAGCCCTTCTAGGTGCACCCGCCCAAAAAAAAAGGCACAGGGATCAAAAGCAACAAACGTGATTGCGGAGTATCAGGTCCTCAAAGGACCAACTTTAAGAGAAACAAAGACGGTCCCACTCGAACTAAATGATCAGGAGATTCTCGGCAGGCAATAAAAAATCACTACATGACAACAATCATAAGACTCAAAAGACATTGCGCAAAAGCTTGACATCTGCCCTGTCAGGAGAAGGGGAAATCAAGTTCGGGGTTCCGGTAAGGATTGTGGAAAGACCCGGGCGGAGACAAGGCTAAGCTGCTACGTTGATAAATAGAAGGAGGCATGAGTTCAACGGGTGTGGTGAAGATTAAAGGAAGCATCCTACAAGGAGTCGGACTTTCAACCATTGGAAGGTGGGAAAGAAGTTACCCACCCGTGTTAACAGGGTTGAGTAAGACAGGGGAGAAAAAGCAAAAGGTTGAAAAAATTCAAAAAAAGAATTCAGGAAAAGGAAGCGATCATGACGATTGATATGCTAGTGCTTAATGGGATCTTGGCGGGAGGTAAAAAGGAAAAGGAAGGGGGTAGGTGTAAGGATTGTCCTCGAAAGAAAATGCGGAAATGAACCGTTCTCACCCTAAAAGGACTGTTAATTCTTCTCTTGAGAAAAAAGGCGAAAGGGGGGAAGAGGGGGGCCCAAGCCCCAACCGAGATAAAGGGAAGAATCCTTGGAAGAGGGGCAGTTCCCAAAGGTACGGCACCAGTCCAAGGAAGGGGATTTGAAAATCTACCCAGGGATGGTAAAGGGGGGGAGCGTGGGGTTGGGCAGGTCGCGGAGGGTGGGGGAGGGGGGGGGGGAGGGGGGGGGGGGGGGGGCGTGCGCTTGGGAGGGGGGGGGGGAAGGGGTGGGGGGGTGGGTGCGGGAAAAGACGTGGTTATGTGTGGAATCCGGGGCAGCCCTAGCGGTGTCTCTGTGTGTTTAAGAGGAGGCAGTGTCAAAAAATGGGATAGGGGCGAAATGACGCGAAAAGACGGGGGGTGTTAAAGGGGGTAAAGAATAGGTTGGGGGGGGGAACGGGCGAGGTCGGGAAAAAATGGGCGGTCATCTAAAAGGGGGGGTGTAAGCGTGAGCCCTGCTTGACGCGGGACCTTGAATGTGGTTCGTGTGCTGAAAGGGGGGGGCGAACACGTCGCGCGACGGGTTGGAAAAGGGGAGGGGGAATTGCCGTCCGGAGAAAACAAATACCGGGGGAGAAGAAGCGTACATAGGGAATCGACCGGGGGCAGCTCATACGAAATGAGGCAGCCCAGGGATCTCGCAGAACACCGAAGACGGGGCAGGGACGTGTCAAAGTGGGGACGGAAAAGTGTTGCAACGGGGGTCGCTTTTTCGAAATTCCGGGAGGACGGGACAACCAGTGGAGTAAGTAAAAGGTTAGACGGTGCTAGGAAACTAGGAAACGGGCCCGGTGGGACAGGGCGATGGACTTGAATCACCGTGAAATGAAAAGAAGAGCTGTCCCTCCAAGGGGGAGAGCAGACAAAGGAGGCACTCCCGACCTAACGTGACCGATCAGGGATAACCGCCTTTACGTAAACCGGGACGAAGAAGCGGGGAGGTGTCAAGCGCGGCCTAACGGCAAAAAAAAACAGCGAGACAATCTTCAGGAGACGGAAGTGACGTGCCTGAAGAGGGGGCACCTAGGGAAGGATCAAGCCCAGCTTTTAACTGAAGCAGGTGAGCAATGGAGAAAAAAGAAACGTGAAAAAGATAAAAGGACAGCTCATACCCCACGTTGTTACTGGAGGGGAACCGAGTCTTTGGAAAGGACAGAATGGACAGAGGAGGAGTACTCCGTCGTTTGATGAAGAACTCTTTGGAATTAAACAAAGCAGACACGGGGAGAAGGACGATACTATCCGATGGCGCTGCAAGGAACTTGGGTCAGAAGGGTGAACAAACCAGTGGGATTAGAAGGCTACAAGGCCGGAAGGGAATTTACTCGGACAAGGGCTTACCTCATGGTTGTGGCTATGGAACCAGTTTAAAGCGCGGAGATCCACTGGGACCGTGAGAGCAACTGGTCGAGAACGGGTCCCGCCGTGAGGGAACCCGTTCCAATTTGCCTTAAGAGCCAACCGTCGGAAGTTTTCGGAAGACCATGAACTAAAAAAAAAGTCGGCAAACACACAACAAAAGGAGGATTGAACAGGGACAATGCCGCTTGGGGGGGAGACAGAATGTCAAGGACGAGAAAGTATAGCGAAGAGGGTATTAAAGCACCTTGAAAGGGAGGAAAGACGGTACTTTCGAGACAGAACAGACTTCCCGGTCACAATGCTGAGGGGAAAAAACGCGCTCAAAAAAGGGGGGCTACAGCGAAGCCAAAAATTAAGTAAAGAAAGTCCGCGTCAGTCAAGGAGGGTAGGCAATACGTACTGGAGCCATTGGTTCAATAGCACCTTAATGAAAAAATGCAATTATCGGAGAGATTCTTGCGTTCAGCTCCCAGCAGTAAAAAAAGGGGGCATTAAAAAAGATGGAAGGGGCGCAATCCAACTGCGGAGATAGGGAAAAGATTGGGAATGAAACAAGGAAAGTCCAAGCTCTAGTAAGAAGGGGCAAAGTCCATAAGGGGGGGTGGTAGAAAAAATAGGGCAGCCGTTTTAGGTGGAAAAATTGTCAGAGAAGGGAGGGCGACGCAAACGGTTTTATGACGTCCGAACAGGGTTGAATCAAGGGGCGTCAAGGAAACGGGAGAAAAACCCTGGCAAGAAAGAGGTGGCATGAAGGCTGCGCAATAAGGCCCGAGCTTGAGTCAGGGGAGGGGTTAACGTCCGGAGGGGGGGTTCCCCCAGTATGGACCGGTTTTCTCAAAAGTCATCAGGGGGGCAGGGAGTTTATATACGACGACAAAAATGGGGAAAAGAACTGAGAGGGGGAGGCAAAAACTTGTGCATGGGAAAGGAAAAGCTCCTGACAGAAACCGGCCATTGCATTCAGGAGGGACGGCAGTCTACCGGAACATCAAAGGACTGGTGGTCCAGACGTCAACTTCATGGCGCCAGGAGACCAATCTGCCACCGGGAGAATGAAGTCCATTAAAAAAAAAACAAAGTCGACAGTGGGAAAACGTCGGGCTTTGAGTCTCTAAAGAATGCAGTCCTCTCGAACAAGTTGACAATGAAGACTGGGAAGGACTGTGACGCGGCGGGACACTTGTTCCCCCCCCAAATTTGGACTGAAGACGGGAGGGACTAGTTGGAAAAAAGGTCTTGGTATGGTATAACACGGGGAAAAAGGGGGGTGTAGAATGTTTCCTAGGGGGAGGGGGAAAACCCAGGAAGCGCCCGCAAGAAAGAAGACAGGGGGTCAGACCGGTGCCTTCATAGAATCTTAAAGCCGGAGCGTCATGCGGAAAAAAGAAGTCTACAATCTGCTGTATGAACAGGGGGAGGGGTGGCTAAAAACTAATTTTCCTGCAAGAGGAAACACCCCTCAAAGGAGAAAACGGTTCCAGGGCAAAAGCTCACGGTACCAGCCCGTTACAGGGCGCAGAGGGCCGTACAATGTCTGGGGGTCAAGTTTTCTCCGGGGGGGAACTGTGAAAAACAGTCCGTTAACTTTGGGGAGCCAAGACCCATCAAAAAAGGAAAGTCAGGAAAAAAACAATGTTTTGAGAAAGGGAGCAGAAAAAGGGGGGGAGAAGCGGTCGAAGCGAGAAGGTTACAATCCAAGGAACATTGAAGTACCACGTCGCCAAAAATCCGAATAAGCCAATGAAACTCTTAAGAGGCTGGTCTGGGAGAGGTAAAAGGTGTTTAACTGGGGAAGTAGACGTGCTAAGTAATTAAAACACACTTAGAAAAAAAATGGGTAAATAAGCGTTCACGGGACTGTGGGCTGACAGGGCTGTAAACTTTCTCTAACGGGAAAAAAACGATTGATGGAGCATCAATCGGGGGGGGAGAAAAAGTAACCGTCTCAAGATTAGCAGATCAAACCTCATAGAAAGGGGGATGTGAAAATACTTGATTAAAAAAGCCCCAGACTGGGTCCTTTCCACGTGGAATTAAATTTTTGGAAAAAAGGACGGGTTTCAAAGGCTCTAGGGAGAGTTCTGAAGTGGTTCAGAAGACGGGATCGAGTTGAGGGGAGTGAAGTGTGGGAAACGACGCAGAGTGCGGAGAGGGATGGCTTTTTGCGCGGAAGGTGGGTTAAGTTGTGGGCGGACGGGGCAAAGACCGGGTTGGTGATTTTTCCCGTTGAAAAGGGTTTGGGAGGGGGGCGCAGAAATGCCGGGCACGGGGAGGGAATCGCGTGTTAAAAAAGGCCAAATTGAATGGCAGTGGAGGGGGGGGAGTGAAACTCTGGGACAGCTTGAGAGGATTTGAGATACGAAGATCACGGGATACTGAAGACTGCCGTG
>Ga0179591_1287305_pt1 | contig 15496 bp, 19 predicted proteins | sample CZOMad2_1_08_16f_FD_182891 | JGI IMG/M metagenome (GOLD analysis project Ga0179591, IMG submission 182891) | Vadose zone soil fungal communities from Angelo Coast Range Reserve, California, USA - CZOMad2_1_08_16fungal (PacBio error correction) | ecosystem: Environmental > Terrestrial > Soil >...
AAGGCGGTGGATTCTTTTACAAAAAGGAAAGCGTGGGGATATTAGCATACAGGGACTTTCTTGTCGTTCTTCGTAACACAAAAAAAAAAAAAGGTGGACAAATTCTCAGGGCGCGTCTGAATCGTTTTGTTGAAGTACAGCCACGGGACGCAGGGAGGGAGGAACGGATGCTCATTCGGGGTTCCGTCAAGAAAGGGGGAAGGGGGGGGACGGATCTCCAGAAGAGAACAACAAAATCAAGAGTTCAGCTCTCAGAAACCACGGGAAAGTCACCCATAACAGGGCAAACAGACTGACCCGTTCTCCGGGACCTACTAGGCCGGGGAACTCGGCGTGAAGAGGGAGTCCTTGGATCTGGGGCTCGTACCCGCCTCCATACCTGGTGCTCTAACCAGGGCGTTAAATCTCTTGTAAGGATGCGCTAGAGAGCAAGGGCCTCGCGAACGTCGGGCGGATCAGGTCGGGGGATCAGACGCGCAGAAAGTATAAAGCCTCCTTGAGAAATTTACTACACACACTCGAGCATGGGGGTTGAGAGGATGTAGCCGACTGGTCGTCACCTTTGCAATTTTACATGGGATGGGACATAAAAACTACGCAAATATCACGACTATGGGGGGAGTTAATGTCTACGGGCTACAGGGGGCACTCCTAGAGTGGGCGCCAGGGCTCAGAATGACGAAATTGAAAATGGAAGAAAGGGGCAATCTCAGTCGGAGTCTGGGGTTTGGGGGGGGGCAGGACTCATTCTCCTCTGCATCGCCACAAAGGAAGCAGGACCCAATACCACAGAAAAAACAAAAAAAAGACATTGGGAAGGGAAAGAAACTATTAGAGGGAAAGGGGGGAGGAAGGAAGAACTCGTTCATCACTAACTCCCAAGAATGTCAAGACGTCCAGAAGTAAGGCGACCGAAGAAATTCAACAAAGCGACATTCAGGGGGTACGCCTTCCAAAAAACCCCTTCCTCACCAAAATGTGGAGCCGACGGTATGTCTTCGAGACGTCGGAGTTTCAAAAATGGGAACAGTAATTGCACGTTCTTCGAACGGAACGAACTCTCAACTCCGCTCAAAAAAAACATTATTATGGAAAAAAAAAAGAGATGGAATTTGGCTGTCCGCGAAGAAAAAAGGGGGCAAAAATTCCTTGGGGAAACAAGACGCTTCGATTTAGACTCGTCAGAGGGACAACAAAAAGGACCCCGCTGTGATTATTTTCAAGGGAAGGGAGCCGGGTTTCCAAGGAAGTCGAGATAGTTTTTGGGGATCCTTACGGGCTGTAGGTGAGACAACTTATTCAGTAACGGGAATCTCAGCAGCGAACGGACTGGAGGGAGGAGTGGAAGAAAAAGCTCGAACTCGGGATAATCTGCTTAGCCTGAGGGGGGGGCGTCAAGGCCTTCTGGGGGGAGGCGGGGTTATGATTAGGGGGGAATCTAGAGGGGGGAAAAAACTCAGGAAACAGGGGGAGAGGGCACCACAACAAGAGGATGAAGGGGAAGAAGTATCAGGGAGTTAATGGCTAACTAACGCGGATTTCATGCCGCCGGCGTCCACAAAATGAGAAAAAACTGTTGGGAACGGGAGGGGAGAACACCGAAAGCAAAGAAGACATCTTGTGATCAGGGAGGGAAGGGGTAATAAGGGAACAAAAAGCCGCTTCCGGTGACCGCCGGGAAGACTCGGGAAAAAGGAAAATAATTTGTGCCAGAGCTAGTTACCGGGGGAATCTACTAATGATCGGAGAATTAGCGAGGGATGAAAAAACAGACGAGAGAAGTTCAGCCCGAGCACTCTAAGGTATCGTGGAGGTCTACTCGTGGAAACATTCCGGCAGATCGACCAACGGCCACGAGTCACAATATGTTCATTATATGGTAGGGAAGGACCATGCAAAGAAAAGAGGGGATGTCTACCGATAGGTAAGCCTCTTCTTCGGCGACCGTTAGGATTAACTATTTTTAAGGTTCGGGGTAGTCTCCAGAAGAGGATGTTTAAATCAAATTACCGACTGAAACATAAGGCAATCCCTTCTCCCCGGAGGAAACGGGGAGGTGCTTTTGAATTAACGTGTAATATAGCAATCGGAGCGACACGATATCACACACCGTACTGAGCCAACCCTAGGTGGGGGGGGAAATTCATAATAACTACACCGAACTATCCGTCGGGGAAGGAAGAAGGGGGAGAAACCCGAAGGGTCGGGAACTGGATCAAAAATCCCCAGATGCTCGAGAAACCCCAAACTTATTCTTATTCCACTATAAGAAGAGTTCTTCTTGTCAAAGGCAGTGACTCTTGGGGTTCGCAAAGTGAACCTGACGCTTATGCTTCTGGGTTGTCTTTTCGCATCCAACATCATTTTCTAAAAAAAAGTCCTCGGCGGTGGGATAGGGTCTCGATCTATGAAATGTCATCAAGGGATCCGACACCCTTGGCCGGAGAGCGGGGGAGCGGTTTAGGGGGGCAAATTCAAAGGGGGGGCATGATAAAAACCAGCGCCCGCGCCGGGGTGTTTAAATTGCAACCGAGCCAAGACTTTAAAACAATCCTGAACACCGGTCGCCCGACTCCGAGCGGCGGACCGGATGGAGTCGACGGTCCTGGAAAGAGGGCGGTGGCATCGAAAATCCGGCCAACCTGCCATCGGGGCGCTAAACGTTGAGATCGAGCTGGGCCGGTGGCCACGGTGAGTCGCCAGACCACCGAAAAAAATTCAAAAGGGCGATCGGGGAAAGGGAAGGTCAGCCCTCCAGCATCACTCGCTAACCTCAAAGCGGACGTTTATGGGGCCAGGCAGGACTTGCAACGCTGCGCATTGGGGGTCTGGGGAGGTCGGGCCTCTGTTCGGTCACGGGAGTCTCGGTGAAAAGGGATTTAAACAGGTAGTAAAAGGGATCACGACAGGTGGGGCGATTAGGAGGGTCGTGACTGGCTCAGCTACTCACTAGCCGATTGAACTGGGTGCAGAAGAGAAGAAAGGTCCATTAGTACAGGACGTAAAGCCCCGCTCGGGTATGCAGAAGGATGGGATTTTTTGGCTTCTCCCAGCTTGGGAACCGCTCCGGGACTTGCCAAATAGCCTCGGGCCAAGGAAAGAAGAAACGAATCCCAAATAACGGACGCAAAATCAAAATACGGGATGCGAGAGCCGGAGCTCGTTTTTTCCTCTCAAGTAAAAATGGAAGCCTGATCTTAGTCAAGGCCGTAAAGAAGAGAGGGGGACGAAACAGAAGAAGAAAAATCATCAGAGAAAAGACGTCTAAGAGGCCACTTCCACAAAAACTCCAGGGAAGGGAGACGTACTTATGAAAAGGGGACGAATATCGCCGATCCATTTTCCGCAAGGAAAAATGCTTTCAGGGGGGAACGTCCGTCACAGTACTCCATCTATCTCACACCAAAAAAGGAGGATATTAAAAGATCATATAAATGTGCTGGAAGGGAGAACCTGTCCCTTCAAGGTTTGGGAAACTCCGACGGACTCGTATCGAAGTCAGATGTATACGGACCGAGAACAGTGGAAAAGGGAATGATGGTTTCCCTAAAAAGGAGGTTTACTCTAATTCTGGCGGGTGGGTACTCTCGGGCTGCTGGCGCCCGGGAAGTCCTTAGAAAGGAATCCTCCGTAATCGTAAACGACTGTGTCGAGGGGAGGGCAAAAATCGCTCTCGTCATCCAAACTTTTCTGCTTGAGAAAGCGGTTCTACTGAGGCTTGGTCTTTGTTGTCTTGAGGAGAGTTGCAAAGAAGAAAGAGTCATTGATACCGCAAAAAAGCACGTAGAAGAAGGAGAGAAAGGGCCTGTAACCATGAAGACGGGCATTTACCGCTACCCACACAAAAGCCGGTCCTTGTTGTAGTGTAGGTCCTAGAAGAACACGAAATCGCAAAAAAGAAAATGAGCAGGGGAGGGGGAAAGACACTTTTAAAAGAAGCTCCGTTCCAAAAAAAACCACGAAAAAAAAGAGTGGAAAGGAAAGCCTCCTCCTTTGTAAGGAAAGAGGGGAAATCGGACCTCCTCGAGGTGGAAGATGCTGCGTGCGATAGCCAAAATCAAAAAAGAAAAGAGGAACCTAATCTGAGTCTGTAATAGGTGGGCGCTACTCTGGGGGTCCCATCAGGGAAAAACCTCTAGTCCCTCCAAGGAAGTTCTCAAAGGAGTGCGATTCAACATCCATTAACAGAAAAAGAAGAGAAGTTCTAAGAACTTGCCAAAAGAGATATGGCATTAATCTGTTTTAGTATTGGGGGTACTAACTTATTTGACGGGGAAAGCTTGGGCCTGCGCCAGAACATAGTCAAAAAGACTGTTTTTGAAAAGCGGAGCTCGAACGGAATGCCGGTAAGACAAGAATCCCGGGAGTCCACTTGTTCTGTACTACGTTGAGGACCGTCTCAAGACACGAGGACACACTCGGAAGGGGACCCCAATTTTTTTTTCTGTAGCCAACGACCAAGAAAAACTCCCTCTGAGTCAGGAAGAACTACGTCGACGATTCCCAGCCCTCGGGAAGAAACCAAAACAACGGAGGGATCGATGGCTTTGAGAGGTCCAAGGAAGACGGGGTTAGTCAAGAGATGAGGATGGAGACGGGCGGGTATTTGGGGTGTTCTTCCGAACATAAAAATACAGTGTTGCTCACCGGGCGCTAGGGACTCTTTCCGCGGCGAGATTCCTTGATCAATGAGTACGGCAACAAGTTGGAAAGATCTTCGGGTTCCGGAGACGGAAAGGCCTTCTAAGCACACAAAGAAAGAGTTATGGGAAAGGGTAAACCGTTACCTTCAAAAGCCAAGAGGGGAAATAACATCCTACAAGTCCCTGAAGACGGGGAAGTCGGAGACCCGTCTTGGGAAAGCAACTGAAGTCCTGTTCATAGGGATGGGGTCAGCGGCCCCCATACATTCACATCTGGGAATTTTGGGGTCTCAATGCGGCAGAAGGGGTTTGTAGTTTTCCCCCCCCGTGGATGAGGGGAATCCCCACAATATCATCCCTTCTGCTAGAGGGACCGGAGGGGGAACAGAAAAAGAAACATAAAGCGCTCAAACTTTCGTCGAAGAGTCAAACTGCTGGAAGGAAAAAAACGGGAGGACTCAGTGGTTTCACGCAGAGGTGCAGACTTTTCTCCAAAAAGTAGCGGCAGGTGTTAAGGGATTGCAGAAAAGGGCCCGGTCAAGAAAAGGAGGGGGGGTCGAAAGTCTGTGTCTTAAGGGGCCGGAAAGGAGGTCCTGGGGGAGCAGGAAGCTCAGAAATGACTACACTATTTTCAAAGGAAATCCAGGGACCGCCTATTCGGGTCTCACCTGAGGGAGGTGTTGACGTCGTCCATCAAGTTCGAGCGGGTCGAGGGCCAAAAGACCATAAAATAAACCCTACCCAAAGGGAAAGACTTTAAGCAATAGGAGGGGGGAAACACTTGAAGGCCTGAGAAAGGAAGGGTTGAAAGAACTAACCGACCGTTCCAGCTGACGGCGGACTTATGTCCATAAGGTGCGCACAAGAAAACGAAGACGTATAAAACCACTATCGCTTCGCGACGCTCCAGCCGGGGGGAAAATGCCACCTAAAGCCGAACGTTTCATTTGAAGGAAAAGGATGGAATCATTCGTACTTCTCGCGACCGACAGGGAGGGGGGACCAGCAGCAACTTTCTGGAAAGACTTCGCCAACTACAAGCGATAGCCTCAACAAAAAAAGGCTGCTTCGGAAATAGGCGAGTCTCTTTACCTTACCGTGCAAGGAATAGGGTTTTTTACTGACCGGTCTGCGCAGCATAAGCATAATGTCATAGTCCCGGAAAGGCCCATGGGGTTTCCTTGTGACGGAGAAAGAGGGGTCTCGATGGTCGTATCTTGGTGGGGAGACGCCTTCGTTTAAGAACGAGACGATAATTCGCCTCCCTTGAAGGTCCGCCGTCAAAAGTGAAAAGGGAAATGGCTTAGGGATTCAAACAAGGCGGCAGACGAATCCAATTGTCTGTCTGCGGAGAAAGAGTTCGGAAGAAGAGTTGGAGGCGTGGGATGATTTTCTTGGGCCGCGGCTAAATTGGGAAAGGGCATACTCGATGCTCCACACAATAACAGAATATCATATATACGTTCAGGTCATTGCACGAAGTATTCTTGGTCAAGAAGCCAGACCGGCGTAAATCATTGAATCCGTGCGCGGTACAAGGGACAGGTAAGACAAACAATCCCAAATCTAGTAAGCATTGCGTACGGGAAGGACCCCTATACAACTGCAGAGCCGTTAAAGGAAAGTGGCAGCCGACATCAAGGTGAAGAAAAGAAAGGAAGAATTTTAGTAGGAAAAGAGGGAAAAGGATTTCGAATGTTATTTTAACGAGGCTGCGGGGGGGAGCTGAGAAACCTTACGAAAACGCCCAAGAGAGGAGTTTTTTTGGGAGTCAAAAAAAGTTCTGTAAAAGAAAGGAGGATGGACAACTCGCACTGTAGCGCCAAGAAGGAAGGGAGGGAGTCGTGAAAAGCCCCGATGACCACTGAACTCAGCGGGGGACAGAAAAATAAGAGTAATCCGATCACGGCACTTAATTAAGTCTTTGAAACGTATGGATGAAAACGGGTAACCGTACAAGAACTCGGAGATTGGCGATAGCATGTCTGGGGAACGGCACACAGAAGCCTACTTAGGAAAGGAGAAGTCTTTACTCTGGGAACGGGAGGAGAAGGAGAAAAAACGGGGGAGTGAGCCAAACCTTTTGGTGTATGGTCAAAACTAAATAAGAAAAGAAAGAAAAAGAGGTCAAGTCTTGGAAGAAAAACCGCAACCTTTGATAAACCGGGCCTCAAAGAATAGCTATACCAACAAAGAGGAAAAGAGAAGGTCTGGTCTTTGTCCCAATAGCGTGGCGTAAAAGAGGATCCCTACTATGGAGCGTTAGGGGTATTGGAAGTTCTTTAGACCACCCCTCTACAGGGGCAAAAAAGGAAAGGGCGTTATTTTAGTCGAAGAACTGTCAGAAGCGTACAGACCGTTTGCCTCCGTGACGGAAGCAAGTCGTGTGAAACGTCAGGAGGGGGCCAGCATCGGTGTCGGGGAAACAGTTACCCGGGAACAGTCATCCAAAAGACTACACATCCTGCAGTCGCCGACGCGAACGTACTATCTGGGGAGTCCCTCTCTATTCTTTTCATAGGAGGATCGTAAACGCACCAGACATGCAAGAGGGTCTAACGGGGGAAAGCACGGTCCACTGCCGGATTTCGAAAAACAAGTGAGGAAAAAGCACCAAAAGGTCGATGAGGAGGGGCTACGGACTGGATCCGGGACTGGCAGAGGCATCAGGCGCTCACAAACTCGTCGCCTGAAGGGGACAAGAGTTACGGAAAAGGGAGGTCGGTCATTGTTCTTCACCGCCAAGGGATCTTCCGACGGGACGAGCGGCGTTTGTGACAAAAGGGGAGGGACAGTAAACGGACGCCCGGTGATCACAGTGGTGGCGATTATGGCGGGTCGCAGGGTCGTCTCTGTCACGAGACGGGGAAGGGGTTCGAACGATCAGTACGAAACGCGAGTTCAGGAGGAGAGACATATTCCCAGGCGAGGGGTCGGCGGCAAGAGAAAGGTGGTTGCAGGAGAAGACTCGGTCTCCACAAAAAGAACGAGGCCAAAACTCCCCAAGACCACGGCACTCCCGAAATAATGGCCGACCTGAAAGGCAGAAACGGTCGAAATCCGCGGATGTGGACAAAAGGACGCAGACTCCTGGAATTTCAAAAAGGCCGGCAAAGGATCTTGCCAACAACCAGAAGAAGAGAAAAACTAGCGAAAAAGACTGCCGCCGAAACTTACAACTCCTCATCCTCACCGGGAAGACCACGGGAGGAGGACGCGGGGCGAACTATCCTTAAGCTGTTTAACAGGAAGGGGGACACTTTCTCCCCTCTCATTTCAAGCTAATAGAGATCAACCAAATAAAAGAGAGAGGATGCTTGAGAAGCTTGTCCGTCGAAGGAAAACCTTTAAGAAGAAGGGAGGGGATCCAGAAAAGGTATAACTAAGGTCGAATGCAAAGGAAGGGAATACGAACTCACATTTACGCGGGGGGGAGGGAGATTTTAGGAAAGTCGTATAATAGTTTCGACTATCGAAGAAAGGGGGGGGGGGGGTGATAGAGGCTGCGGGATATCCCGATCCTGAGGGACTGTCGTAGGTCAAAAGTCATGGGAAAGTGACGGGTCTTCTTTCTGTCAACCAGCGGCGAGGAGGAATCGGGATGGGGAGGGATTTCGCAATCGGGGAAGGCTCATTCCTTTGTGTTTTGTCTTCTTGGGGGGAGCGGCTTTGTGAAGGGGAGACGCCCAAAGTGGCGACGGCCACAGCAAGCAATGCCGCCGAAGGAATGGGCGTGAAGGAAGGGGGAGCCTCTTAAGATCTGAAATAAGGTATGAACCTAGGGCCCATTAATCCCAAAGACAGTAAGGGAAATGTCCAGCGCCCAATCGTCGTGAAACAATTGCGTACGTTGACTGGAAATCCCAAGGTGAAAACGGCCTCGAGTCTCTGAACAGAAAGACGGATCATTTGAAAGGAAAATGGAGAGAAGTTTTGTAGAAAAAAAAGAGAGGGCCGGGACATCTACTGAGGTGAAAATAGAGGCTTACTGATGACAAGACCCTATGAATCAAGAACTCAGCCGGGAGAGGGGGGAGAAAGAAACCTGTCGCCATACAGCCGTTAGGAACGCAAAGGGAGCACCCTATTCAGGGGGGGCGGTACTTTCCAAAGCACGATGAAAGAACGCCATATTAACCTGAATCGGTCCAGACTCCTTCTGCGTCTGACCGGGGGGAAGGGGGCATTTGATTCTTAAGGGACCACGTTGCCTTCTCAGAAATCAAAACGGGCGATTTAGAGCAGTCGTAACAAGGAAATGGGACGGCCCAGAGGAAGATGACCTTCTAAGGGCCGGAGGCACCCCCAGGCTGTACTTTGATTGAAAAGAAGGATCTCGAAGAGAAAAAACTCAGAAGGATGGGATCACCCTTATGGGTGGTGTGAGGGCTAGGCTAACGTCCTCTCATCATCTTCTTGGAAAGAACGCACTCAGGAGGGGAAATTGACACCCATAATGCTCAAAAACACAACGGAGGGAGAATTAGATAGGGGGGCGGTGATCAAGGAGTCGACGCGTGGTTGAAAGTTGGCCGCTCTCGTTAAAGGGGATGGGGTTTTTGGGCGGAACCACAAAAACTCAGGTGTCTCACCATCTCGAGGGTAGCTGGCTAGTACGACATAAGTTAATCATGAGCAGGGGAGCGGAATCTGTTCATTCGTGTAAGGGGGAGAAAGGTTTGGAAGTTCTCAAAACACAACGTCGCCGAGGTCTCGCTGGTTCCAGGACGTGAACTCCATACGGCAAAACCTACAAAAAGGGAAAAAATTGAGCCTACGGCTACAGGGGGGAAAATAGATTGATGCCTGTTTCTTTTCAGTAAAAAGAAAGAAGACTTCCTATTGTCAAAGGGCGTCTCGCGTCGGGCCGTGGCGACACGGGTGAGTCAAAGGGGAAAAAAAGGAACTCTTCTGCTATCTCTTGCGTCAGAAAAAGAGAACAGCGATCGCGTCGAAACTTCGTTCGCAGGGGGGACGGTCCGATTCGGACTTACACAAACGGAGGGCTCGTCAAGTTGGGAGTTCCCTATGGTCAAACGCTGATCGGGTAGTTGTTCAAAAGGTGGCAACGTACACTTGATACGACGAATGTGGTCCTGATTATGGCGGTCGGAAAGTGAGACGAAGGGCAGAACTTCAAAGAAAGCCTGGCTCATACATTACTCGCGATGAAAGGGGGAGAATGACATCACCGGCTCTTCGGCGGCATCCTGAGGCGGTCCCTTCGCATACTGGCGCACAAATAATGCGAACAAAAGCGTCAAAAAAAGAGACCAATCACAAAGAATTTCCTTAGCACCGACGAGGGGACAAAGACGACCGGAGTCCCATGTTGCCAAACGCCAGTCACGGGCAACGGAGAAAATCCCAAAGATGGATCTGTAGAACAGCACTAAGAGATTATCCAAAAAGGATATATTCATAGGTCTCTCGACAGGCAACCTCACATGCCTCCTTATGTGCGAACGGACCGTACAGAGAGGCCGGTGACCGAGAAAGTTTAACCAAGGACCATAGGTAACGTCCTTCTACGTCCAGCACATCTCGAGAAAAGAGATCAAAACACAAAGGAGAGAATAGCTTGAGAATGTGGGAGGTGCTTCCTACACGTGGGGACCTAAAGTCTGGTCAAAGGGGGACAGAAAAGACTGATCTCTCTAATGAGAAGAAGATGGGGAACTTCCTTCGCACCTTGCGTGGCAAGTGGCAGAAGCCGTCGTGGACTCACATTCTAGACGGGGGTTTGGGAAGAGGATTCGTCGGCTCACTAACGGATGACATTTAGGAACCTTCACGGAACGTCACTGAGTCTGTTGAAAACTGCTCTCGGCAAATCCCGTTTACTTCTCAGCGGGAGTGTCTTTGAAATAGGGGGGAAGGTGTTCTGAGGGGGAGTGCAAATGCGGTGGCGCCCGGCAGCTGCGCCCAGTAGGGCGAAGCCCAACAGCAAGATGGAAAACGAAGCTGGACATGATGTCAAGTTATATGCATCGGGCGGGAAACACTTAGTCTGGAGCAGGACACGGCCCCAAGACCGACGGGGGTACCGGGGTCGGCCATGTCAGACACGAATAAAGCAACACATCAGGTGAGGTGTCAATGGACTGTGACAGCAAAGGTGTAAAAAACCGCTCCGTGAACATACCAGTGCGAAAGAAGGAGAAAAATCGCTAAGATCTTTGGGTTAATTAAAAACCATCGAGGGAAAATTAAGGCTACTAATTGTGTGAGGCGACTTCGGAATACTGAGCAGACAAGCGGGGGAAAAAAGGCAAGACTCGCTTCGAAGGTACCCTCTTTGGGTCCCATAAGGACAAGACCGGAAAAACTCCAACGGGCTTATCGCAATTCAGTTTGAGGGGTACGAATTCCACACGATTAAAGGAACGCAATTCTCCCGTAATCTGGAAGGCTCGGGGCATCATCGTTCTACCACTGGTGAAGGTTCGGGGGAAACTTATTTTAAAATTCCGAGGGGGGTACCAACGCGACTGGGGGGGGGGGGAAAAGAGATCCCAAGAAGAAACCAAAAGGGCCGATCTTCTACCCTTCTGCCCGGGCTGGGGGTAACGCAGGTTGTGACATGAGAGCCGAAAAGGCGAGATACAAGCAAGACTGTGAACACCTTTTGTGGTGGATGGGAAGAAAAAAGACGGACCTGACAAGATTCTTGAGAACAGATTGTGGAATTTGAAAACACACCGCCTCAACGAAGAGCTCGAAAAAAGAACAGATTCAAATTGGGCTGGGAAGAAAAGAGTGATCGTCAATAGACCCGACGAATGGATCGTTGCTGTATTTGTCGGCTGGGCACACAACCACTCAGGTTTGCCGTCCTCTGCGTGGATCTCGGTCGCTGAAGGGAGTGGCAAGCGTAACAACTTGGCCAGAGAGTTATGACGAAGTCGGAATTCAGGGTCGACCGAGAACATGAATTTTAGTCACAAACTCAGGTTCGTCACGTAAGGTCTCCAAGAAGTGAAAACGAAAATCCTGAAACCACCGAACGAGGGAAAAAGCGGTACCGGTCTGATGCCTCGGACGGGGCATCTGGGCGGGGGGAGAGGGGAAAAAATCGAACCTTATCTTTACTCACTATGGGAGGGCAATAGGTCTGGGAGGTCTACAGTGGAAGTCAAAATCCGCGCGCTTCTTCTACTCTCGTTAGGGAAAGAAAAAACTCGGAAAAAAAAAAAAAGAACGCCATACACTTGCTATAAGGACGGCCCTTATCAGCTGACTAAACAAAGATGTCTCAAGTGTTGGAATTCAAAAGGATGTAAGGACTTGTCACGGCGGCAGTTGTGCAAATGGGGGATTAGTCAACGGGAAAGGTATGGGAGCACAGAGTGGGGAATATTTAGTTTGGGAGGTATCTAGTCACGATCCGTTTCCTGTGGAGGAAGGGGCTGCAAATTACTCTATTCAGGGGGAGACGACTCCCGCAAAGCTGGGGAAGCGACTGCTTGCGTGTGGCTTCGCCATCCCTTTGAGCCTAAAGAAAAAAAACTCCGCGTGCCAACTAGAAAAAGAAACCAAAATCCAGAGTGACAAAAGGGACGAAAGTCAAATAGCCTAAAACGCAGGGTTGCCAGGAACTCCCACTTCACGCTGACTCTGGAAGTAAAGGCTGAAGGTAGGTTGGCAGCCGATCACAAGAATCAAACCAAGATAGGAATGAAGACTACTTTCAAACGCCAAGGCCACCTACGCATAACCTTGTAGGAGACGGATGACAGAATTCGACTTCCCTCCGTCTGTGAGTTCAGTTAAAGAGAAGGGCAAATTCTTCAACGGGGCAAAGAAGTTAAGTCTAGCGCAAAAAAACAAACGGATGAAGATATAGATATCTTGATTCAATGCCGGAGAAGAAAGGTGGACACCGTCATCTTTGCTCACGGAGTCGGCGGCTGGAATCATATGTCATACGTCCAGGAATCACCGGGGGAAACCTGGTTGTCTGGGAGGAAAGGAGGGGTTGCTTGTCTTCTATCAAGACTGGTCGACTGCAGGAGGGGAATTGGGGAAAATCTTCGTGCTGTGAGTTCGCCCTATCCTTCGGGGAAAAAATTAGGAGACGTAAAGGCACTTGCTGGCAGGACGAGTAAACATTACGGGAGATCCGTCCCGTGGGACGACCATCGTCGGTGCGGTCCGCCATTCTTTGGGATTGGGCTTGAAGGTCAATTTGGTCCTCTCGTAGGAGCACTAGGAAGATTTCTGACTCAACAATTGAAGGATGAAGCTAAGATACGGTCAGGAAAAAGCTCAAGGATCCGGAAGTATGTCAGTTCTGAGGGCCGCCAAGGAATACCAGGAAGGCCGTTACAAGCCATTTCCTAAAACACTAATAATCGCCAAAAATAGGGGGACGGTTGGAAAAAAAATAAGAAAGAACCTTTAACAAATGGACCGCCTTTCCTTACACAGACACATACATGTCAAATGCGCAGCGACCGTGGGGGTTTAATCCAGCAGTATCGACCGGAAAAAAAGCTTGTTTATCAAACTTGGATGTCTCTAATCAACAGGAAAGAAGAGGGCCAGAAGCGCGCGTTCGTTTGGCCTGTAGGGACTCACCGGGGTGGGCAAAAAAGAGGACCATCCGAAAGGCACCCTCAACCTTGGAGTCCCTTTATTGGAAGGGCGGGACGTGCACAACACCCGATTAACAAGAAAAACTGATTACCGAAGAAGTGTCAAAAAAAAGCTCTCTGTCTTAGGGAGACCGGGGGTTTTTTTCTGTGTCCGGGGGGGAAAAGTATTTGGTTACTTTCAAAGTGTGGACAAGCAGCATAACTCCGACGTGTTGAGAGAAGAGCATTCTTTCGAAGGAAAAAATGAAGTCATCGATCGAAAGCGAAATTGTATTTGAGCGTATTAACAGGGAGAGCAGAAGGGGGAAAGAAGCACGCCTAGGGACGGTTAGGAAAAAAAGGGGGGGTGGTCTGGTACCGCAAAAAAAAAAAGGGAGACTCTTCGGGCCAGTTGAAGACTAGCGTCAAAAAGACGTTGAGAAATCATGGAAATCTATCAAAAAAAAACCGTTGTAAAACGCGGTAGAGGATTGTAGGAGGATCGGAGTCGAATGCTCAATAAGAGTGCCCGAGATGGATCGTGAGGGTGCTTGAGAAAAAGAACAAAGGCTATCACCTTCCTCGCGTTTATCAGGGGGAGGCCGTATGAAACCAACAGCAAGACGCAACGGGAGCCGGGATGAGCCGGTGATCGTAAATCGTGTGACGACGAAAAGTAGGGGGAAGGGGGGCTCACAAACGTCAAAAAGAGGGACTTTGCAGAAAAAAAAAACCGGAGAAGACAGGTCACCGACAAATAAGGCAAGCAAAGCGGACGAGCCGGACCGGGCTGGGTAGAACTCTGCGTTCCGGGTTCATATGAACGGTTGAACTTAAGAAATCCTGAGCTTGTTCTCACAGGTCAAATGACGGTCTGGCCGGATACCACGGTGAGTGACGAAAGGCCACAGAGAAAGAGAAGATTTTCGTATACATCCGGAGTGTCTCAGACGGGCGCAGCCTCGCAAGAAACCTGAAAAAGTCCGAAAAATGGACGACCCGACCTGCTGTACTTACAAAACGGAGTCGGAAAAAGGGGGGGGGGCGACAGGGGTGTGACTTAGGATTCTGAAGGGGGGGTTTAATAGGGTAGGTACTCCTTGAGAACACGACGAGTGGGGGAGATAATCTTTCGACAAGGGCTCGCTACGGTCACGAGCAGGAGTACCGCCTTGAGGCAAGGGGGAAGGGAAAAAAGACGATCAGGAGTAATTACAGAGGCCAAGATGGGCGAACTTGGTTCGTCTCCATCCGGGGGGGCGCCCTAAAAAAAAAAAAAAAAACACTAGCCGCGGAACAAAAAGACAAAGAAAGAAAAGACTCAGAAGGGAAGGAACCGAGCGAACATAAAAGGGGGATCCTCCTCTTTGTCCATTCAGGAAAGGCAAACGTGGAAGCAAGGCCGGTATCTGAAACCAACCGAAAAGAAAGAAATAAACAAAACATATCTACCTTCGGATAATAAAGGGAGCAGGACAACCAATCCTCATCCCACCGGGCAATGTGCGAACGTACCACGATGAAATCTCGACGCAGGAGAACCGCTGGAGTTCATCCCAGGAAAACAAGAATGCCACTAGGAGATACGTAAAGGAAAACAAATACTAGCGAATAAAAACCAAAAAACATTATGTCTTCAACATGATCGCTGGAATTTTCTTTCGTAAGACGTCGGAATCTGGTCCGTTTACTCACATACGGTATCTTCTCGATCAGTCCAGGGAAGAAGGAATTCAAATGTTGCAAGGGGGAGATGATTTTTTCTCGGAAAAAGCAGAGAAAGTTTCATAATTCGAAAATCGTGTGGATTCAGAGTTCGTGCGTCGGGCCCGTGCTGACGGCATTGAAAAGTAAAGTCAAGAGAGGACTGTGAGGAGTGAATCGCATCTCTGAAAACGTTCTGGCTGCTGAAAGGCGTCCTTCTTCTTGAAGGTCTTGATGGTCCCGGGGGGGCTCGTGTGCGCAGAAAGGAAAAAGGGACGGTCCAACAAGCAACAAGTTCACTGGCTAATACCGGGCATGGGATGTTGCTACTCATTAAGGGGGAACGTCAGGGTCTGAGCCGGTCGTCCAACCAGAAAACACGAAAAGGGGGACGTCTCGAGGGAAAGCGAATTCAAAAATCTTATAAGAGCGTTGAGGGGAAATACCCTTGATAAGGAGACGAAGACCAAGTTGGGAAAGGGAAATGCCTTTGAAAAATGGCCGAGGAAGGGAATTGGTTCAAGCATTAAAGTACCAGGGACCGAAAGGGGGTGATGGGGGGCTCTTGACTAC
>Ga0179591_1302494_pt1 | contig 15496 bp, 14 predicted proteins | sample CZOMad2_1_08_16f_FD_182891 | JGI IMG/M metagenome (GOLD analysis project Ga0179591, IMG submission 182891) | Vadose zone soil fungal communities from Angelo Coast Range Reserve, California, USA - CZOMad2_1_08_16fungal (PacBio error correction) | ecosystem: Environmental > Terrestrial > Soil >...
AAAAGGGGGGCCAGGTCTGGCTCGAGACGACGAAACGTGGTGGTAAGATAAAGCATAATTCTGAATGACCACAAAAGAAAGATAGATTCCACATTGGAAAGGGGGCGGAAGTAGTCGCCAGAGGAGGGAGGTAAGATCAGGTTCCACCGAAAGAAGGAGGTGAAGAAAAGAGGGTAGGGAAGGAATCTTATTTTTCCCAGGAAGTACGGGAAAAGAAAAAGTGGGGTAAAAAACTGGGGTTTATCTAGGAAGGAAAGGGGCCCATTGTACGAAGAGAAAAGATTGAAAAGTACAAGGCCCCCGGAGATCCTAAAAATAAGAGAAATGAGTTGGAAAGCCCGAGTGAGTGTGCTTTAGTGCATGCTCTAAAAATAGGCCAGAAAAAGATTAAATGGGAGAAGAAGCTTTAAATTCCACACCAAAAAAATGTCACAGCGGGAAAGCCCACACAAGAAGACGAAAAAAACCAGGGGGGATGATTAAAGAATTTGAAGCTTTCCAAATTAATCAGGCAGACAAAGACGCTGTAGAGTCTTCACAGAAAAAAAGGGACAAGTACCAAGGTGATAATCGAGGGTATAATCCAATCTCTTCTTCTTCAACGGTGACCGGCCAGGAAAGAGGGCATGCAAGGGGGGGGCGTTCGTGACCTGATGATTTGCATGGCCGATGCTCAAGGCCCTATTCTAACGAGGCCAGGCCTGGGTCGGTTCAACATTTCGAGGTTTTAGTATTAACCACAGATGTAAAAGATGGGGCCGGAAGACTAATAATTCGGACCAAGAGAAGAAAAAAGGGACGTTAGGGATTACAACAGCCTATGAGGTAACTCCTCACGCGGAAGCAGCGAAACACTGGTTGATATCGAAAAAGAAATAATCGTTCCGAAGGATCGATTCTTCTGAAAAGTTGGAGCGTTGGGGGGCAAACAAACGCCGTTTAAAAGGATCTCGTTATGTTCATCAGAAGTTAAATTGACCGCTCTCCCGGTTCACATGAGAGGAAAAGGGACGAACAGTTCAGGGGGCACAGTAGGATCCTTAAGGGTTCGACCAGGGGGGGGATGAATCTTGGGGCTCGGGATCAACTAATCACATGCAATTCCCACCGACCAGCTTACAAGCTTCAAACGTTGAGAAATCAGGCGTTGGTTTGCGGAATCGTAGTTGGGTTGGGGAACCCGTACTTAACAAAAGGATATGAGTCGGGAAAGACGGTAAAGACGTTACGGATATGTCGTGCACGTAGGTTGAGATGTTATGCTACCATCGGCGAGAGTCGCCTACTAACATCTAGGGGCTTCACAGGGGAAGGTAGGAAATAGCGCAGAAAAATCCGAAATTGGGCACCCACAGTGCCCAACCGAAGTAGAGTTTGAGGTGGGTAAAAAGATAGCGAAATCAGAGGAAAAAAGCAAGGCCACTTTTGGTAGATGGAATGAGATATCTCCGCTCCAACCGGAGAAAGAGAGGGATATAAAAAGGCCGCCATCTCCAAAAAAAAGTAGGGCGCAGGGGTCAATAAGATGGAAAAATGGAAAAAAAAAAACAGATCGGGAAAAAATGGCATAACACGCGCACAGCTGAGGGGGGGATCCGTCACTGTGTGAATGCGGGTGGGCTGACTCACGCCAAGATGAAGAAGCCCCCTTCATTAGGTATAGCGGCAGGTAGCGCTGAGACTCGAAAAGCACGGCAAGCATCAAAAAAAAGCCATATCCGTACGACGGCCCGTCCGTACCGGATAGACTGGGCGGACCCAACCCGCAAAAAACAAAAAAAAAAGCGAAGGGGAAAAAAAAGTTTGATCTGTGGGATTGTTTCAATGGCAAGAAGATAAGTCAGATCTCCTCGCCAATAGCGCAAAGAAGAAAAAATAAAAACGACCTAAGTTTTTCAGGTGACTCAAGGGACTAGGGAACGAAAAGTAGGTTGGAAGAAAAAGGGAGATTAATTCGATGAACCATCATTAAGACATTAACCGAAAAGTTAAAAATGAGATCACCCAATACCTACCAAGAAGGAAGCATTCTGCCGCAGCGACAGATAAAAAATCATTGACTGTTGCATCTCCGGGGTTTTCGCGCTTTATAGTGGATAGGTTTCAAGGACGTCGCTTGGGGACTCGGCAAAGGGGCGCTTCAATTCGCTGTCGTCTGGCTTCGAAGGTTCAGGACAGCTGCCGATTGGGGGAAACTAAAAGCAAAAAATTGAATCCGACCCAGAACGGCCGAACCTTGAAAACGGACTATTCAGAAGGAAGGGAAAACGGCCCCAGCGCGCGGGCAAAGGGGGAGGGGTAGGGGTCTACCGTCCGGAGTACGATCAACGCGTATGAAATTTCGCGGGGCGCGATCCGTTAGGACGATGGGAAATATTACGCGTCAGTCAAACAATCCTCGACGTGCCAAACGCATCACGACTATGGTCACGGCGAAGGGGACGGGTTAGCGGGGAAAGGGTCACTCACTTTACTAATCAGAGTACGGGTAGGCGGAAGAGGTTCGCGCAGGGGGAGGACCCCAAAAAACCCGCGGGGATATCAACCAGGCGAATGGGGGGGAAGGAGTGTTTAGAACCGGTGATTGGGGGGTAATTAACCCAAGCTTGGGGACGGTCTTACACCAAACCGAGGTCCTATCAACAAAAAGCGCGATACCACCCCCCCGTGGACGAGTACCGAGGGTAAAATACACGCTCCTAACTCCTGCTGTGGGGGCACGGAGAGCATATCAGCTAGGAGCATCTCGGGAAGAAAAAGCCGGTGGGACCGTCGACTGCCGGAGTCATGTCGGAGTGGGAAATGGGGACGCAAAGTTAGAGAGGCTCAGGAAGAAGTTAGCTTCTACTCTCAACAACAAAATAGTAAGAAGAGAGTTTCCAAATAGAGGGCTTGAACGCGAAGAAAACAACGTTGGGATCAGTACAGATCCGGAACGGCCATGCAGGTCGAGAGGAACACATTGGGGGGACGGTCTCTATCTTAAGGTCAGTCGCAAAGAAGGCTGTTGGCGAGCGTCGGAGGAGGAAAAATTGGGACCCCTCGGAATCCTTTCAAATCAATGTGTTTTGTTCAAACGCTGGCGTGTACGGAGGACTTAGGTTTTGGGGGGGTCAAGAGGGTCCATCTTTCATATAAAAAAAAGCCCACCTGCTGTGTCCTAACAGACTACCAACTCGTGGAATGCGGGACGGGTCTGAAGAAAAACTTGGACGACATATCAAGCCCCAAAGATCATTACAGGGGGAGGACGCATACGGTCCTTCGCCATCAAGGCCCAGGACAGACCCATTAAGACTGCACAAGAATATCTTTAAGACGCGGGCAAAAAGGAATAGTCTCACATCGAATAGTTGAAGAGGTCACGAAAAAAATTTCAGGCATGTTTCCCCTCCAGTTTGAGGCGCAGATCAAACAAGGCAGGCAAGAATCTTGGCCGCGGGGAGTTTTGCCAATCTTATTATTTCGGGGAAGGAGACGAGGAAGAAGGACCTGATAGGCAAGGATGAATGGGTAGGAACACTGTCTGGCGGGGTAGTGTCTTACAACATAGGAGGTGAAGTGAAAAAAAATAAAAGCTGGGATAAAAAAGAAGGAAAATCTTTCGAGTCGAGTAAAAAACAAACTATTGACGTGAACTGAGGATCTACTCGGGAGGGCGAAGAAACCTGTGGGGTGGGGGGGGGGGGGGGGGGGGGGGGGGGTTGGGGGGTATAAGATTTTCTAAACGGTAAAATTCTCTTGAAGAAAAAGGCGTTGGTATTTAAGGGGACAGAGGAAGGAAATGGTCGGGAAAAAAAAATCGGAGTAATGAGGTGTTGAAAGCGAACCTTTTCAAGACAGAGAATGTGGTCGCAAGGGCTAAAGTGAACCAAGGAAAAGGGGGTCGCAATTGGGGATTAGTTGGAGATAGTGCGGAGGGCGGAGAACAAAAGGAAAGTTCAGTAACCAAGGCCAGCAGGCCAAGACTTGAAAAAAAGGAAGTAAAAAGTGGGTTGGTTTAAAAGGGGGTGTGAAAACTCAAAGTAGGTAAGGAAAGGGTATCTGGGGGAGGGATCGGGAAGGGGGCCTGGAAGAAGGGTGGAATGATTCAGCTCCTATCATCTACTAAATCAGAATGGGTCTGAGTTTTCTGGGGAGGAGAGAGACCGCCATAACATTCACCCAGGGAAGGAAAATCCAAAACAATAATCTTTATTGTATTTAAATTCATTGGCAAAGGAAAAAAAGCGGAGAAATAAGAATATGAAAAGGAGAAAAGGGAATGTTTAGAAGGAAGGATGGGATGGTAGCCAACAAGTATTAAAATAGAGGAGTCGAAGGCTCAATCATGAAGAATCCCTCAAAGGAGGGGAAAGGGGGGAAATTTATTCTAGGAAAGAAACGGGAAGATAAGCAATGGAAAAAAAAAATCGATTCTTTTTGGATAAGGAACTTGGTAAGGCCAGAGAGGAGGGGGCCGAAGCCCCCTTGACGTTAGGAGAGGCCGATATCCTCAGGAAGAATAACCAGAGGCTCACATACTCAACAAGAATGAACAAAAGCCGGAAAGACGGATAGGTACTTACACAAAAGAGTCTCAGACCAAATTATAAAAGTTTATCTGGGAAGGGGTTCAAAGAGATTGGCAGGGAGGAATCCATTTATTTTTGTGATCTAAGGGATAAAAATATCTCAACTAAGAAAAATAACATTCGAAAAAGAAGTGTCATTATCCTACCAGGGGGGAAACACGGGGACAGTGAGAAAAGGCTTTTACAAAGGGAGAAAAGCGGGAAAGTTGATTCTAGAAAAAAGAAATACGTAACCGAAACAGGGAAAGGGATGGAAAAAACAAAACTGCTTGTCATTCTCGGAAAGCTAATCCCTTAGGAAAGCTAAGGGAGTAGCAATATTCAGGAAAAAGGTGTTTCTCGCTTTAGGAGGGAAGGGAGGCATCACGGCTTTGGGGGACGAAAGGCGTACGCTTTCGTAGTGGGAAAGACTCTTCTGCTGCTATGGGGGAAAGTAGGTAAATCCGATGTGTAATAATAAAAAGAAGAAATTTGAAGCAATAAAACAGTGGACCGGAGCTTGAGCCAGCTAATGGGAAAAAGGGGGGGAGACCAGCTTTCGAGGAAATTTCGTTTTTGTAGATAAAGGGGGACATCTCGTGGCGGAAGAAAGTCGGACCTAAAGTGAGCGATAGAAAGAAGCGATTGGCAGCTTGGAACCGAGGTTGGAAAGACTTCGCAGGGACCCCTCAAAACTAAAAGAATGTGCGCCGGGGACCTGTTGGGGGGGGGGGCAAGCCAGAGACCAGTGTACAAACACTCGAGAATGTGAAGGTCGGAGATTTTAGAGGAAAGTGCCCATTCAACGTAAAAAAGAGCTGTCAAAAAAGCAGAAGGGTTAGGTTTGAAAGTACTCGAAAGGGGTGCTTGTGGAACCAGGGGGGGTGGTGTACAGCTTAATGTAACCAGGGAAAAAGGGTTACGCCTATAAACGCCAGAGAAGTTGGAACCACCGTTTTAAAGCTTCAAAAGAAGGTCATCCGAACTCTCAGAAATGGAAACAACTTTTGTCAGCTGAAAAAAATCATCATATCTCCGGAAGAAAAGTTGTGTGGACTGGATACGTCCTGGAGGAAGTATTGGGATAGTATTTGAATACAGGAGGCTCTTCCGTACAGACTTTTCGGTTAATAGAGAGACCACTTCTTAGGAAGAAAGAGGAAGAGGAACAGCAGTCGCTTAAACCTCCAGAACGTGTGCGCAATACGATCAACAACAAAACAGTCCTCGGAAGGACGTAAAGGAAATTCGGGACGTAGCTGCTCTCTAGATGCAGCTTGGTCGCAAAAGGCCGGAATTGCAGCGTCGAGAAGAGGATTGTTGACGAGTAATCCGGCCGCCTGGTCAAACGGGGATCCCAGAAGGGTGGACACTTAGCGACAAAAGAGGATAATACAAAGAACATCTAGCTATTCACTCAACTCGGCATGGGTTAGAGCAGGTGGTGACCTGAAGTCGGGGAAAGGCACTTGATCTAACCAGCTCCCCAGCACATTCTGGAGGTAAAGGGGAGAGCTCGGGGCCATGCCCAGGTCACCGGGGCCCTAAGTGGTAGGGGGAGCGGAGGCCCGCCGAAGGAGGTGAAAAAGGGAGGAGAGGAGAAGAGGGGGATTAAGAACGGCCAGGAAATATCCCAAGTTTCGAAGAGATGGTTCCAACTCGCTTCTGGCTGCACCGGACCGCCACGAGCGGACCTCTGCGAAGTAGGAGGGGGGAGGGAGTGTCTGATTGGTAGTGAAAAAGGGAAAGGGCTTTCTAGGCAAGGCTGCCTGGGGCGTTGGCACAAGGGCGTCTTGGACCACGAGGGTAAGAAGGGCAAAGAAAGCACTAAGAGCTGCAGCGAAGAGGAGTATACCGCTCACCAAAGAAAGGCTTTATGCACTATAAAAAGAGAGGAAACCACCATGCTCGAAAGAAAAGGGAGCTGTCGGGAGGCGGCAGAAAGCATTGTATGGAAAATGGGGGGAGGAGGGAAATAGCGTTAAATGGTCGGTACAACGTCGTGAATGATGTTTAGGGTCAAGCGAACAGGGTTACAGAAAAAAGTCAGATGTTGACAATTCCGAAATGGGGGGAATACCTAAACTTAGTTCTGTGGGGATGGTCTACAGGGGGCAGGAGAGGGAGCACAAAAGATGTCATCAGCAGGAACGAAAACAATACACGAAACGTAAAAGTCACTTTGGTTTGAAAAGGGTTGGTGCAAAAAAGTCTATCGCGGAAAGGGCTTACTGGGAAGGAGGGACGGGCTGCTTCGGGAGGTTATGCCGTGACTTCTAGGGGTATCCCTCTAGTTACTCTAACAGAAAGGGGGAGAGGAAACTGGGTCTAGGGGGTCGGGAGACCAAGCCCACAGTTACGATCCAAAAAACAAGCGCGATTGGAGGACTGATCCAAGTTATCAGCAGGCTAAAAACCAGGGACCGGTGAGGCTTCAGGGGGGGAGGGGGGGTCGATCTCAAAAAACGGATATTATAGAGAAAGACTCAACAGTCCAATCAGCACCAAGAAAAAAATGCAATGCGCAGGGGCCTAGAAAGATGGGATTCAGACAAAACCGCCAGGGAAAAAAATAAGCACAAGGAAAAGGGGGATTTGGGCCGTCCACTGGGTGTGAATGCGTAGGGGGTCGTCGCCTCCGCCCCCATAAGAAGCCGAAGCCCCCTTCTTGTTTACGAGACCAGAAGGGTCAATACGACGCACTCAATAAAAGAGCAAAACATATCCGTAACGAAAAGGATCGTACCGACATGACGGGGGCTACAAAGCGGAAACAAGCGGGCCAGGGTTTGGGGGGGGGGAAAAGAGGGGGAGGGTTATGTCGAGTTGCAGGGGGCAGGAAAGATTTGGTGTGGGAGAGCGCCGTGTAAGCCAACAAGGTACCCTAAGTGTAAGGGGGTATCTCCCTTGTAACTTGGAGAAAAAAAAGGAGACAACAGTAAAGGAAGTGTGGGAATGTAACACAACGGGAGATAAATGAACAATCATTAGAGTAAGACCATTACGCCAAGCCCAACCAAGAGCCCTGCTTTAGGGGCTTCGCACATCGAAGAATTAGGGGGAAGATTCTTCGCGACTTTCCAAACAGGGCGCGGGAGATGCGCGCCTTCAAAACTCGGGTGGAATAGTTACTCCTTCCGCAGGAGGAGAGGGCGTCTGCAGACGGCGCGAGGAGGGGATCCCTTTTTTAACTCCGAGGGTGGGGGGTTGAGGACTAAATTGGGGAATGCAAAAGCATGCCTGACTATGCAGACCTTTATCCAACCAAAATCATCCGGTGGAAAAAGCCAACGCAATGGCGCGAGGCCTCTTCGTGAGTCGAAGGGGGCATAAGCGCGTGGCGGAAGCGTCTATATCAAGGGTGAGGTGTTTCACTCGAAGAGGGATAAAGATTTGGAGCAGGGGGGGACGTACAATCCTGATCCGTTGGAAGAAGATCAGCATATGGTCCTGCGTAACGGGGACATTGTGGGGGCAAGAAACGCTTAACGACTCCCTGCGCGTCTTAGTGGGTTCAGAGCAAATTTCAAGAAACCCGCAACCCGAGCTGTCCAAACAGCGAAGGGGGTAGTATGTGGGGGAAGAAAAAGGCTTTGTATTTAATGCCAGCTTTGAGTATGCCAGTCAGGCAGTACTCCAGGAATGACAAACCACAATGGGGTTTGACCGGGGGAAGCAAAGCCTACGCTCAGGGGAAAAAAGATGCCTGATTTGGCCCGCTGACATCATCGACGAGGCTATGCCAGGGGACTTGAGGAGGGGGCGAAGGACCTGGGATCCGGTATTGTGGCAAGTTTCGTAGTCAGCTGGAGACTTGTCAGATAAAGAGACGAACCAAATAGGGAAAGGGAAGGAAAAGAGAAGCACGATAAATCTGCACGCGCGACGAAGTTTCGGCAATACCGAGCCAGAAAATTACCTGCAAGCCGTAGTCCAAATGGGGAAAAGGAGCGGCGATCTGAGTGATGACCAAAGCTCTTTTTCCCGGCAGGAGAGGGGGGGGAAAAAGGAATTACGTCCGTCAAGCCAACGGGGTTTTGGGTGAGAGAGCTGGAGGTTATCGGCGCCCCAAGGGGGGGCAATTCTAAAAAAAAAACTGAAAAATACAAAAAGGGGGCCCAAAGCATCCGAGGAAGAACACTTCGCATGTTGGAAGAGCGCAGGGGGTGACTTGTGGGTGCTCAGCAATCAACCCCAAAGCCGAAGAAAAAAGGGGGATAAAAAAAAAAACTGCGCCCCAACATTGGGTCACCGTCCGCCTACATATGGTGTGAAGAAGAACGCCAGAAGGATTGCTGAAGACGACGGAAACATAGTAAAAGGAAACGCGAGCGGAAGATACATCAAGAAAATGGAGAAGAGGGTGGATCCCCACCTCTCTGAGGAGAACCACCTCCACTATCAAGAAAAAGCGCGGGGCGTGTTAACACTCGTAGGGGGAGGGAAGTAGTGCTCGGCTCAAGGCGAGATGACGGCTACTTTGAATAAAAAGGAGCCGTTGGGCCACCAAAAAACATCGTAAAGAAAAAGCAGAAGGTCCAAAGAAAAAGCGGAAAGAAGCGACCGCGGCGCAGAACACAAGAACGTGCGTGGGGACCTGCGGCGAACAAGCGAAAGAACAACCTGTAGAGAAAATAATAATACGAAGGATCGCTGCGCATAAAGGAATTAGGGGTCAGGCCATCGCCGTTATGGTCAGTTGATCGTCTTAATGAGGTTCTAAAGAGAACGCGCAACATCCCTTGTTCCATGAAACAGTCCTACAGAAAAGGCCAACAGGATGAACTAGAGCAATTGTTGGGTAGTTAATAATGGACGGCGCACTCACAACAATGGAACATGACAGAAAAAAGCGGAACAACCCAATGCTGACAAAAATTGAGGTACTTTGGGTTGGCAAGCGGGGGGGTGTCCGTACGGCACCCGGAATATCGTCAGGCGACTAAGTGCCTCGTTACGGATCTAGGACGCGTAGACCGTATCAGGAGAGGACCAGATCGCTAAACAGAAGGGGTTCGGCCCGGTTCTTGGGCGCCGACAAAAAAACTAATTCAACAAGGGAGACAAGCGGAAGATGGCTTACCTTGTACTTCAGGAGAACCGTTGATGCGTCCGGTCGAGGCTGAACCTGCGCCAGGAAAGAGATGGAATGTGGCTTGAAGTAGGGAGTCATCGCAAAATAAGAAACCATCAAAAGAGAAAAGAATATCAAAAATGGAACAGTATAGAACGATTGATAATTCAAAGCCATGCAAAGTACAGTGAGCAACAATGGGAAAGAGAGGTGGATCCGTCGGTGGGGTGGGGTAACGGAATTGGTCACAAAAAGTCCCCCATAACAAAAACCTAGGGGGATGTTGCAAAATAGCCGCGATGGGCATAAAAGAGCAAAAAAAAACGACGCAAGCAGATAACGACGACAAACGTAAGCAGTACCGACGAGAGAATGGAAAAAGTAACAACCACAACAGACAAGCCCAAAAAGCGACGTTGATACGTTTGGAAGCTTGGGATTGTGGAGGGAGGTGGAGTTGCTGATGCAAAAGGGAACCTCCGGGGACAGACACGGCAAAAAATTGCGAAAAGGATTCATGGTTATAATCCTGTAAAAGGGGTGAAAGAACAAAAGAAGGGTAAGGAGAGCATGTGAAGGTAAAAAATGTAATTCTTGAGAGATTGGCCTGACCATTTGGAGAATATTGCCTATCCCAATAACAAAATCCAAAAGAGGGAACTACTCATCCTTCGGACCGAGAAATTGGGAGACGAAATCAAAAAAGCACAGTGGGACATCAGGAAGGAGCGCAGGGTCAACGCACGTCGGCTTGGTGTGATAAAAAAAAAACGCTGTGAGTCTTTGCAGGATCGCTTGGGGACTTTAAGGAGGGGAACCGATGTTGGTGGAATACAAAAAGTGGGGGGCGCCTGACCAAACCGGGCCTATGAGAAGACCTCGCTATGCCGAAAATCCGAGGGGAAAACGCCAAGCGAAATGGCTCGCAAGAACGTGCGGTCTACCGGGGGAAATCAGAAACGGATCGAGAGCACCTTGCTGGAAGGAGACATCAAAATCTGAAAGTGAAGAAGAAGGGAACCACGCGTCAAAGTCAACAAGACTGAAAGAGACCTCACCCTCAAACTATGGTAAACGGAAAGGAGGTGACTTGGGTGGCGAAGGACCCAGAAGGGAATAAACCACTTTACTCTCGATGGGAGAGAGTGGTCAGCCAGTGCTCCAGAAACGTCAAAACCCGCGAGTCAACTTGAAAAAAAAACCATGGGAGTGTTAGGACTCAGCCAGGTGCCTGGTTTTGATTTAAATTCCAGATTGAAAATTACAAGCAAACCCCCGTCCAGAAGAAAAAGATAAAGAAAGCGATTTGGAAAAAAAAAAAAAAGGGGGCTGGGGACGCGGAAAAAGAGGACAAAATCAGAATAGGAGACAAAAAAACAGCCTTGCTTTGCCCATGAGCTGAGGAAACGCACGCACTACTCCGAAAAGTGCCATGTGGGGGGACGTCGAGGGGCCGGCAGGTAGAATGGGGAGCGGGTTTCCGAATTAAGTCAAGGGCGCAGGCCAGGGAGGGGGTCTTTAACGTCTCAACAACAAAGGGTGATGGTATAGGGGCATCACCAAAGTCGACTGCGAAAAGTGGAAAGGCAAGACCGGACACAGCAATACGACGTCAGACCAAAGGGAGCGCCGCCACCCTGCATTGGGAACTGGAACGAACTGCTCCGGGTATTTCAGCGTCCCAGGAAAGAAAAAGTGGAAGAAAATTCTGATTGGAACGGCGTCCGTCACCAACGTGGGGGGGTTGTCCAATCGAGGCGGGGGATGCGCCAGGACGGTGGGCAGGGCTACTACTGATGTAACACCTGATGGACTAGTCAAAAATAAAAAAAAAGGGAGCAGTGTTTGAAAGACGCGGGTGGTGGACGTTGTCGGGGAAAATGGGAAAACGAACCATACTCACGAAAAAAACTTCGAGGAGTGAGACTGGAAGGGCCGCCAAAGGTCCACCGTCCGCCTGACCAGGATTGGTGTGGAAAAAGAGCTCAAGATGATTGCGAAGAAAGAAAAATATCGAGGCTCAAAAAGCTCTAATTGACGGGGAGCGTTCCAAGCGAAATTTCCTCCGCAGGGCGAATCTCGGAAAACAACTTCTGAAGGGCGACACGAAGCAAAAAAACGCGAAAAAAAACGGGGGCGCGGTATTTCGAGGCAGGCTAAGCCTCTGCATATGGGCCGAGAAGTCGGCAAAAAGGTCCGGCTGGGTATGAAAAAAAATCGGGGAGTGGCAAGAAAAAAAAGAGTGAAGGAAAGTAATAAGCTGAACTCGGGAGAGTAAACCGACTTGCGAACTGCAGCGCTCACTCGCGCGAAATGTGCGGAAGATTGCGAAAGTAAATGAAGCAGACCGAGGAAAGGCGCAGCATCTTGGCTCGGCCAAAACAGTTAAATTTCGGAAACAAGAGGGGGGAGGGGGTAACAGGGGAAATACCCGCTCATAAAACCTTGTTGGAAGAAGGGGCAACACGCAATCTAAAGTTCAAGGAAGAGTGAAAAAACGCTGGGGGGGGTGGAGGAAAAAAAAGTGGACCGCAAAAAAGGGGCGAGCAATGCCACAGGACAAACCTCTTGGAACATCCCCAAACGAAAAAGGGTATGCAACGTGACCCTTTGTGGAGGGGGGGGTAAAAGTACGGGAAAAAACTATCGTCAAAAAAGGGGATAGTTACTATAGGCTGTTCGTCAGTGTGTTATCGAGAGGGGGGCACATCGGCGGCATCAAAAAGAGGAAGAGGGGCTTCGCCCTTTTTCAACCGGGGGGAGGTAGCTGCCTACCAAAAAGACGCATTCAACGTGACCCAAAAATCAAAAATGTGTCAGAAGGGGTACTGCAAAACGCCCGTTGATGCGTAAAAGCAAGAGGACTAGCAAAAGGAGCCAAGTGAACCACTTTGGGAAGGGCAGGGAAAAAAACAACAACAAAACGGGAGGAGGAGAATAACCAGGTCTCAATCAGCCCAAAAAAACATCTACAAAGTGGCAAGGGAGAAAAAACTAGAGTGATTTCGAAAAAAGGCAACAGGGTAACAAGAAGCAACGACTCAATGGGAGGGAATCACTGTTGTGTAATAAAAGGATGGGGAATAGCTGGCCGAAAAAATGAAAAATGACAAAACCCCTTCTTGATGTTCGGGATGGCAGTAAAAAGGGGGTGGCAAAACCCTATACAGCACCTCGAAAGCAAACGCCGTCCGGAACCGGGCCGTATACGATGACGGGGCAGTACGGAACAACCGGGCCCGCAAACAGCTACAAAAGCAACGGTGAAAGCTTGGGGGCAAAAAAGGGGCGAGTGGCATGCAGAAAGGGGGGTCAATGGGTGGAGAGAAGCCACAAAAAAAAACTAATCCCTTCGAAACCTACTTTGCAGGTATCAAAGCTGTGAGGGGGAAAGGTTCCACCCGTAGGTGCATGGGGAAAAAAAGGGGTAATTCTGAACAATCAGGAAAAGTGAAACCAGTTAAAAGAGGGAAAAACAACAACCAAGGGAAAGGTAGTAAAAAACTAATTCAAAAAAGGGAAAGGATTTGGAAAATCTTCCGCACAGGGTCGCAAGGGGGGGGGACGGGGAGCAAAAAAAAGCTTCACAGCACGAAAGGCTTGGTGTAAAACCGTACAGAGAAGGACGTCGAGGGGGGGGAGGGAATCGCTTAGGTCTTTGCCATTAAAATGGGATCAGGGGGCGAATACTACAAAGACCTTGGTTGGCATCCGACCCAGTCAAGCCGGGCAAGGGGCAAAGGGGAAGAGCGCTAATTCACGAACTCAGAACAATAAGCCCGCGAGGGTGACGACAAGCTGCGAAAAGAAAAAAACGTGTTGCAGCAGGCAAGTGCGGAAGAAAAAGGCAGAGATTGTCGCTTGCCAAATCAGCGGCTAGTCCCCGATTGGTTGGAATCTATCGGTGGGAAGCGTCGTCAAGATCAACCATAGCGTGCCTCCGCATCATCAAAAAGAACAAGGGGGAAAAAAGAAGTGCATGGTGGGGGGTACGAGCGGAAGGAAGAAACTGATATCTAAGTGAGGAGGTTCAACGAAACAAGTGCATTTCCCGAAAACGGAAAACGCACCTGTTACAACCCATCGGGGTTGAAGGAACTTCAGAAAGTGGGCGGGTTTGGGGATAAACAGATGGGGACGTATAAAGAAAGGCCCACCGGAACGTGCAAGATAAGAAGATTGTGAAAACACCCAACACCGGGCTTTGACCGTACGTCCTCGGTCAAATAAGAGTCGAGACGCTCGCAACCGAATCCTAAACTTGGGAAAAAGACAAATAAAGAGCAGCTACAACGAAAGGAAAATGTTGTGACGTCGATACTTAAACATGAACGGGAAATGGCTGTGATCGGTATGCCGACAGGAGAGGCCGAATGCGAAAAACCGACTTTTAATCGTGGGGGGAAAAGGGAAAAAACGGAGGAGAGAGAGCTTGAACCGAGTCGGACAACTGACAGCAAACAGACGACACTTCAGGGAGAAGGGATCAACACTGACTAAAAAGACATAAAAAGACTGGAAGCGTAAAAAGACATGGTCGGACGTAGAAGGCTAGGCTGAGAAAAAGAGTGGCCAAAAGCGGCTTAAACAGAAGTTGCCCTAGATGAAGAAGAAAAACGTGGGGTGGTCAGTAAGAGTGGAGCGGGCGCCAAAATACCTGGTGGGAGAAAAATTTACAAAAATCACACCGGGGTCCTAGAAGGAGCTTCATGGTTTGGGTGGGAAGGCAAGGGGGTGGGGAAATTCGGAATGCACTTTCGACCACCAGAAGAAAGAAGGAAAGTGACGCTAAAAAAACCTTCAAGGCAACAGAACAGTCCTAACATATGGGGAGATGGGGGGGGGGGGGTGGGATTAGATGCACGCAGGGGGAAAGCAAACGGGAAAAAATGATAGAGAAAAGAACAAATATAGTGTCCAGGGGGCGAACCAGCGAAATTCAAAAAGGAAAACGCAAAGGACAGAAGGTCGCAACCGCTTTCAAAGGAAAACTGCAACAGGTTAGACAAGCCTAGCTGCCTCTCTCAGCAGGGCGGACTGACCAAGAGGAGGGGTTCAAAAGCAGTTAACGTGCTAAGGCCTCTGCATAGAAAAAAAAATGTTGCAAGGAACAAGTCGGGCGGGGTAGGAAAAAAAATCGGAGTTAAGAAAAAGCCGCGAAAGGGAAAGGAAAAAAAAAAAATACGACAGCGGGAAAGTAACACTCTGGCCCAAAGCAAAAAAAAGGCAAATCACTCGAAGCCGCAAAATGGAAACGGAGATAAAAGAAGACTAAAAAAGGAGCTGCGGGAGAATCTACTGGGTATTGGGAGGGAAAAAGCAATCGAGTAAATGGGAAAAGTACTCTTACTTATGGGGGTTCATAAGGGGAAAAAAAAACTCTGAAAAAAATTGGGAAGGCAAACGGCTACTGTGAAGGAGGTTCCAAGGAGATACCATGAAAGGGGGGGAAAGGTGTTAGTTGCAGAATCAGGGGAACGCGCCACAACTGAAATGAAACAATGCCCGCGCACTCTTGAGAAAAACAAGCTTCAAAAAACGTAGAAACTCGAATTTGGGTTAAAAGGAAAACCTGGGTGCCGTACGACAAAAACCGTAAGGTACGGCTAAGGGGAAAAGGTACGGAATGGCGGGCGACGAGTTATTCGCTTGCGTCAGGAAAAAAAAAATCGCGCTATCGCCAACTAATAAGGCGGCAAGTTTTGTCAGGAAGGGGAAAACGAAACAAAGCCGCAGGTCAAAAAAAAGGGAATACAAAAAGGAGCAATGAAGTACATTCTGCACGGCCACGTTGGCGTAAAGAATACAAAATCGCCCCTGCGCCATTGCCACTGGGGGGAGAGGAGGCATGATGCAGGGATGGGGAGAG